>OCHL01002046.1_pt1 | contig 10616 bp, 6 predicted proteins | sample 1538421 | NCBI WGS metagenome assembly OCHL01 (sample SAMN04571690, study PRJEB22368) | human gut metagenome | biome: human gut; material: stool | host: Homo sapiens | place: Luxembourg | collected 2012-06-01 | reverse complement strand
CCTGAACGGGAGCCTGTACCCGCACCTGATGGAGGTGGAGCAGACGGCAGAGAGCTGGATGCAGCAGATGATGACCGAACTGCTGGCGAAGAACCCGGCCCCGGACAAAGCGCAGAAGCAACTGATGTGGGTGCAGCACATGAACAGTCTGAAAGCGCAGGCAGAGGAACTGGTGATGACGGAGCTGATCTACAGCTAAGTTTTCTGGATGCCGTCTTCCCCACTGAAGCCCAGCAAATCGAAAAAATCGACCAAGCGGAGAGCGAAAAAACGCCCTCCGCTTTTGTTTTGTCGCAGGCTGAAATCGAGAACGAACTGCGTAAGCATGGTTCTGGGTTTACAGGTGGCAAGCAGCGCATTATGGCACTGTACCAGACCCAGCCTGACCGAAAACTCCGTGCCAAAGCACTGGCAAAGGAGTACGGCATCGGGGGGCACTCCCACGATTTTCTGGATGGAAGCTGGGGTTTTGTGAATCACGACTGGAAGGGACTGGAATTTGACCATTACCCCGACCACCAGAAAATCACTCTGAAATGGGCACAGGTGGAAAAGTATATCGACCTGATGATCCAATCCGACCGCTACCTGACCGATGAGGAAAAAGAGCAGCGTACCACTGTACAGGAAGAAAACGGCTACAAAGTCGGTGACGATGTAATGGTTGATTTGCCCACTGGAACCATCGAGGGCACCATTGGCTATATCGGCGAAACGGATGTTCGCATCGACACCAGCGCACACGGACAGTCGTGGGATAACGAAGTTATCAACAAACGACAATTCGAGGACGGTCTGCGGCAGAATGAACCTAGCCAGCGTGTGGATGAAATGCTGGAGCAGGCAGAAGCCATCTACAAGGAATCCGAGGTGCCGGAATATGAGCGTTTTTTTGTCCGCGAAGTGGTCGGAGGTACGTCCCAGCTTTTTGCTATCTGGGATGATCTCAATGAGGGCTACTATGCAAATGATAACGGAATGGCGCAATTTACAGACAAGGAGCAGGCCGAATCCTATTGCACCGCTTTGAAAAAAGAGACGGATGAACGAACCGCCGCCGATTGGCTTGCAGTGGAAAAGGCAAAGTTTTTGGCAGAAAATGAACCTGTTCCCGCTCTCCCAAAAGAGCGTGATTACCGTGTGGGCGATACAATCCGTCTGGACGGTAAGGATTTTACGGTCGAAACTGTCGGAACTCTGAACATCCAGCTTCGTGACCCGGATGAGGTCTATCCGGTTGCCCGCTCGGAAAGCAAGGAAAATCTGGAACGGCTGCTGCGCCAGCCGGGCAACATCCATCTGCACAACCTGACGGTCAATCTCACTCCTGCGCATGAGCCGGACGAGGACAAACCGCCGCTTACGGACGAAGAACTGGACGAACTCCCCATCTCTACTGTGATGGACGGAAAGGTACAGACCTTCCCGGATGCCGCCGCCTTGGATGAAGCTCGGAACGCCGAACCTGTGCCGGAAGCTGCCGGGAACTTCCACATCACGGACGACCATCTGGGCGAGGGTGGCGCAAAGCAGAAATATGCCCGGAACATTGAAGCTATCCGTACCCTGTTCAAGCTGGAAGAGGAGCACCGGGGTGCCACCGCCGAGGAGCAACAGGTGCTTTCGCAATATGTGGGCTGGGGCGGTCTGGCGGATGCCTTTGACCCCGGCAAAGATAGTTGGGCAAAAGAATATGCAGAGTTGAAAGGGCTGCTCTCCGAGGATGAATACGCCGCCGCCCGTTCCAGCACCCTGAACGCTCACTACACCAGCCCCACCGTGATCCGTGGTATCTACGATGCAGTGGAACGCATGGGATTCCGCAGCGGCAACATTCTGGAGCCGTCTATGGGTGTGGGCAACTTCTTTGGAATGCTGCCGGACACCATGCAGGGCAGTCGGCTGTACGGCGTGGAGCTGGACAGCATCACTGGGCGTATTGCGAAAAAACTGTACCCGCAGGCTGACATTACAGTTGCCGGTTTTGAGACCACAGACCGTCGTGATTTCTACGATTTGGCGGTGGGCAACGTGCCCTTTGGTCAGTACAAGGTCAACGACAAGGCGTACAACAAGCTGGGATTTTCTATCCACAACTACTTTTTCGCCAAGGCCATCGACCAAGTGCGTCCGGGCGGCGTGGTGGCGTTTGTTACCAGTCGTTACACGCTGGACAGTAAAGATTCTTCTGCCCGCAAGCACATGGCAGAACGAGCCGATTTGCTGGGGGCCATTCGTCTGCCCAACAACGCTTTCCGTGCCAACGCTGGTACGGATGTTGTCAGCGACATTATCTTCCTGCAGAAGCGTGACCGCCCCATCGACCATGAGCCGGACTGGGTGCAGTTGGGCAAGACCGAGGATGGCTTTGCCATCAACCAGTATTTTGTGGACCACCCGGAGATGGTTCTGGGCGTACTCTCTACCGAAAGCACCCAGTACGGACGAGAGGAACTGACCGTTGCGCCCCTTGAGGGCACCAGCCTTGCCGACCAGCTTGCAGAAGCGGTGCAGCACATCGAGGGGCAGTACACCGCCGCCGAGGTGGACACTCCCGACATTGCCGAAGAAGAAGCCGCCCGGCGCACCCTACCTGCCGACCCGGAGGTCAAGAACTTCTCCTATACCGTAGTGGACGGCGAGGTGTTCTACCGGGAAAATTCCGTGATGACGCAGGTGGAACTGTCCGACACCGCCAAGGGGCGCGTCACCGGCATGGTGGAACTGCGCCAGATTGTCAACGAACTGATTGACCAACAGTTGAACGACTACCCGGACGAGGATATTAAAGCGACACAGGCCAAGCTGAACGTTGCCTACGATGCCTTTACCGCAAAATACGGTCTGCTGAACGACCGCAAAAATGGGCGGCTGTTTGAGCAGGATTCCTCGTATTATCTGCTGTGTTCGCTGGAAAATCTGGACGAGCAGGGGCAGCTCAAGAGCAAGGCGGCGATGTTCACCAAGCGCACCATTCGCCCGGAGCGCACCGTCACCAGCGTGGATACCCCTAGCGAAGCGTTGGCGGTGTCCATCGGAGAACGCGGCAAGGTGGATTTACCCTATATGGCAGAACTGCTGGGCACCCCCGGTGACTATGGGCGCATTACCACCGAACTTTCGGGTGTGATCTTCAAGGACCCCGCCGCCGACCCCACTGATCCGGAAGCCGGCTGGCAGATGGCAGACGAGTACCTTTCCGGCGATGTCCGGGCGAAGCTGCGGATGGCGCAGTTTGCCGCCGAGACCAACCCGGAATTTGTGGTCAACGTGGATGCACTGACCAAAGCACAGCCCAGAGAACTGGAAGCATCTGAAATTGATGTACGGCTGGGTGCCACATGGCTTGCACCTGAAATCATTCAAAAATTTATGACCGAGACGTTCCAGATCCCCTACTATCTGCGCCATGCAGTCAAAGTGAGGTATTCTCCTTATACCGCAGAGTGGCGCGTGGAGGGCAAGACCGCCACCGGGCGGAGCGATATTATCTCCTCCGAGACCTACGGCACATCCCGTGCCAATGCCTACAAGATTCTGGAGGAGACCCTGAACCTGAAAGATGTCCGCATCTACGACACCATCGAGGATGCCGACGGCAAGCCCAAGCGTGTGCTGAACAAGCGGGAGACCATGCTGGCGCAGCAGAAACAGCAGGTCATCAAGGACGCTTTTGCCAACTGGGTCTGGCAGGACCCCCAGCGGCGCATTGCGCTGGTAAAACAGTACAATGAGTTGTTCAACAGCACCAGACCCCGTGAATACGATGGCTCCCACATCCATTTTGTCGGTATGAACCCGGAGATCACCCTCCGAGAGCACCAGCGCAACGCCATCGCTCATGTGCTTTATGGCGGTAATACGCTGCTTGCGCACGAAGTTGGCGCGGGCAAAACCTACGAAATGGCGGCATCCGCCATGGAAGCAAAACGGCTGGGATTATGCCAAAAATCGCTTTTTGTCGTGCCCAATCACCTGACGGAGCAATGGGCTTCGGAGTTTCTGAACCTCTACCCTAATGCCAAGCTATTGGTGGCACGGAAAAAGGATTTTGAGACCGCCAACCGCAAAAAATTCTGCGCCCGCATCGCCACCGGCGACTACGATGCGGTCATCATCGGGCACAGCCAATTTGAGCGCATTCCGCTGTCCTTTGAGCGGCAGGAGCGTATCATTCAGGAGCAAATTTATGAAACGCTTGCCGCCATCAATGAGCTGAAAGTCCACGCAGGCGAGAATTTCTCCATCAAGCAGATGGAAAAGACCCGGAAAACGCTGGAAACCAAGCTGGAAAAACTGCGCTCCGATGAGCGTAAAGACGATGTAGTAACCTTCGAGCAGTTGGGTGTTGACCGCCTGTTTGTGGACGAGTCACACGCGTTCAAAAATTTGTTCGTCACGACAAAAATGCGAAATGTCGCAGGATTATCCACCAGCGAAGCGCAAAAATCCAGCGATATGTTCGGCAAGTGCCGCTATCTGGACGAGATCACCGGCGGGCGTGGCGTGGTGTTCGCCACGGGTACGCCCGTGAGCAACTCCATGACCGAGCTATACACGGTCATGCGCTACCTCCAATACAGCACCCTCCAGCAGAAAAAGCTGACCCATTTCGACTGCTGGGCATCCACCTTTGGTGAGACTACCACCGCCATTGAGCTTGCCCCGGAGGGAACCGGCTATCGTGCCCGCACCCGGTTTGCAAAGTTTTTCAATCTCCCTGAACTGATGTCCATGTTCAAGGAGGTTGCGGACATTAAAACATCTGACCAGCTTCATCTGCCTGTGCCCGAAGCAAAGTTTGAAACCGTGGTGGCAAAGCCGTCCGAAATTCAAAAGGAAATGGTGCAGGAACTGAGCAAACGTGCTGCAGAAATCCACTCCGGTGCAGTAGATGCCTCCGTGGACAATATGCTCTGCGTCACAAACGACGGCAGAAAGATTGGCTTGGATGTTCGCCTGATGAACCCCATGCTGCCGGACGACCCCAACAGCAAGCTGAACGTCTGTGTGCGGAACGTGCTGAAGATCTGGGAAGAGGGCAAAGACCAGAAGCTGACCCAGCTTTTGTTTTGCGACCTCTCGACCCCGAAAAATGACGGCAACTTTAACGTGTACGATGACATTCGCAAAAAGCTGATCGCTGCCGGTGTGCCGGAAAACGAGATCGAGTTCATCCACAACGCCGACACCGAAGCGAAAAAGGCGGCATTGTTCTCCAAAGTGCGCTCTGGCGATGTGCGAGTTTTGCTCGGAAGCACTGCAAAAATGGGAGCGGGCACCAACGTCCAGTCCCGGCTTGTGGCGGTGCATCATCTGGATGTTGGCTGGAAGCCCAGCGACATGACCCAGCGCAATGGTCGCATCATCCGGCAGGGCAATATGAATAAGGAAGTCAAGGTGTTCAATTACGTCACGGAAGGAACATTTGACTCGTACTTGTTTCAGACCCTTGAGAATAAACAGCGATTTATCTCGCAGATTATGACCAGCAAATCCCCGGTGCGCTCCTGTGAAGACGTGGACGAGCAGGCGCTTTCCTATGCGGAGATCAAGGCGCTGTGCGCCGGAAATCCGCTCATCAAGGAAAAGATGGACTTGGACGTGCAGGTCGCAAAGCTGAAGGTGCTGAAAGCCGACCACCAGAGCCAGAAATTCCGCTTGCAAGACAAGCTGCTGACCAAGTTCCCGGCTGACATTCAGGAAACGAACGCCTATATTGCTGGGGTGAAAGCGGACGCACAGCTTGCCGCCGCCCATCCGCAGGTGCAAGAGGGTTTCTGCGGCATGACCATCAAGGGCGTGACCTACGATGAGAAAAAGACCGCCGGTGAGCGTCTGGTGCTTGCCTGTTCCGAACTGCCCAACGCCGAGGAAAAAGTGATCGGCAGCTACCGGGGCTTTGAACTGTCCCTGCGGTTCGATGCTTTCCGCACGGAGTATCAGGCACTTTTGAAGGGGCAGCGGAAGTACACGGTACCTTTGGGCACCGACCCTCTGGGCAACATCATCCGTCTGGATAACTCCCTGAACAACTTCCCGGAGCGCATCACTGCCGCAGAAAACGAGCTAACCACCCTGCATCAGCAGCAGGCGGCGGCGCAAATCGAGGTGGAAAAGCCCTTCCCGCAGGAGGAAGAACTGGCAGAGAAGTCGGCTCGCCTTGCAGAGCTGAACGCTCAGTTGGATGTGGACGAAAAGAGCCACGAGCCGGAACAGGGCGAGGAAGAACAGGTGGACGAACCTCGCCGCCCCTCGGTGCTGGCGGCACTGGAGGAAAAATCGGATAAGCCGGAGCCGGTGAAGCCTTTCCGCAGTTATTACGACAAGGACGGTGATGCCCGGTGAGGGAAAAGCGGAATGAAATCATTATCCTGAGAACCACAAAAGCGGAGAAGAACCGCATCTATGAGAAAATGCTGGGCATGGGTATCCGCAGCCTGAGTGCCTATATCCGCAAAATGGCACTGGATGGTTACTGCCTGAACCTCGACCTGCCGCAACTGCAACGCATGGCATATCTCTTGCAGATGTGTAGCAACAATCTGAACCAGTACGCCAAGCGTGCCAACGAGTGCGGCAAGGTCTACGCCGCCGACATGGAAGATCTGCGGCAGCGTCTGGATGAACTGATCGACATTGGTCGGCAGATTCTTTCCCGGCTGGCTGAACTCTAAAATTTTACCCCGCAGTTGGAGGGCTGCGGGGCTACATAAGGGTTGACATCCTTGCAAAGCAATCGTTGATACCTTTATAATCGGGGTGAAAGAAAGGCGGGTGCTAGATATGAGGTTCGTTTTTAAGATGATCGTTTTCCCGTTTTGGCTGATTACTGCTTTCCTTGCGCTGATGCTGAAATGGACGCTAAACCTGTCGGCGTTCGTGCTGGCTCTGCCCATGCTGTATATTTTCGGCTGCGGTCTTTATACGCTGTACTGCCGAGAGTGGCTGCAGTTTTTGATCTTGTTGGTGGCGGAGTTTGGCTGCTTCCTGCTCCTCACCGCCGGAACGGTCATTGTAGAAGCCGTGGAATGGTTCAGCGGCTGGATTGCAGAATTATAAAATTTTTATGCCGCCACTGTGCGGCATTTTCTTTTTGCCGGGAGGTGGTCAAACTGGCTGCAACAAGATTGATTGCACTGCACAAAAACAAGGGCAAGTCGGTTGCGGCCTGCCTGAAAAGCCGCACGGATTACGCCCAGAACCCGGACAAGACACAGCAGGGCGAACTGGTCAGCAGTTACGAATGCAGTCCTTTGACGGTGGATGAAGAATTTATGCTGTCCAAACGGCAGTATGAACTTGTCACTGGGCGCAGACAGAAAAATGATGTGATCGCCTATCAGATCCGGCAGTCGTTCAAACCCGGCGAGATCACCGCCGAAGAAGCCAACAAGGTGGGTTATGAGCTGGCAATGCGTTTCACCAAAGGCAAGTATGCGTTTATCGTTGCAACCCACACGGACCGGGAACACATTCATAATCACATTATCTACAACTCCACTGCGTTGGACAGCACCCGGAAATTCCGGGATTTTTTATTGTCCGGGCTGGCTGTGCAACGGTTGAGCGATCTGATCTGCTTAGAGCATCAGCTTTCCGTCATTGAGATAAAACCCTATCGGGAGCGGCAGAAGCGCACACTCTACCCGCCCAAAGAAAGCAATCGTGACCGTCTATGTGGCGTGATTGACACTATTCTGGCGGAAAAGCCCAAAGACTACGAAGATTTTCTGCAAGGACTGGAGCAGCAGGGTTATGAGGTCAAGCGTGGAAAATACACCTCCGTCAAAGGCGCACGGCAGAAGCGATTCATCCGGTTCCGCACTTTGGGCGCAGGATATAGTGAAGAAGAACTGAAAGCTGTTATCTCTGGGGAAACCGAACACCATCCCCGGCAGAAGCAGAAGCGCATCGTACCGGAACAAAAGTTTCAGATGCTGGTGGACATTCAGGCAAAGCTGGCCGAGGGAAAGAGCATGGGGTATGCTCGCTGGGCAAAGCGATATAATCTGAAAGAAATGTCCAAGACGCTGATTTTCTTACAGGAGCATAAAATCGGCAGCATTAAAGAAATGCAGGAACGTGTGGATGCCGCAACTGCTCGCTATCACGAACTGGGCGATTCAATCAAGGCAGCAGAAACGCGCATGGCCGAGATTGCCGTGCTGCGGACGCACATCGTCAATTACGCCCGGACACGTCCGGTTTATGATGCCTACCGCAAAGCCGGGTACAGTAAGAGATTTCTGGAAGCCCACCGGGAAGAAATCACGCTGCATAAGGCCGCAAAAACTGCTTTTGATGAAGCCGGATTGAAAAAGCTGCCAAAGGCTAAGGACTTGAGCATCGAATACGCTGAACTTCTGAAAAAGAAGAAAGAAGCATACCCGGACTATCGTAAGGCACGGAACGAGATGCAAGAACTGGTTCGGGCTCGGAAAAACGTAGAACGATTTTTTGCGGAGGAAAAGGACATCATCGAAAAAGCGCAGAACCGATAAACGAATACCGCCGAGGACTCTTCCCATTTTGGGAAGATGTCCTCGGCGCTTTTTTTGTATGTATAGCGGAAATCCATGACTAGATTTTCATCAAGCACTAATTATCATGGTATTCTTGCTGTGAAGGTCTTTTGTCGGTATATATACAAAATAGGAATAGGAGCAGAAACAGAAAAAAGAATACTGCATTTTAAGTAAAGCAACAGCCATCCACTTGCAATCAATGCAAAATTGATGGCTGTTGCTTTAGCGTTTTTAGCCTGTTTACTTCTTTGTTTTCGACGATCGTATGAATTTATTTGTTAAATAAATTACCCAAAATATCATAACAAACTTATTGGTCAAAAAATTTTCAATTTCCGCTTCCCTTCCCAACCGAGACGAAATCATATAGAATGCTATATATTGAGCAAGCAGTGCTACACAAACTTCAAAAATCAACTTAAAACCGTGTTTTTTCATAACTTCCTTCTTTAATGTCCTGAACGGTGTCTAAATGTCCAATGTCCAATAAGTTGAGATTTATTAGAATCCAAGTAATAATCGTTGTCATAAACATAGTAAATCTTTCCTACGCTCTTATGCATTGAAAGGACACTCGTCACATAAAGATAATCCGGAAGGCAAGCCACTCCCGCACCTACAGCTCCAGCTACCACAACAATTGCCTTTTTTATAATATCTTCGGCTCCAGTAGTCGGAATATAATTTGAAACCAGCGTTATTGCCATCGCAGCTGATGCAATTGTCACCTTTTTTCCAACCAGTGAAATCGAGTAGTTATCCGTTCGAATAGCATATGGAGCAATTGATTTCTCATTTGTATCTCTAGATACTATACCTTTAACGGAATATGTCGTAACCTGTCCATTTGCATCAGTTTCTCGACTGATAACGTTTTTTCCGCTTACAGAGCTGATTATTTGAGAAGAGTGAATCTTCTCTCCATTACTTATTTTATAAAAATCGGATGTAATGATATTTCCGGAAATTGTTTCTTCAACAAAATACGCTCCATCGTCTTTATACTCGATGTACTCAACCTTTGTATCAGTTATTTTTATTGAGCTTGCTAAAATTCCAATTCTATGTGAAGTCCCTTTTAGAACTTCTATCTAGACAACGTTGTCGATGCCTTTTTTGTTACAGAAATTCTTGGATTTTTTCAAGTTTGTTGTTTCAAACAAAAAAGTCATGCAAAAACTGTGCTTTTTCACAAATTTCGCATGACCTTTCGTTTTGCAATTGACCTCAGTAAATTTTTTGAGCCACTAACATAAGTTCTCTAATACTAATTCTTCCAATTATTGTATGTGTAATTCCCTCATCTTCCCAAACCAAATAATATCCAGTATTTTTGTCTTCTCCTAATAGCGCTTCCACATCTCCCATTTTAACTTTTCTATATTTTGTGTGTTCATTATCAAATAGTTCCTTTTGATTTTGGTTTTGCACTATCGCGCAGCTAACTGTGTAAAAATCGTTCGTCATGATATCTGTGTAAACATGCAAAAAGGCTTGTGCATCATCATACCCTTGTTCATAATCTCGTTCAAAGCCATCCGGCACATAATGGTCGCTGTATCCATTCGGGAGCTGCTCTAATGGCTCTCCGTCCACTTGATACGTCAGCTGCATCTCAATCGGCAGGAATTTCTGAATCATCGTATAGACTGCCTTTCGGAAGTCCGCACTTACTGCAAGCGCGCCGAGAGTTAAAATTACCAGCGTCAGGGCCGCAACAAGCACTCGTTTCAGCACCGGGTGGCGTTTTTGCAACGCCGCTTTCAAACGAGCATCCCATCGGGAAGTGTCCGGGTAGCGTTCTTTAAGCTGTGCCGGAGTTGGCAGCACGTCCAGTTCCTTCTGTGCATCTGCACGGAGTGCCATCATCAAAGCTACATCAAAAGAAACCTCTGTTCGCTCACTCAAAGCCATTCAACTCCTTCCACAATAGTTTTCTCCCACGAAAAATCCGTATTCGTACCATTTCGTCCGTCAGTCCAAGAGATTCCGCAATTTCTCGGTTGGTGTAACCCATTGCCAAAAGGCGCAGCGGATCACGGTACATCGGTTTCATCTGTCCGATCAGTTCTGTCAGATGTTGGATGT
>OCHL01002043.1_pt1 | contig 10629 bp, 10 predicted proteins | sample 1538421 | NCBI WGS metagenome assembly OCHL01 (sample SAMN04571690, study PRJEB22368) | human gut metagenome | biome: human gut; material: stool | host: Homo sapiens | place: Luxembourg | collected 2012-06-01 | reverse complement strand
ACCAACTGCTCGGCCAACCGCGGCGCCTGCCGCCAGCTGTGCCGCCGCAAATACACCGTCACCGACAAGGAGACCGGCGCAGCGCTGGACGTGGACGGCCGCTACGTACTCTCGCCCAAGGACCTCTGCACGGTCGATTTTCTCGACAAGTTCATCGGCGCGGGCGTCCGGGTGCTGAAGATCGAGGGCCGGGCGCGGGGCGCCGAGTACGTCAAGCGCGTGGTGGAGTGTTACGACGAGGCGCTGCGCGCCATCGAAGCCGGGACATACACGCCCGAACTGGCCGCCGGACTGAAAGAGCGGCTCGCTACGGTTTTCAACCGCGGATTCTGGGAAGGCTACTACGCAGGACGGCCCGTCGCCGAACACAGCGAACATTACGGATCGGCAGCCACGCGGCGCAAGGTCTATGTAGGCAAGGTGACCAACTTCTACAAAAGGATATCGGTGGCCGAAGTGCTGGTCGAAGCGGCTCCGCTGGCCGTGGGAGAAGAGATATTCTTCATGGGCGCCACGACGGGCGTCGCCGAACAGACGCTCGCCGAGTTGCACGACACCGACGGAAAGCCCGTCCCGTCCGTTGCTCAGGGAACCTTGTGCGCAGTACGCACCCAAGGGACGATACGCCGCGGCGACCAGCTCTATAAATTCGTCGATGCGCAATAGCCCGCGCCGGCCGGACAGCACGTATGCCGGACGACATATATATCAAGGAAACGCCTTCGGGCGTTTTTTTCGTTACGATTTTCAGCCAGCGAAAGCACTCAGACCCGCTTATCATAAAATTTTTATCGAAAAACAATAAATTTCAGTTGTTTTTCAAAAATTCTTTCGTAAGTTTGCAATGTCGAAATTAAAAAAGACATCCTATGGAGATCGAAAAAATCATCCGCATGCTGGCCGTATTCATCGTCGTGGCCGCCTTCGCGCTCTCGGTAGCCGCCCGGCTTCTGTTCCCCGAAGCTTCGCACCTGTCCGACACGCCGCTGCTGGTACTGCTGATCCTCTCGGTCTGCGCCATCTGGCGCGACGCCCTGCGCTCCGAAAAGCAAAACGACAACACAAACGAATAATCTCATGAAAAAACTCCTTCTGTTCGCCGCAGCGGCGGCCGTTCTCGCCTCCTGCGCACCCAAGACGGCCCCTGAGCTGCCGATGGAAACCTTCTTCCGCAATTCGGAGAAGACCGGTTACCAGATATCGCCCGACGGCCGCTATTTCTCCTACATGGCGCCTTACGAAAGCCGCCGCAACATCTTCGTACAGCCCGTGGACGGCAAGCAGGCGGTGCGCATCACCTCGGAGACCGAGCGCGATCTGGCCGGATACTTCTGGGCCGGCGACAACCGCATCCTCTACCTGAAGGACACGGGCGGCGACGAGAACTACCAGCTTTACGGCGTGAACATCGACGGCAGCGACCCGAAGGCCTACACCGCCATTCCGGGCGTCCGCACGCAGATCATCGACCCGCTGGAAGAGATCGACTCGCTGATAATCATCGGCACCAACCAGCGCAATCCGATGATCTTCGACCCCTACCGGCTGAACCTCAACACGGGCGAGATGACGATGCTGTGCGAGAATCCCGGCGACATTCAGGGCTGGCAGACCGACCACGACGGCCGCCTGCGCGTGGCTTACGCCATCGTGGACGGCGTCAATTCGCAGATCCGCTACCGCGAAACCGAAGCCGAGCCTTTCCGCCCCGTGCTGACGACCAACTTCAAGGAGAGCGTCTCGTTCGCCGCCTTTACCCCCGACAACAAGCAGGTCTACGCCGTCACCAACCTCGGACGCGACAAGGTCGCCCTCGTGCTGATGGACCCCGCGACGTGCGAGGAGATCGAACAGCTCTACGTAAACGACAAATACGACTTGGACAACATCTGGTACAGCGACGCGCAGAAGAAACTGCTCGGCGTCTCCTACACCGGCCACAAAGGCACCGCGCGCCACTTCTTCGACAAGGCGACGGGCGAGATGTTCGGCCGCATGGAGAAGCACCTGCGCGGCTATGCCATCGGCATCGCCGGCTCGAACAAGGCCGAGGACAAATACATCGTCTATGCAGGCGGCGACCGCACGATGGGCACCTATTACCTCTACGACGTCGAGGCCGACACGATGACCAAGCTGGCCGACCTCGCGCCGTGGATCGAAGAGGAGCAGATGGCCGAGATGATCCCTATCAACTACACTTCGCGCGACGGTCTGGAGATCGAGGGCTACCTGACGCTGCCCGTGGGCAAGACCGTGCACAACGCCAAGAACCTGCCCGTGGTCGTGAATCCCCACGGCGGACCTTGGGCCCGCGACTACTGGGGCTTCAACCCCGAAGCGCAGTTCCTCGCCAACCGCGGCTATGCCGTGCTGCAGATGAACTTCCGCGGTTCGACGGGCTTCGGACGCAAGTTCACCGAAATCGCCTACGGCAAGTGGGGCCAGACCATGCAGGACGACATCACGGACGGCGTGAACTGGCTGATCGGCAAAGGCATCGCCGATCCCGCGAAGATCGCCATCTACGGCGGCAGTTACGGCGGCTACGCCACGCTGCAGGGCATCGTAAAGGATCCCGACCTCTACGCCTGCGCCATCGACTACGTAGGTGTGTCGAACCTCTTCTCGTTCCTCGAAACCATTCCGCCCTACTGGAAACCGATGCTCGACATGATGTACGAGATGGTCGGCAACCCCGAAAAGGACGCCGAGATGCTGCGCGAGAACTCCCCGGCCCTCAACGCCGAGCGCATCAAGACCCCGCTGCTGGTGGTGCAGGGCGCCAACGACCCCCGCGTGAACATCAACGAGAGCAACCAGATGGTCGAAGCGCTGCGCAGCCGCGGCGTGCATGTGGACTACATGGTCAAGGACAACGAAGGCCACGGCTTCCACAACGAGGAGAACCGTTTCGACTTCTACCGCGCGATGGAGAAGTTCCTCGCCAAATACCTCAAGGGCGTCGAACCGCAGGGCGGGATCGTGCCGGAGAGCGACCGCAGATAAACCGGAATCACAACCAGCCACAAGCATACTACCATACCGTTTTTTAAAGTAAAAAGTTCAAATTCATAGTTGTGAGAGGGAGGCCCGGAAATTTCCGGGTCTCCGTTTTCATGCGAGCCCGGCACCCGTTTTGATTTGCGGACGGCATGTATTACCTTTGCACTCCGTGAGCACCATTCCCTACATAGCGCCGCCTGCGGACGGATTGCCGATGCCCCGCCGCTTGTGGGCCATTCTGGCCGTGGCGTTCGGCGTCGGACTGTCGGTGCTTGACAGCGCCATCGCCAACGTCGCCCTGCCGACCATCGGGCAGGAGCTGGGGATTTCGTCCGCCGACTCGATCTGGATCGTCAACGCCTACCAGCTGGCCATCATGGTCTCGCTGCTGTCGTTCTCGGCGCTGGGCGAGCTGGTCGGCTACCGCAAGGTCTACATCGGCGGGCTGATGCTCTTCACGGTGGCTTCGGTAGGCTGCGCACTTTCTTCGTCGCTCGCCACGCTGGTGCTGGCGCGCGTCATGCAGGGCTTCGGCGCCGCGGCCGTCACGTCGGTCAACACCACGCTCATCCGCATCATCTACCCCAAGGCGCAGCTGGGCCGCGGGCTGGGTCTCAACGCCACGGTTGTCGCCGTGTCGTCGGTCGCAGGCCCGACCATCGCCGCAGGCATCCTTTCGATCGCCCACTGGCCTTGGCTCTTCGCCGTGAACATTCCCGTCGGGCTTGTCGCCCTGTCGCTGAGCCGCCGCTTCCTGCCCGACAACCCCGTGCGGGTCGGCACCCACCGCTTCGACTGGCGCGACGCGGTGATGAACGCACTCACGTTCGGGCTGCTGATGGCTTCGGTCGAGGGATTCTCGCACGGACTCGATCCGCGCATCCTCTCGGCCGGCATCGCCGCACTGCTCGTCGTCGGCTTCTTCTTCATCCGCAGCCAGCTACGCGAACCCTATCCGCTGCTGCCGTTCGACCTGCTGCGCATCCCGATCTTCTCGGTCTCGGTCTTAACGTCGATCTGCTCGTTTCTGGGACAGATGCTCGCCATGGTGGCCCTGCCCTTCTACCTGCAACACGAATTCGGCTACGACGAAGTCGCCACGGGACTGCTGATGACCGCATGGCCCGCCGTGATCATGGTCGTGGCCCCGATCGCCGGCATCCTCGTCGAACGTGTCCACGCCGGATTTCTGGGCGGCACAGGACTTACGGCCATGGCCGCGGGACTGTTCCTGCTGGCCTTCCTGCCCGACGACCCGGCGCCTTTCGACATCGCATGGCGGCTGGTGCTCTGCGGCGCGGGATTCGGACTGTTCCAGTCGCCCAACAACAGCATCCTGATCGCCTCGGCCCCGCCCCAGCGCAGCGGAAGCGCCAGCGGCATGCTCGCTACGGCGCGTCTGGTGGGCCAGACCACAGGCGCGGCGCTGATGGCCCTCCTGTTCCACATCGTCCCCGAAAACAGCACCCATACGGCGCTCCTGCTCGCGGGAGGGTTCGCCCTGACGGGCGCCGTGGTCAGCATCACCCGCATCCGGCTGCCGCTGCCCGAAGGGCTGACCCGGCGCAGAAAATAACCGGAGGCATCTCCGCCCGAAACCCCGAAGAACCGAAACAAACATCCCTCTACACCCCGAATACAGATCCGACATGAAATATCCGTTCCTGCTCGCCGCCCTCCTGCTCTGCTCTGCAAACCTCGCCGCCCGCCACCCCGATACGGACACCCTTCTACAGCCCGACACCCTTTCCCTCCGGCAATCCGACGCGCACACCGCCCACGGGTCTGACAGCCTCGGAATGCGACGCCCCGACTCCCTCCGGCAATCCGACGCGCTGCCCGCCCTACCTGCGGCCGGGCGATACCATAGGCATCGTCACCCCGGCGCGTAAACTCAAGGAGAAGGCCGACACGGCCAAAGTCCGGGAACGCTTCGAAGAGTGGGGCCTGAAAGTGAAATTCGGAGCGCACTACGCCGACCGCGAACAGCCCTACTTCGCCGGGACCGACGCCCGGCGCGCCGCAGACCTGCAGGCCATGATCGACGATCCCGGCGTGAAAGCCGTCGTCAGCTATCAGGGCGGCTACGGATCGGTGCGCCTGCTCCCGCTGCTCGACCTCACGCCGCTGCGCGAACATCCCAAGTGGATCGTCGGATTCAGCGACGTCACCATGCTCCACATGGCGCTGGGGCGGCTGGGCGTCGAAAGCCTTCACGCCACGATGCCGGGCAAGTTCCGTTTCGGCGCCGACGAAAAACCCGAAGCGATCGTCTCGGACGAATCGTTGCGCAGCGCGCTTTTCGGCCGCTGGACGCGCATCGACGCCGCCGCACACCCGCTCAACGTCTCCGGCACGGCCCGCGGACGGCTCGCGGGCGGCAATCTCTCGCTGCTCTGCTCAGCGATCGGGACGCCCGAACAGCCCGACTTCGACACCCCGACGGTGCTGTTCATCGAGGAGATCGGCGAACAGATGTACCGACTCGACCGCATGATGCAGCAGCTGGAGCGGAGCGGAATACTGGCCAAATGCAAGGCCGTTCTCGTGGGGCATTTTACGGACATGCTGGGACAGAAACACTTCGGCATCTGGGACCCCTGCGACATCATCGCAGCCTATGTCCGTCCGCTGGGGATTCCGGTCGTATTCGGCATCCCCGCAGGCCACGAAGACCCCAACGTCGCCCTCTACATGGGCCGCGAGGTCGCCGTCACGGTCAACGATGCGGGCGCAAGCGTCGAATTCTGACCGCAGGCCCGCCCCGCCGGACATTTACCCCGTCCGCACCCGCCGCAGAAGCCTTTCCGCAAAAAATAGCCGCCGCAGGGCGCGGGCTTGTCATATTTTTACTATTTTTGTAAGAGGTGGAGAATGTGCCGCCGCACAAGCCCTGCGCCGACGGGCCGCAGGCGCCGCAAACGGAATGCAAATTAAAACGCCATACTATGTTTTCAGCTAAGACCTACGCTGCGCGCCGCAACATGCTGCGTACGAAGATCGGCTCAGGGATCATCCTGCTGCCGGGCAACTCCCTTTCGCCCAACAACTATCCGAACAACGCCTACTATTTCCGGCAGGATTCGTCGTTCCGCTACTACTTCGGACTGAACACCCCGTCGCTAGCGGGCCTGATCGACGCCGATACGGGCGAAGAGGCGCTGTACGGCGACGATTTCACGGTCGAGGACATCATCTGGACCGGTCCGCAGCCCACGCTGCGCGAACTGGGCGCCGAAGTCGGCGTCACGGCGACGTTCCCCATGGCCGAACTTGAAAAGCGGCTCCGCAAAGCCGTTTCGCTGGGCCGCAAGATCCACTACCTGCCGCCCTACCGCGGCGAGACGAAGCTCCAGCTGTCGGCGCTGCTCGGCATCAAGCCCGAACTGCTGCACGACTACAAGTCGGTCGAACTGATGTTCGCCGTGGCCGAAATGCGCGAGAAGAAGAGCGCCGAGGAGGTCGAGGCGATGGAACGCGCGTTCCTGATAGGCTACCAGATGCACACGCTGGCGATGCATATGTGCCACCCCGGTGTGATCGAGCGCGAGATTGCGGGCGCCATCGAGGGCATCGCCAAATCCAGCGGTTCGGGCCTATCGTTCCCCTCGATCGTCTCGCAGCACGGCGAGACGCTCCACAACCTCAACGCCGACGGCGTATTGGAGCAGGGGCGGCTGCTGTTGTGCGACGCAGGCTGCGAGACCGTGGACGGCTACTGCTCGGACCACACGCGCACCTACCCCGTCAACGGCCGGTTCACGCAGAAGCAGAAGGAAATTTACAACGTCGTACTGGCGGCGCACGACCATGTAGCGCGCATCGTCAAGCCGCATATGATGTACACCGAGATACACAACGCCGCCTACATGACGCTGGCCGAAGGGCTGGTGGCGCTGGGACTGCTCAAGGGCACGGCCGCCGACGCCGTGGCTTCGGGTGCCATGACGATGCTTATGCCCCACGGACTGGGACACGGGCTGGGCATGGACGTACACGACTGCGAGGCGATGGGCGAGCGGAGTTTCGACTTCTCGACGATCGCCGACCGCGCCGCCAAGTCGGGAACCTGCATCTACCGCGCGGCATGGCGCATCGAACCGGGGACGGTGATGACCGACGAACCGGGACTCTACTTCATCCCGGCGCTGATCGACAAGTGCCGCGCCGAGGGTCTCTACAAGGGCATCGTCGATTACGACGCGCTGGAGGCGTACCGCGACTTCGGCGGCATCCGCATCGAGGACGACATTCTGGTCACCGAAGAGGGCAGCCGCATGCTGGGTGACAGGAAAATTCCGATCACGGTCGAGGAACTCGAAGCCGCAGTGGGCCGGTAACGTGAAGCGGATTTTCATTTTCCCCACCATCGAGGAGGCCAAGGCGTTCATCCTCACCCAGCCCCGCGATCCGGTCTTCGTGGCCGGAGTCGGCGCGGCGGAGATCGCGGCCGCGACGATCCGGGCCGTGAAAGCCCGCAAGCCCCAGCTGGTCGTGCTCGCAGGCATCGCGGGGGCGTACGACCGGAGCCTGCAGCGCGGCGAGGTGGTCGAAGTGGTCTCCGAGCGGATCGCCGGGATTCCGGCACGTTACGCCCGCGAATACGAAACTTCGGGACCCGATCTGGGACTGCCCCTCGCGGCGGGCGTTACGGTAAACCGTTCGGGAGACGGCCTGCGGGAGACGGGGCGGAAGCAGGAACAGGAGCAGGAGTTCCGGGAAACAGGGTACGGGATTCCGGAGCCGGAAACGAAGTCCGGCGACGCAGTTTCGGCCCCGGCCGGACAGACGCTGCAACCTACCGGAGAGAGGGCGGACAGCCCGGAACAGCCCTCGGACATGCAGTCCGCGATCGGCGACACGGACGGCACGGACGGACAAGGCTCGCTGCCCGGAATCGACGGCACGGACGGGCAAAGCGCGCTGCCTGAGATCGAGAACATGGAGGGCGCGCCCTTTTTCGCCGTGTGCGAAGCGCTGGGCGTCGCCTGCTGCCAGATTCGCGCCGTGTCGAATTATGTCGGCGAACCCTTCGACCGATGGGCCGTAGGGCTGGCCGTCGAAAACCTTACCGCAACATTAACCCAAATATTCGGAAACGATGAATAAAAAATGGACACTTTGGGCGGGACTGATCCTGATACTGGTCGTCTTCATTCTGATCTGGCAGTTCGCCCCTGCCATCCAGCGCTGGCTGGCCAACGTATTTATCGACATCATCGTCCTCGCGCTGACCTTCGCGGCGGGCTGGCTGCTGGGCCGCTACGGCGGCAGGCGCAACCGCAACCGCGATCAGGAGAACGTGCGCAACATCACCGAAGCGCAGAAACGGTGACGTTCCGCCTGCGCATATCGCCCTGCCCGAACGACACCTTCATGTTCGACGCGCTCCTGAACGGACGCATCGACACGGGCGGATTGCATTTCGACGTCGAATACCGCGACATCGAGGCGCTCAACCGCGGGGTGCAGGCCGGGGATGCCGACGTGAGCAAGATAAGCTGCGCCGTGCTGCCCGCCGTTGCGGACCGTTACGCGCTGCTGGACAGCGGCGCGGCGCTCGGACGCGGCAACGGACCGCTGCTGGTGCGCCGTGCGGGGGACCGGTCGCCGATCCGCCGCGTGGCCGTACCGGGAGTCCACACCACGGCCAACGCACTGATGATGCGCCTTTTCCCCCGGATTACGGAGCGCACGCCCCTGCTCTTCTCGCAGATCGCCGCCGCCGTGGAGCGGGGCGACTTCGACGCCGGAGTGCTGATCCACGAGGGGCGTTTCGTCTACCGGCAGCGGCAGTTGGAGCTGGTCGCCGACCTCGGACAGCTATGGGAGCGGACCACCGCGCTGCCCCTGCCGCTGGGCGGCATCGCGGCCAAACGGAGCCTGCCCGAAGCGGTGCGGCGGCAGGTCGAGACCCTCATCCGCCAAAGCATCGAATACGCCTTCGCGCACCCCGAAGCGTCGCGCGCATATATCAAGGAACACGCGCAGGAACTCGACGACGCCGTGATCGACGCGCACATCGCACTTTTCGTCAACGACTATTCGCTCTCGCTGGGCATCGAAGGCCGCCGGGCCGTCGAGGCGCTGACGGGAATTGTTTTGCGCTCAAAAGCGCAAAACAATGAAAAATGAAAAATTAAGAATTCGAAAGGGACTTACTTCGGCCCAAAGATGCCTCCGCAAAACGCCGTGCGCTGCAACACGGGCACTACAAGCCGCACAAGCACCGACCGTTATACCGCCGCCGACTACTCCCACATTCCAAACGCCGGAAAATGTACCGCACGACCAACCTCCCCAACACCCGCATCGAAGTGGCGGACGCCCTGCGCGGCATCGCCGTGGCGGGCATCATCCTGTTCCACGCCCGCGAGCATTTCAACCTCTACTGGAGCGGGCTGGATTACCTCCGCGCCGGATTCGGCGGCTGGGAGCAAACCGTGGCCGGCGCGCTGGGATTCCTGCTTTCGGGCAAGATGTACGCCATCTTCGCACTGCTGTTCGGACTGAGTTTCTTCATCCAGAGCGACAATCAGGCCCAGCGGGGCAACGACTTCTCGCTGCGGTTCGCATGGCGCATGGTGCTGCTGTTCATAATCGGGCTGGTCAACGCCGCGATCTACAACGGCGACGTGCTGACCTATTACGCCGTTTTCGGGCTGCTGATGATCCCCATCGGCAAACTCCCGAACCGCTGGGTGTGGGTCATAGCGGCGCTGCTCTTCATCCAGCCGCTCGAACTCTACCAGCACTTCAGCGGCCATACGCTCTCGCTGCGCGGCATCGAAGGCATGGAGACCCTCTATCCGACCCTCGCCACGGGAACCTTCGCCCAGAGCGCCCGCGCGAGCCTCGTCTACGGGCCGATCAGCTCGTTCGCATGGGGATTGGAACACGGCCGCGCCACGCAGACGCTGCTGATGTTCGTGCTGGGCATGCTGGCGGGCCGTTACCGGCTCTTCTACGACGAAGGCCGCAACCGGCGCATCTGGGGCGGGCTGCTGGCTGCCGGCATTCTCGGCACATGGCTCGTGCCGTTCGAGGCGATGCGCAACCTGATGACGGCGACGGCCATCGTCGCGGCGGTGGTCCTGCTGTGGTACGGACTGCCGGGATTCCGGCGGGCGCTGCACGGCATGACCTTCTTCGGCCGCATGAGCCTGACCAACTACCTGCTGCAATCGCTGCTCGGAACGGCGCTCTTCTACAACTGGGGCATGGGGCTTTACCGCCACGTGGACGTGATCTACGGCACACTCGCGGGCGTGGGCATCATCCTCGTACAGTACGCCTTCTGCCGGATATGGCTGCGCCGCCATTCGCACGGTCCCGTCGAGTGGCTCTGGAAAAAGCTCACGTGGCTCGACATTCCTTTTTTAGACCGAAAAATCGCCTCCTGAGGGCGATTTTTTCATGCCCCGGTTTGGTTATCCCGTTTTTTTTGTATATTTATAGTCGGCTAACCGGAAAATCCCGGAAAGGGCGGCTTCCGCAACCGGGAATACGCCCCGCGGGAACACCTCCGGCGACGCCCCGAACCACCCGAAAACCTTAAAACCACACGGGAATATGAAAAATTATTCAGCTAAAGAGATCAAGAACATCGTACTCATCGGCGCG
>OCHL01002040.1_pt1 | contig 10650 bp, 6 predicted proteins | sample 1538421 | NCBI WGS metagenome assembly OCHL01 (sample SAMN04571690, study PRJEB22368) | human gut metagenome | biome: human gut; material: stool | host: Homo sapiens | place: Luxembourg | collected 2012-06-01 | reverse complement strand
ATAAGAAATCCTATCTGAGGCCGGTGCCGCGGATCGACCTGGATCGGGAATTATTCCCCGAGTGAAGACTATAACACAAAAATAAGATCCACACGCCGCGGCGTGTGGATCTGAAAACAAGAATTGTTATATTTGCATATCTGAAGAATCTGAAGGCTCCTTCCCAGACACACTTTTTGAAACACTACCGTATGCTGCTGGCCGGCCTTGAACTGGAACGTATCCTCCAGCAGATAAGATACTTTGTTGGCTACAACCTCGATAAAGGGTCGGCGCGACTCCAGACGCTGCGGAATCATGACCGCCTCGTAGGTTGCGTTATCCACCTTCCGGGCCTTGACGGTCGCCATCTCGCCGAAAATATCCTTCGTCACGGCTCCCGTCGCCAGATCGATGGTTGCCGTCGGCACAACGCTGTGGATGTAGACCGTCGCATTGTCCGGCAGTTCGCCTTCATACGACGCCCCCTTCACGAGCTTAACGACCAGCTTGCTGCATCGGTGCGAGAACTGCAGGGTCACGGTCTGCGCCGACTGATCGACCCCTTCCGTTTTTGCCCACAGAAAGTCCGAGGCTTCATAGCCGCCCAACCGGTCGCCGACCCGTTCGGTCGACTGATCCAGCGCAATGGAGAAGGGCTGCTCATCAACGGAGGTCGGGGTCATGTAGGGATAGTAACCATAGACATCCATGCGGTTGTCGCTCCAGAAGATCTTCTTGGCCGTCACCCAGTCCTCCCCGTCGAGGGTTGCGGCCACGTTGTTGGCCCAGTTGCCGGAGATCTGCAGGGGAGTCGGCGTTCCGCCGGTGTACTCCGTGAGATAGAGGCCGATCTTGTCCCCCTGCTCGAAGGAGGTCTCCGTAGCACGGGTTGCGGAGGGATACTGCATCTCGAAACGCATGCTGCCGTCATCGACCGTGATCTCTTCCGCCTTGTCACAGGAGGCGAGCAACAGGGCCGCCATCCATATGTAATTCCATTTTCTCATAATCGAATCGCTGATTGTTAGTTGAATTTCGGCTTGTCACCCATGTAAACCGGGTGCTGCTGCTTGTTCGAGGCGGCGAACTCCAGGGCCGAGGAGAACGAACGGGTTTCGTCGCCGGCCGTCGATGCATCGAGGACATCGAGCGACTTGAACTCCTCGAACGAATAGCTTTCGCCCGCATACTCCTTGATCCGCTTGACGATGGCCTCGCGCGAGATGGCCGAGAAGTAGGGGATGTTGTTGTTCATGCAGCTGTTCGGTTCGGAGCGGAAGACGCCGCGCATATGCATGTAGCCGCCTTCGTAGATATCGACCAGATTCGAATACTGCGGATCGAAGATCAGATGGCTCCAGGGTACGTCGTACATGTTTCCCGTCAGGGAGAGGTTCTCATACCATCCCCGCGACTTGTTGGCATTGAATTCTTCCACATGCGAACAGCACAGACAGGTACATGTCTGGATAAACTCATTGTGATAGATGTACTCATCACCCAACTTGCCAAAACCGTGGCCGCCGGCTTCGTGCTGGACCAACCCGCGGAAATCATACGGATAGACATCCTCGCTCATCGGGCAGCAGGCAATCGCCGACCCGTCGCCCCACATGTAGGTGATTCCGCCGTAATCGGCCGTATTTTCGATCAACGTGATCAACGTCCGACCAATCCGATCCTCGGTGACGGTCGGAGCCTTGCAGGCATATTCAAAGCAGGTCTGCTCGTCGGGCGCAATTTTGCCAAGCGCATAGGCCGACCCGAATTTCGACTCCCGAATGGTGTTCACATCCCCCACCCCGCTGTCGGGCGAGAGGCCGAAGACAGTATAGACGTTGAAGTAGTCGCGATAGGTCTTGTAAGGCTCCACGGCGAAGAAGTAACCGATGGCCTCGTTTACGGCATCGAGGTATTTGCCCTCGGCGATATCCTTGGCATCGAAGCAGTCGCCCATGAATACCAGGTCGACACCGGCGCCCTTCGTCGCCGTCTGCACGGTCATCACCTCGCCGTCGCCATACTGGTAGTCGTATTGTTCCACCTTGGTTCGGGTCCGGTAATCCTTCCCATTGAGCAGGAAGACCACCTCGCCTTCGCGGTATCCGGACCCCTTAGGCTGGTCAGCCACCGTGACGGTCACCTCGACCTTGCCCGTTCCGCTCATCGGTTCAACCGTCACCCAGTCGGGTTTGGATTCCACACTCCACGCCTCTCCGCTCGGAGCACGCAGCACCAGCGTCTTCGCGAGCGATGCATTCAGCGTCCGGAACAGATTCCGGGAGATCGAGAAGTCGTGATGAGCCGCAAAGCGCTTGAACTCCATCCATCCGGGCGCCGTGCTGTAACTGTTGACCGATGCTTCGGGCACCTCAACCGTAAAGTTGTCCTTCGCAACACCATTGAATGCCGAAGCATCCAACTGCGGAGGATTTTGCGCTTCGCAGACAATCGAGTTGAGTTGGAAACAATCCGTAAAAGCATTCTCCCGGATAAACTCCACATTCTTGGGAATAACTACCCCTTCCAACTGGGAGCAACCGGAGAAAAGACCAGCACTGACTGAAATAATGTCTTCGGGCAACTCGACAATACCTGTCAAACGAGAATTTTCAGAGAATGCTCTTTCTCCAAGTACAGCCAATGCTTGAGGTAATTTCAGTTCTCCTGAAAATGAATTAAGATAAAAAGCGAACTCTCCTATAATTGCTACATTATCGGGCAATTGCAAGGGCCCTCGGAATCGGCAGTTCCAAAAGCTATTTTCTCCTATCTCTGTCAACTCCTTTGGTAGATTTAGTTGACCATTTAGACCGGAACAACCACTAAAACAAGAATCCTCTATTTTTGTAATACCATGAGGAATAGTAAGCGAACCTGTAAATCCGGAGCATCCAGAAAAAGCACTCATCCCCAACTCTTTCAATCCATCTGGAAGTTGTAAATTTCCGGTAAAGCCACTGCAGCTACTAAATGCGTGTTCATCTACGACCTCAAGAGATGCTGGAAGATTCAAACTACCGGAAAGCCCTGAGCACCCCAGAAATGCACTCGCACCAATATTGACCAAAGATGTAGACAACGTTAACGTACCATTCAAAGGACAACTACAAAATGCATGATGCTCAATCTCAGTAACCCCATTCGGAATAATCAACGAGCCTGACAGATTCGTTTCATAAAACGAATAATTACCAATTTTCGTAATGTTCTCAGGAAAAATAAAACGAATAAGGGCCGATTTTCCATTGAACGCATTATTCGGAATCTCATTGGCAGCATAACTGCCATACTCCGCAATCTCGACCTCCCGCAGATTGAGCGACTGTAAGGCCGTCATCTCCGTACGCATCATCTCGAAATCCCGCCGGTCAATCGTTCCGGTCACCTTGAGATTCTTGACCTTCGTATAGTCCTTCCCGGCGGCCGTGATGCACTCCTTCAACGTTCCGGGCTCCGGACAGTCGACGATGATGTATTCACGCGCCGTTGCGTCGTGCGAGACGTTATCCGTCTCCCACGCCGTGATGCTCTCGCCCAGCAGTTTGAACTCCAGACCGCTGGCGCTCTTCTTCGAGACCTCGATGGTGAACTTGTGCAGCTTGCCGCTCACATAGCTGAACGGCTCGCTCTTGCGGAAGACATAGGGCACACCGTCGACCGTAATGCTGAATAACGGCGTCGAGGCCGCTACGGTCTGCGGAACCACCACGGCCCGGAAATCACCGTCCCGCTTGTAGGGGATGGTACCCGTGGTCGGCACCTCGCCGGTCGGAGTCACCTCGCCGGTCGAAAGGTCGATCACCGCCTTGCGAATCGTATTGGTCACCAGGACACTCTTCTCCAACTGGCCAAATTCGCCGGCGTCAAAGCCCGTACCCTCCGTCAGCGTCACCAGCACGCCGGCCATCCGGTGCTGGAACTTGACGGCGATACGCTGCGTGGTCGGAGCAACATCGGCCGCCTTGCCCCACAGGAAATCGCTGGCTTCGTATCCGCCCAGCAGCCCGTTGGCAGCCTCGGTCGACTGATCCTTGGCCACCTCGAACGCATAGGAATCGACCGACGACGGCGAACCGTAGGGATAATAGCCGATAATGTCGACGTGCGTATTCTTGTCCCGGAAGTAGACCGACTCGTCGGGGATCCACTTGCCGTTGGCCTCGTCATAGACGTAACGGACGTTATCGGCCTGGTTGCCCTCGGTGACAAGCTGGCCGGGAAGCCCCTCTTCATAATTGACGACGTAGATGCCCACGCCGTCACCGTCGCAGAAGCCCTCGTCGTTGACACGCGTGGTGGCGACCTGTTCGATCTCGTTGAAGAGCTGGATGGGATACGACTGGTCGACCGCAACGGACATCTCGTCGGGCTCGTACGAGCAGGCACCCAACACGACCGTGAGGATGCCGCATATCAATAAACGCTTGGATTTCATACCGTTTGTTGTTTCAACTGATCCAATGGGTGGGTTCGGAAGCCCACCCTTCAACCCGAAGGTTATTCGGCAGCACCGCCGTTATCCGTCTCGTCGATCTCCCAGTCGCCGATACCGATATCGACACCGCTGCTGGCCTTGTTGACGGTAACCGTAAATTTATGCTGCGTATTGGCCTTGAAAGTGAAGCCCTTGGCCAGCGTATAGTCCACGCCGTCGACGGTAATCGTAATCAGATTCGAGCCGTCGGCCACGGTCTGCGGAACGAGCAGCGCCCGGTAATAGGTACCCTCGTTATAGGGGACGATCTCCGTTGCCGCACCGGTAGCCGTAGCGACACCCGTGCGGAGATCAACCGTTGCCGAAGCCTTCACGTTGCAGATGCGCACAGACTTGGTGGCAGCGGCCAGCGTCTCCTCGGTGAAGCCCTTGCCCGGGGTCACGTAGATCAACATGTTGCTCATCGAGCGGTTGGTGATGATGGGCACGGCACTGGCCGTCGGGCTGATGCCGGTAGCCTTGCCCCAGAGGAACTCCGAGGCCTTGTAATCGGCCTGCAGCGACTGGTCGCTCTTGACCGAGAAGGGATAGGCCGCAATGTCAGCGGGCTTGCCGTAGGGATAGTAGCAGTAGAAATCGGCCTTCGTCGTCTCATCCTTCCAGTAGATCTCCGAATCGGGAGTCCACGATCCGGCGCAGGTGAAGCACATGTTGTCGACGTAGTTGCCCGAAGGCTGCAGGGCCGTGGAGGAGGATCCTTCGTTGTTGACCACGTAGATACCCACCTTGTCGCCCGTTTCGTAGGCCGTATCCGTCACACGGGTCCAGACATTCATCGAGATATTGATGGGGATCTTCGCCGGTTCGGGCGTCGGTTCCGTACCGTTGTCCGACGAGGAGCAGGAAGCCAGGCACAAAAGTGCCGCGAGAGAGAGGAAAAATCTTGTCATAGGAGCATATTTAAGGGTTAGACAATTCATTTCCGACCATTACTAAATATTTAAAGAACCGGGCTCCATTCGGGAGCGAGTTGCAGGGATATATATTAAGGTATAGCCGAATCTGGAGCAAAGATACATATATTCCTACCAGATTGTCCTTTTTTTATTGAAATACAAGCTTGTCATTCCACGCCCCGGACAAAATGCTTCGCTTTCAGTCCCACGGTACGCAGCAACCGCTCAAACAGCCCCTCAGTACGGTCTCCAAAAGATTGCGGAAAATATTATCCGAAAAAGTTTGCATTGTTCATTTCTTTACCTATTTTTGCAATACCGTATGCCAAACAGGGAGCAACGCGGAAATTCAGCGTGGGCCAGTCGGAAACGACGAAAATAAAGGCCCGGAATTTATTGAGAGGCAAATGCATAACTTTCAACCAGAAGAGCCTCTCTCTCCGTAAGATGATGCGGACGTTACGATGAGTAATATCCTTATTTCGCTTTAATTATACAGCTAATTTATTGACTGTTTGATCATTCAGTTCCAGCCCCGTTGAATACGACTGCCTCACAACGACAAATGCCTGCTACGCTTTATTTTTCATTTTAAGAAGTAAACTCCCGCTCCGTGCAGGTTCATTATTGTGCTTCTACCGATCGCTCTACCTCGATATACACAGTCCTATCCGCCCGAAAGCATGGCGGAGATGACGGCATAAGCCAGGCCGACAGGCAGCGGAAACAAACCACCGATACGGATGCACAACAACATGCCGCGAGCCTCTCCAGCGAGGTTCCGCAGCATGCTGTTCCTTCATACAAGCCTTTTTTCAAGGACTACAAGCCACACTACCAGATACCCCACTCTCCGGGCTCTGGGAAAGAGATCGTTATGTCTCGCCCGAATCGGATCGACGAGCGCTACTCCTCGAACTCATTGAGCAGATCGTCGCAGGCCTTGGTGTGGCGTCGGTACTGCTGCCAGGTGAGAAGGATGGCCAGGAGCGTGTAGACAATAGCAATTACGAGAATCAGGTTGCGGTTTGCCGAGCCATCTATGCGGGCGAGCAACTCCATGAAGATATAGGTGATCATCGCGATACAAGGAATGACATTGATGGCCAAGACCCGGCGGTAGAAGCGACGATAGGAGGTTATGGCGTGGGTGACTGTCCGCGTATCGCCATCAAGCAGATGGTCCATACCCAGTTTGCGGTTGATCCAGATTGTGGCCGCAAGATCGATAATCGTCCACAGCGACACCAGCCCACCGAACAGCAGCGACCAGTGAGTCGTGATACAGATAATCCAGATGATGGGCAAAGTCAATACATCGAGCAGCATGCGATTCCGGATCCCCTCGCTCACGGCTCGCGCCGGATGACGACGCGCAGCCTTGAAAAAACGTTCGTTCAGACGCTCCTGCCGCCCCATCTGCGCCTTGAGCGCGATGTAATCGGCTTTCAGTGCTTCAAGTTCCTTTCCTGCGTTGCATTCCATATTCGTACTTTTTAGGCGTTAGACATTTTTGAGTCGCTCCTTGATGCGTACCAACTTAAAGGAGACATTCTTGACCGAGATGCCTAGGATTGCGCCGATCTCCTCGTAGCTCAGGCCTTCGAGCCACAACAAGACGACGCTTCGGTCGACAAGTCCCAACTTATTGATTCGCTGATAGAGCTGTTTGATCTGCATTCGTTTTTCGAGGTCGCTGTCAGTCGTGTCCGACTCATTCGACGCCTTGTGCTTTGTCTGCTCGCGTTTACGCTTGTTGCTGAAGTTGATACAGTAGTTCAGCGCCACACGGTAGATCCACGTTTTTATGTTGCTTCGACCCTCAAACCCGTCAAATCCCTGCCATAGCCGTAAAAGTATCTCCTGATGCATATCGTCCACATCCTCGGCATCACGGGAGAACATATAGCAGACAGCGTATATCGTCTGTTCATACTCCTTGACCAGTTTGGAGAATCGTTGCTCTTTTGTATTCATCTTCACACCTTTTACCTGTTAGACAAACAACCGCCCGAAAAACTATACACCCAATACGATTTTTTGGAAAAAAGATTGATTGCCGTCCGAAAAGCCTGGCCGCAATTCCTGTTATGAGCGCCACCGGGCACCTTCTCGACGCGGCACTTTCTCAGCGCGAAGAAGCCCCCTCTGGATCCCAGTTCTCGATTTCCTCCAGTTTCACGAGCGCCCGCCACAACCTCCAGTAATGTCATCATCCCCGAGTTCTGCAGGCAACGTTCCGGCCCTTCTGCCCCCTCACGACACCATCTCCCCGCCCCCCGGCATTGCTCAGGATACGATACAACACAAAAAAAGGTCAGACCTTTCGATCTGACCTTGAAGAGGCGGCTACCTACTCTCCCACGGGATAACCGCAGTACCATCGGCGTTAGTGAGCTTAACTTCTCTGTTCGGAATGGGAAGAGGTGGAACCTCACTGCTATAACCACCTAAAAGAACGTGTGCTTCATTCTATCGAAGCCGTGCGAGTATCCTTCGATACGATCCGTCGCACTCGGTATGGCTTGACATATTAGGGAAATGAGATAAAGATTCGCTGTAAGGAAGCCGTTCGGGTAATTAGTACTGCTCGGCTTTGACATTACTGTCTTTACACCTGCAGCCTATCAACGTAGTAGTCTCCTACGCCCCTCAAGGGAAGACTTATCTTGGGGATGGCTTCGCGCTTAGATGCTTTCAGCGCTTATCCAAACCGAACGCGGCTACTCGGCGGTACACTTGGCAGCATAACCGATACACCGGAGGTTCGTCCAACTCGGTCCTCTCGTACTAAAGTCAGGACCCCTCAATCTTCCTACGCCCGCAACAGATAGAGACCGAACTGTCTCACGACGTTCTGAACCCAGCTCGCGTGCCACTTTAATCGGCGAACAGCCGAACCCTTGGGACCTTCTCCAGCCCCAGGATGTGACGAGCCGACATCGAGGTGCCAAACCGCCGCGTCGATATGAGCTCTTGGCGGCGATCAGCCTGTTATCCCCGGAGTACCTTTTATCCTTTGAGCGATGGCCAGTCCACGCAGAACCACCGGATCACTATACCCTACTTTCGTACCTGGTCGACTTGTATGTCTCACAGTCAAGCACCCTTATGCTATTGCACTCCGCGCACGGTTACCATTCGTGCTGAGGGTACCTTGGGAAGCCTCCGTTACGCTTTTGGAGGCGACCACCCCAGTCAAACTACCCACCAAACAGTGTCCCCGCAACAGCGGGTTAGAACTCAAATAATCAAAGGGCCGTATTTCAACAGCGGCTCCACGAACACTGGCGTGCCCGCTTCAAAGCCTCCGGCCTATCCTACACATTGTGTACCCAAATTCAGCGTTAAGCTATAGTAAAGGTTCACGGGGTCTTTTCGTCCCGTCGCGGGTACCCGGCATCTTCACCGGGACTACAATTTCACCGAGCTCACGGTTGAGACAGTGTCCAGATCGTTACACCATTCGTGCAGGTCGGAACTTACCCGACAAGGAATTTCGCTACCTTAGGACCGTTATAGTTACGGCCGCCGTTTACTGGGGCTTCGATTCAATGCTTCTCTTGCGATGACATCCCCTCTTAACCTTCCAGCACCGGGCAGGTGTCAGGCCCTATACGTCTTCTTTCGAATTTGCAGAGCCCTGTGTTTTTGATAAACAGTCGCCTGGACCTCTTCGCTGCGCCCACCTCGCGGTGGGACCCCTTTTCCCGAAGTTACGGGGTTAATTTGCCTAGTTCCTTAACCGTGATTCACTCGAGCACCTTAGGATACTCTCCTCGACCACCTGTGTCGGTTTACGGTACGGGTGACATACACTATAACTTAGAAGATTTTCTCGGAAGTATACTTGGGTGAACTATCAGATTGGCCGTAGCCGCTCCGTACTGTCAGGTTTCAGCAGGTTCCAACTCTTAATCAGAACCTTTACCTACGCCCTTTAACCACCTATTCCGTCAGATGGCGTCACTTACGTTCCTTCGTCTCTCCATCGAGGCATATGTCAGTATCGGAATATTAACCGATTGTCCATCGAGATCACCGTTCGGCTTACCCTTAGGACCCGACTAACCCTGATCCGATTAGCGTTGATCAGGAAACCTTGGTCTTGCGGTGTGCGGGTTACTCTCCCGCATTATCGTTACTCATGCCTACATTTGCTTTTCCATACGCTCCACAATTCCTCACGAAACTGCTTCGACGCTGAATGGAATGCTCCCCTACCGCGCTCTCGCGCCCAGAACTTCGGTGATATGCTTGATGCCCGTTTATTATCCACGCTCTGTCGCTCGACTAGTGAGCTGTTACGCACTCTTTGAATGAATAGCTGCTTCCAAGCTAACATCCTAGCTGTCTCTGCAACAAAACATCGTTAGATCAACTTAGCATATTCTTTGGGACCTTAATTGCTGGTCTGTGTTGTTCCACTCTCGTAACTGGACATTAGCACCCAGTCGCTCACTGCTGTAAATCATACTACTGGCATTCGGAGTTTGTCGGGATTTGGTAGGCGGTGAAGCCCCCGCATCCAATCAGTAGCTCTACCTCCAGTAGACTCTTTATTACAACGCTGCCCCTAAAGGCATTTCGGGGAGTACGAGCTATTTCCCAGCTTGATTAGCCTTTCACCCCTACCCTCAAGTCATCGAGAAGCTTTTCAACGCTTATTCGTTCGGACCTCCAGTCGGTGTTACCCGACCTTCATCCTGCTCAAGGGTAGATCGCAAGGTTTCGCGTCTACAACCACTGACTTGCCGCCCTGTTCAGACTCGCTTTCGCTTCGGCTCCGTGACTCCTGTCACTTAACCTCGCCAGTGATTAGTAACTCGTAGGCTCATTATTCAATAGGCACGCCGTCACAGCACGAAGCTGCTCCGACCGGTTGTAAGCGTATGGTTTCAGGTTCTATTTCACTCCCCTGTTCGGGGTTCTTTTCACCTTTCCCTCACGGTACTGGTTCACTATCGGTCTCTTGGGAGTATTTAGCCTTACCGGGTGGTCCCGGCAGATTCAGACAGGATTCCTCGTGTCCCGCCATACTCAGGATACTGCTATCGCAAAACTGACTTGCCCGTACGGGGCTTTCACCCTCTTTGGCTGACCTTTCCAAGTCATTCCAGTTCATCGTTTCTTGAATGTTGCAGTCCTACAACCCCGGCATTGCCGTAACAATACCGGTTTGGGCTCTTTCCCGTTCGCTCGCCGCTACTTAGGAAATCGATGTTTCTTTCTTTTCCTCCTCCTACTAAGATGTTTCAGTTCAGAGGGTTGGCC
>OCHL01002037.1_pt1 | contig 10655 bp, 13 predicted proteins | sample 1538421 | NCBI WGS metagenome assembly OCHL01 (sample SAMN04571690, study PRJEB22368) | human gut metagenome | biome: human gut; material: stool | host: Homo sapiens | place: Luxembourg | collected 2012-06-01 | reverse complement strand
TATATTGAGGACTCAAAACAACTGGCCTTATTCTAAACTTATCCCGAACTCAGGTAATTCATGTTTATCATAATACATCATAGTTTCATCAGTGATAACTTCATGCACCAGATCCAACCGCCACTGGCCATTACTAGTGTCATACCACTCGTGAAACCACATCTTAAATTTATCTTGAAGATTCAGTTTTAATTTAAAAGTAAACATCTGAATCCCTGAATTTGCTATTAACGAATATTGCATAGACATACCTTTTTTATTTAGTTTATACTTACTCTTACATAGAGTGCATAAATCGCTTTCAAAGGTACAAATATATTTGCAGATAGTATGCTTTTCTTTGCAAAAGTTTTACTTCCAAGAATAAATGTTTGACGAAACTGCTCAAACACATTACTTAAACACCTGAATTCCAATAATATGAAGATTTGTACTAACTCTATGTAAGAGTGGAAACTTTTGCTAAACAATCTGTTGCAGCTAAATATTAGCTGCATATATAAACATTCACCATTAACTGTAGCAAAAGTATAGCTGATATGTTTTGATAATACGATTCCTTATTTGTGTTTATTCAAAAGATTCAGAATTTTACTATTCGCATTATCTATTATATTAGTTTGGATAGAGGCAAGATATATTTGTGTCGTTTCCTCATTGTCATGTCCCATACCAAGACTAATTGCTTTCATCGGAATATTTTGGGATTGAGCGATACTTGCCCAAGAATGACGTGCAACATACATCGTTAGTGGAATGCTTATTCCTGCCAATTTTGCAATTTTTTTCAGATATTTATTTACCAACAACATTTTATTCAAGTATTGTTTTCGTTCTGTAATATTTGGACTAATTATGATTGGAAACAGAAATGTACTGTATTCGTTAGGATGTTTGTTCGCAATTTCTTCCATACTTTTTTCCCATTTTACAATCATCTGTTGACCGGTTTTACGTCTATTGTATACAACAAAACCGTTGGAGAGGTCTTTTTTCTTCAGGTATGCGATATCAATGAATGACATCCCCCGCATATAGAAAGAAAACAAGAACATGTCCCTTGCAAAATCAAGTGTCGGTGCATTAGTCAAATCCAAATCTTTAATCTTTTTGATTTCTTTTATACTTAAAGCGCGTTTAGACGTCTTGTCAACTCCTGTATATACCCGTTTGAATGGAGTGTTTTGAGCTATAAGACCGTCTTCTACAGCCCGATTATAGACACAGCGCAATATCCGCATATAGAACGAAGTGGTGTTTCTGCATAAATTGAATGCACGCATATGGCTTTCGTATTGATTGATTAAGTTTTCATCAATCATGTCGAAATGCAGGTCTTCTCCATTTCTAAATTTCATGAAACTCATAAACATCTGCTTATAAGTCTCGCTTGTACGTTCTCTCCCAGCATTTTTCAAGCGTTCTATCTGAATCTTAATATATTCAAAAACGGTTGTTTTATCTGAAGACAAAGTATGATATTCCTGTACTATATCATCTACAGAGAAAACTTGTCCTTTATTTTCCAAGACCACGATTATTTTGTCCAATCGTTTTTTCTCCCAGGTAATTTTCTCCCGAATTGACTTGATTGTATCTAAACGATTCGGAGAAACTTGAGAAAGCATGACAATATCATTACGTTCTTCATCCCATTCATATGAGTAAATTTTATAACCAGTCGTAATCTGTCTGACTATCCGGCGGTGAGTTATAAAATAGACGATGGTGCCCGGACGGTCTGCGACCGTTGACGGGCGAAATTTTAATTTTACTGTTGCCATAACTGTACTTTTTTTAATGTTTCTGTCTATAAAATGTATAGGCAACGGCAGCAAGAGTCAGAACAATGAGTATGGAATACAAAAACACCAGTTCGGTCAGTATGTCGGAATGAATCAACTTCCGGTTGGCAAAAATGACCAAAGCAAAGAATACGGAAAGTAGTATCAGTAATATAACCATGCACGAGAAAACCGCCTGCGGTATTGAGACCCGTTTCTCGTTCTTACGGATCTCCCCGGCGGCTTTTCTTGCGATACTGTTCAACTCATCCTGCAACATATTCCTGTCCTCTTCCGAAAAGCGAATCGGCAAATCGGTTTTGAGCAGGTCATGCAGGTTGAGCATGGTGGTGGCGAACGTGCCTGTCTGATTGACAAGTTTTTGCAGAAGGTTGTAAGCCCTGCCGATTTCCGGTTTCAGATCACGGAACTCGTCAGCCAATGCAGTACTGCGTTCTTCAAGCCGTCGGGTTCGTGCTTCCGCCTTGCGTTCTTCGTTCTCACTCTGTGGCGCATCCTGCGCCAGTTCATTGCTGTAATCGTATTTTCTGCCTGTCATAAAGTTCCTTTCTATCGTTTGCGTGATGTTTTAGGTTGTCTGCCATGTTTCGCGATGGCTGCACGGGCACAACGCCGGGCACGTTCCATTTCATCCTCGTCCTCTTTCCGTCCCCAAGACAGGTCGCTGGAAGTGCCGCCTCCGCCACCCGACGGGGCAGCTGGGACATTCATCATGCCGACAAACAGAGCCACTGCATAGTCCGTAAGCTCCTTGTGGTTTGCTGTTTCCCGGTAGTCGAACTCGTCATCAAACAGTTGCATGACATTGTCGGGAATATAGAACCTGTAATCCCTGCCATCCTGTGTAAGCTCATACCTTGATGTTCCGTCGTGCCATGAAGAATAATCTGCAACAGGTCTGTCTCCGGTTGTTTTCAAGTCTGCATCGGAACGCGTTGCAGTCTGTGCCGGAATCTTGTTTCCTTCCTGCTTAAGCTCTGTCACGGACCGGTTGTGAAGTCTGTTCCACGTCGTTTCAATCTTTGATGCCATCAGGGTGCGGCCTTTGCCAAGTTCCGAAGCCTTGTAGATAATGTCTCCGATACCGACCGTATAACCCCGCAACACATCTTTCTTGTCACGCCGTTCTTCGAGTGTATAACCCTTTTTCCGCACCCTCGCAACATAATCGTTCCATGACCATGACGGCATGGAACGCAGGATACCCGTAAGTACCCGGGCAACCTCGTCGGCGTTTGTCCTGCGGATTTCCGCTGCTGTCGTCCAGCCCCGTTTCCGGGCTATACGCTCCGCGGCATACTGTGCGCGGAGATGTATGTTGTGGTCGTTGTTGGTTCTGCCGTCCTTGTCCTTGCGGCAGACCGCAGCGTGCAGGTGGGGAATGCCGCTCTTCGATTCCAGATGCAGACTTACGGAATAGATGCTTCCGGCAAGGTTTGTCCTGTGTGAATACACGTTACCATGCCTGTCCTTGAACTCCATGCTGTCAAATTCACGGACAAAATCGTCCCACAGCCTTTCCCAGTCTTTCAGGGTGAAATGTTCCGTGTGTTCTTTTGCCGGGCTGATTTCAATGCGGATCATGTTCTTGCCCGTCGGCGCATGGGCTTTTATCATATCCCATACGCCCTGCGCATCGAGTCTGCACGGAAGCAGGTTGTCCTTGATGTGGTATATCAGTTCGGGATGTTTCTTGTTCCTCGACTCTCCGGTGATGTATCGGAGGGCGTTTATTCCGTGACTTATGGATTTTGCCTTGCCTATCATGTCTTTTCTTTTGTTTCTGTCTGTTCCTGTATTTTGGGGCTTTCGGGAATTCGGTTCGGTGCGAAATGTCGGTCTATGATTTTTGTGATGGCTTCCGCAGTCCTGCCGAGCAGTTGCAACGCACCGACCATCCAGGTTTGATTGCGGAACATCGCCCGGCGTTCATCCTGCGGCATGGCGTTGAGCATGGACGTGTATCTGGCATAGTCGCTTCGAACTATGATGAGTTCGTCACGTATCAACTCTTGTCTTGGGGTCATGCGTTCTTTCGGCCTGTAATTGTATGACCGGGCCAATACATAGTCACTGATTGTCATGCCGCACCTGTCGGCCAGCCGTCCGATATGTTCCCGTTGTGTCCTGCTGACACGGAATGAGATGGTCGAATCACGCCTTTCCCGTTTGCTTTCAGGAATCCCGGACTCTTCATCATGCCGGGCTGTTTTCTGTCTTGTATTCATAAAAAAGAGGGATAAAAGTGATACAAAAGGCAGATTACGGTGCGAGCCTGCGAGCGGCGTTCCCCATTGTCCCCATCGGACAATGGCAAGAGTGCCGTGTATGGAATGACCGTCAGGGAGTGTAATACATCGGCATATCTTGTAATGAAATACCGTCCCCGGCCTCACAGAACGTGCATCCGCTGCCGGATAAATGTCCATAAATGTCTTTCGGAATTTATGGTTTTATATAAAAGGATGGGGCTTGCAGCAAAGGATGTAGCCTTGTCATCGGTTGCCTTTACGGGCATGATGCTGCACTTCTGCCGCCACTCTTGTCAGATTTTGCCTGCAACCTTGCAGGGAAGAAGGACAGGAGTATCTGGCATTTCTGTTCCCCTTATTTTGCAAAGGTTCACGGATATTGTTTCAAGACTGTCAGATACTCCGATTCTCCTTTAACAATTTCTGCCCGCAGCATTGGACGGCTGTGATTGCAGGCGTTGCCGTGCATCCTCCACGGCCTTGAAATCGGACGAGATCTTCATCAGCGCGATGCTGACACGGCATAGCTGGCCGATGTTGACGAACTCCTTGACAGCCTCCATCAGTTTCTGCGCACGTTCCTGCCGGTGTCTCATTACCGTTTCGTTACCCGTTGCGTTCTCCTTTGTCAGTCCGTGGTTGAGAAAGCGGTTCACGGCAAGCAGGTCGGTTACTTCAATCGTGTCCGTGTCTCCCTTTCCGGTAGCATGACCGACCATCACACGGATGGAATCGGCCTCGTAAGGGGTACATTGTCTGAGAAAATCCAGGATGGTCTGCGCCTTGGCCCCGATAGTGGAGCGTGTTGTCTTTTTGCCGGTTTCCCTGTTTGAGGAATCCTGTGGTACGGCATTCGGGAAGCCTGTACCTGTCATGTTGGAATCATTCATACTGCTTTTGTTTTATAAAGTGGATAAATCATTTGTTTCTCTCCCGGCTCACGAGATAACCCATGGCCTCGCTGTCTATTTCGTCTTGCGACTTTACCCTTACCCGTTTCAGCCAGGCATCGAGGTCTTCCTTCGCGAAGAAGCACAGTTTGCCTCCCGGCTTGTAATAAGGGACTGCGCGGCGCATCATCATCTTGTAGAGATAACTTGGTTTCACTCCGAGATACCGGGCCGCTTCGGTGGTGTTCATCAGATTGCGTTCACTTTCCATATCGCTTGTTCATTTGTTGTTTATACTCGCTTTACCGTCTTGTTGCAACAATGCGGAACAGGCAGGCTTTTGGCCTTTATTTGCCTTCCGTTTCGTTTGCAAAGTTACTTTGGACTTAAAGGGGCATAATGGGGAGCAGATGGGGAAAGTGCATAAAGCGACAGTGCGTCATACTGCTGATATTCAACAGCATGACGCACTGCCATGATAGAAGTATGTTATCCCGAATGGGGAACCCGCGGGCTGCTATGGGGACGTTCTCAGTTTCCTCGCGTTTTCGATGGCCCTGTCAACGGATTTGCGGTATTCACGGTTCTCTTCGGTTGTCCCGCCACTGCAGACATCGCTGCGGTGCTTGTCGTAATATGACTTGGATATGCCGCAGCGTTTCAGAAACTCTTCCGCCCACAGTTTCCCGCGTTCGTGCGGCCTGATTGTCCGGGATACGGCCAAAACCATATAGCAGACACGCAGGTTCTCTTTAGGGCGGACGGCGACGGGGCGTGAGGTCGGCTTCAGGTTCATGAAATTCACGAAATCACTGCCCGATGCGAACTCGAACTGACAGTCGTTGCACACTTCGTAAATGAACAGGCACAGGGCAAGATCTACGGTGTCCATCCATGCGGATGTCTCCTGCAACAGGTTCGCTCCGTTCATGGCTTGCCCTCCTGCATGCGGTTGATGTCGGCAATGATGCTTCCCGCGATTCCCTTCAGGCGTTCCACCAGCACGTCAAGAAACAGCGGCTTGAAACAGTACACGCAGAAACACCGTTCGCGTTCCTGCTGCCATTCCTGATACAACAGGTTTACAAGGGTGTGGGCATTGTCATATTCCGCTTTTGCAGCGTCACATTCCTTGTCAAGCAGTCTGTACTCCACGGACTCCAGCGGCAGGAAATCCAGACGGTTGCTCTTTGCCGAATAGTCACGCCAGAGTCGGGTGGCTGCACTTTTCGCATCCTCGTGCCTCAGTTCAAAGGGTTTGAGGTGTTCCTCGAAAATGCGTTCGAAGTCTGCCGCATAGAGTCCCGACCTGTCCGCCGACAGGTATCCGTCCGTTTCCGAAAGCAGGGAAATGGAACATTCCAATAACCGGGCGGGATTCTCCCGTGCCAGATTCCCGGCTTCCTTGACAAGGCTGTTTGTGTCATTGAAATCCCGGTAGAACAGGGATAATGACAAGGCTGGGCCAAAAGAGAAACCATCTTGGTTGCAGGTGGCGACAAGTGTGTTTACCTCACTTAACCGTTGTGTAATTTGCTGTATCATCATAGTCGTCAGGAATTAAAAAGGTCATCCATGGTTACTTCGCTATGGACGATGCTATGGTATTTTCCCTCGCCGACTCCGTAAGTCGTGACAAAGGTATGCACTACGGACTTCTTCGTCTTGGTCTTGAGCCTGAAAAGCTCCCGGCGGTTCCGCAGTTTGGCTTCGTATTCACCTGTGATATTGTACGCTCCTTCGCTGAATTTCATCTCGCAAAGGTGGATGATGCGGTCTGCACGCTCGATAATCATGTCTATCTGTGCCCCGGATGTTCCGTTTTCCTTGTCAGCGCTACAACGCCAGGTGGAAACTGATGTGGCCATTCCAGATATGCCCAGTGCCTTCTTGATCTGCGCATGGTGCAACATGCATATAAGCTCGAAGGTGAATCCCATCCATGAATGGATGCTGCTCGATTCTATATGGTGCGTCCACCATTGGTCGTCCCTTGAAAGGTTATTTTCGACAAACTTGAAATAGAACAGGGTATAGAAATCGACCAGCCTGTAAACCGCATCCGTCCGACGGTTGCCGAACAGGTTTGTCTTGTCTATGAAATCGCAGCGTTCAAGATTAGTGAGAATGCGTGTGAGATAGGCCCCGGATATTTTCGTCTTTGTACTGATTTCTGTTCTTGTCAGACCGGATTTGTTGTCGGCCAGAGCCCTGACGACTTCCACGTACGATTCCGCACCGGGGAATATGGCGTTGTAAAGCTCGTCGAACTCCATCTTCAGCGCACCGGTATCTGAGAAACACAGGCGGTCAACGTTCTGGGCAAAGCTCTGTTGCGGTTCAAGCATTTTTAGATAGAAAGGGACACCTCCGGTAAGCATGTACCCCTGCAATATCTGGTATCTATCCCAATGGACTGAACGGCTTTGAAGGTATTCTTCCGTTTCCTTCAAGGAAAACGGCTTCAGGTATATCCTGTGCCTGATCCTGTTGTGCAGCCCGCCCCGGTTCTTTATCAGCTTGTCCGTCATCCATGAGGTGGCCGAGCCGGTGGCGACCAGTACGATATTGTACTGGCTGCTTGCCCAGCCGTTCCAGAAATATTCCAGGGCACTCACAAAATCGGAGCGGCGGGAATCCATCCACGGCATTTCGTCTATGAAGATGACCTTGCGCCTGTCATCGGGAAGGGTGGAAAGATAGTCCTCAAGGGCATCGAAAGCGTCAACCCAGTCCTTGAACGGGGCGGGTTTCGTTCCGGAATATGCCTTGAGTGCCTTGGCGAAGTTGTTAAGCTGGTCACGGGTGCGGAGATTGTGTCCTCCCACGAACTTGAAATCGTATTTGCCTTCAAAAAACTGCTCCACAAGGAAGGTCTTGCCGATCCTTCGTCGTCCGCATACGATTACGAACTCCGATTCATTGGAATCCATGCAGCTTTGCAGTTCCTCACATTCCCGTTGCCGGGCTATCAGTCTGTTTGTCATATCATTGTTTTTTGTGCAAAGGTACTCTAAAATTTGGATAAAAGACTATGACTCGCACAAAAAATTACCAAGATTGAATAATTTGGATTTATGGCGGTAATCTTTCGGGATACTCATCAATCGAATACACTGTCTACCAGATTTACTGCCTCCACCTTCTTGCTGTCAACAATCTTCGCGTAGATCTGGGTCGTTTTCACATTGGAATGGCCGAGCAGCTTGCTTACCGTATAAAGGTCGGCTCCAAGGGTCAGCATCATGGTGGCAAACGTGTGCCGGCTCGTGTGATAGGTAATCTTTTTCGTGATACCTGCTGTTTTCGTCCATTTGGCCAATACCTTGTTTATATTGGGTTCGGCTATCAGACCTGTGAAAACATTATCCTCGTCGTTTGCATTTTTCCGCTCCGGCAGCCATTTGACCGCCTGTCCCGAAAGTGGCAGGAAGATGGGAGTGGTTGTTTTCTGCATGATAACGGAAGCTCTCCACTGTTCGCCATCCTGTGAAAGATCCGTCCATTTAAGCGCATAGACATCGCTGAGACGCAGGCCGCAATAACAGGAGAACAGGTAGGAACGCTTGACAAGCTCATTGGGGCATTCCGTGGCAATCAGTGTCTTGATTTCGTCAATGGTCAGGAACTCACGCTTGCTCTCGGGTACTTTGATACGTTCCGATGGAGTGAGGGACATGAACGGGTTTTCCGGAATTACTTCGGCGCGGACGGCTGCATTAAGTGCCGTACTGAAGTAGCCGACATATCCGGACATGCTTTTGGGGCTCAGCTGTTTTCCCCATGTGGTTTTATAGTCATTCCTTATCCACCCGATGAATTTGAGGCAGAAATCCTTGTCAACGTCTCCCATTCTGATCTTGTCCTTACCCACAAACGAAGAGATAAGGTTGACCACAGTCCCCAGCAGCTTGACACCCCTGACACCTCTTCGTTTCTGTTCCTCGAAATAGGTTTGCATCCAGTCGTTCAGCAATATCTTTGACCTGCCGTTTATGTTTTTCAGTCCGGCTTTCCCATTGGTTATTTCGATAATTCTTTTCGATTTGATGGTTTCCACCGCTGCAAGTGTAGCCTTGTTCTGCTCTTTCACTCTTGCGTTTATCTCCGGAAGATGATAAAGTTTGAGAAATTCGTAATGACGTTTCCCGTCAACATATATATCCAGATAGTATGATTCCGAACCGTCCGCAAGTTTCTTGGTACGTACCTTTACAGGTTCTTTCAGTTTGGGTTTTCTGCTGATTGTTGCCATTGCTGTTGTTTTATCGGTTAATTATTCGTCTATTCTTTCATTGTTCAGAATACGTTTTCTATCAGGCTTACCGCTTCGTCCTTTTTCCGGTCTATGATCTTGGCGTATATCAGTGTATGTCTGACCGAACTGTGTCCTAAAAGTTTGGACACGGTATAAATGTCCGCTCCAAGGGTCAGCATCATCGTCGCAAACGTGTGCCGACTCGTGTGGTAGCAGACGTTTTTTGTTATTCCGGCTGCTGCAGCCCATTTTTTCAGATTCTCGTTTACATTGCCGTCATAAACCAGTCCCTTAAAGACAAGGGATTCAGGATTGGCATCATTCGCTTCAGGCATCCATTTCATGGCCTGCCTTGACAGCGGTATATAAAGCGGTTTGGTTGTTTTCTGCATGACAACAGATATATAGGTCTGTCCGTTGGAGATTGTCATGTCCTTCCATGCCAGTTTTCTTACATCGCTGATTCGTAGTCCGGTAAAGCAGGAAAAGAGGTAGGCGTGTTTGACAAGCCTGTTGGGACAGGGCGTGGCTATCATCTTTCTGACCTCGTCAATGGTCAAAAAATCACGTTTGCTTTCCGGAACCTTTATTTTTTCGATTGTTTCGATAAGATTCCATGGATTCTTGCTGATAACTCCTGCCTGAACCGCTTCATTGAGCGATGTTCTGAACACCTGACAGTAGGTATTGCCCGTTTTGGGAGAAAGCGTGGAGTTGGTTTTCGGGCTGATATAAGTGTTTCTCAGCCAATTGATAAGTTCAAGACAGAATTGCCTGTCAATGTCTGTAAGTTTGGCATCCGGTCGGAAAATATACAGAATATTTCTGGCGTTTTTCACACTATGCATGTCCCTCAAGCCACGTTCCTTATGGTTGTCAATACAAATCTGCATCCAGTCGGAAAGAAGAACATCCCGGTTGTCTTTGCTGGACAGGTCATCCACCTTTGTGTTGAGTAATGCCTCTGCACGTTCACGGGCTATATCTTCGGCTTTGCGAAGCGTCTGTGCATTCTGTCGCTTTATCAGTGCAGTTGATTCCGGCAAAAGATAAAGTTTGAGAAACTCGTATTCGTGCCTGCCGTCAACACTTCGGTCGAGAAAAAGGGACTCCCTGCCGTCCGCAAGCTTGCGGTGACGCAATTTGACAGGAGTCTTTTCAAGCAATGATTTCTTTTTTCTTCCCATGATTGATAAGAGGTTATATATATGCCACAAAGGTATAAAAGTTATTTCAAACAAGTATCATAATGAGTAACAAAAATGATGAATGATAGCGATTTTTAAGGAATGTATGGGAAAGTATCCACATTTTATAAATATCTATAAATCAGTATTTAATATTTCTTTTTACGGATATCATTTCCTTTATTTCCTATACGTTGGTTAGTGGGCTACGATTTACTGCCAGCAAATTCTTTTGGGAATGCTCACCATTTTCGGACCTATCC
>OCHL01002035.1_pt1 | contig 10665 bp, 8 predicted proteins | sample 1538421 | NCBI WGS metagenome assembly OCHL01 (sample SAMN04571690, study PRJEB22368) | human gut metagenome | biome: human gut; material: stool | host: Homo sapiens | place: Luxembourg | collected 2012-06-01 | reverse complement strand
CCCCCGCCATCTCTCGACCGAACACTATTTCCGTTTCAGCGAGCGTTTCCGCCGGAAGTTCCTGCCCCGGACCATCGAACTGGGGCGTTCGTTCGTGCAGCCCGCCTACCAGGCCCGCGGCAACGCCAAGAGCATCTATGCGCTGGACAACCTCTGGGACGGACTGGGCGCGCTGATCGTATTGAACCCCAAGGCCAAATACCTTTTCGGCAAAGTCACCATGTACACGACCTACAAGGCCGTGGCCCGCAACGCGCTGATCTGGTTCCTGCGCCGCTATTTCCCCGACCGCGACCAGCTGGTGGAGGGCATCCATCCCATACGGCTCGACCTGGACGACCCTTATTACGAGGAACTGTTCTGCGGCGCGACCTACATGGAGAACTACCGCATCCTGATCCAGCAGATCCGCAAGTTCAACGAGAACATCCCGCCGCTGATCAACGCCTACATGAACCTTTCGCCCACGATGCGGGTTTTCGACACGGTGTCGAATCCCGATTTCGGCGGGGTGGAGGAGACGGGCATCCTGGTGACGATCCGCGACATCTATCCCGAAAAACGCCTGCGCTACACCCGCTGGCTGGGGTGGCGGGCCAATCTGAAACACCGCCGCGAGGAGTTCAGCGAACGCCTGCGCGAACATTTCGAACGCATCAAGAAAAAGCGGAACGCCTGAAAACGCCCTGTTTCCCTCACGGCCGTCCGGACAATCGGGCGGCCTGAATTTTGCATGCCGTGCAGTAAACCGCACATTTCCGCATTTAACGATACGAACGACTCAACTAAAAAACACCTCGCATGAAACGATTATTTCGTCTTCTTCTGATCCTGGGCCTCGCGGCCGGAACCTGGTCCTGTGCGGACGACGGAACTCCGTCGGTCAGCATCAACGGCGGAACCGATTTTCTGTCGCTCGACCACCTCGCCCGCAGCGGCAAGATCACCGTCAATGCTCCGGCGCCCTGGAGCGTGACGCTGGCGCCGGAAAACTACGGTCAGGACGAAAAACCCGACTGGCTGACCCTCTCCGCAGAAGAAGGACCGGCAGGGTACTCCGAGATCGACGTGACCTTTGCCGAGAATCCGGGTCCTGCCCGCAGTGCGTCGCTTCTTTTCTCCTGCGACGGAAAGACCTTGGCTTTCACCGTCTCGCAAAGTGCGGGCGGCACGGGATTCGACGCCCCGGACTACTATTTCTACATTTCGGTCGGAACCATGCCGACCCTCTATTCGGGCCTGCACCTGCTTTCGCACGACAAACCGAGCTACGTCTCCTACGAACGCGCAAGCACCTTCGACGCCGCCGAATTTCCCGACCGGGCCTTCGTGTACCCCGTCGCCGACCCCACGGGCCATGCCACCAACGAGGAATTACGGGCCATGAGCGAAGCGATGAAACGCCGCATCCTGGAGATCAACGCCGAGGACCCCACAGCGGTCTTCGGGCTATGGGTCGACGACCTGCGGTGCCGCCTGGGCTACGACTGGTTCGTGGCGCAGGGCATCGACTCGGCACGCGTGAAGGTGACGATGCTCTCCGACGGCACGGCGACCTACAACAATTTCCACAACTACTTCGGCGATGCCGCCACGGCTCGACTGGAACCACGGCGGCCGTTATCCCGAGACCCGCGCGCCGGAGGAGTTCGCCTCCTATACCTGGCCCTACTACCTCTCGACGCGCCCCGATTACCGGCTGATGCTGCAAAACAGCAGCCTGATGGAGTCCTCCTGCCCGTTCATCGCCGACCGGCTGGCTGCAATGAAGATGGAGAGCGTCCAGCCCTACGAGCTGCTGACGGCCCTTCCCGAGGCTTCGAAACAACAGTTCTACCGCATGGCCAAATTCGACTACGCCCGCTTCGCGGGGCTGTTCGACCTGTCGCCGAAGAAAAACCTCATCATCATCGGCACGAGCCACAGTTCCGCCGCGAGCGAACAGCAGCAGGCGGCCTATGTGGAACGGATCATACAGCAGTACGGCAGCGATTACGACATCTTCTTCAAGCCCCATCCCGCCGACAGCTCGTCGGCCGGTTACCCCGACCGGTTCGAGGGGCTGACGCTGCTGCCGGGTCAGATGCCGTTCGAGATCTTCGTCTGGGCGCTGCTCGACAAAATCGACATGATCGGCGGCTACCCCTCGACGACCTTTATCTCCGTACCGCTCGACAAGGTGGGCTTCCTCTTTGCCGCCGATGCCGACGGACTCGTCCGGCCGCTGAACATCCTTTTCCGCGACGCCGCGAGCGTGGAATGGATTCAGTAAATGCCCCCGGCGCCGAAAAACGCCACCCGGCTCGGGCGCAAAAAAATCCCCCGCCGAAGCAGGGGACCAGGCAAACAATTGTTTAACTAAATGATTTCGGGCGGAAGATTACCGGACGACCTCTCCCGACTGATTCTCCAGGCTTGCGTTCTTCTCCGTCTTCACCGGCTCCGATTTTTGCTCGGCGGGCTCCGATTCCGGCTCTGCGGGAGTCTGTTCCGGCTTCACGGGGTCGGGTTTCTCTTCCGGAGCGGTAGGCTCCTGCTTCTGCTCGGGAGCGGTGGGATTCTCCTTCTGGGGCGTGTCCTGCTTTTCGGGCTGCTGGGCATAAACCATTCCTCCGGCTGTCAGCATCAGCGCCGCCATCATCACAATCGTCTTTTTCATAGCTTTAAAATTTAAATGGTTGAACTTCATTCTTTCGTTAGCGGGTCGTCTTACTCGCGTTCTGACTTCTGAAAGTTCAAGCGAAGTGCCACAACGGCGCAAAATACGCAACAAGCAGATTTCCAACGCAAACGCCATTGCGCTAAAAATCGGAGAAGGTGTGGAAAAATGTAGAGACGGGACAGAAAGTGTGGAAAAATTCCACAGCCGGAGTGTGGAACGGCCGTCCGGAAACCGGAACGGGACAGGCGGGAAGCCTCCTATTCGATACCGTAAAGATGGAGTTTGTTGTAGAGCGTTTTGCGGTCGATGCCGAGCAGTTTGGCGGCCTGCGACTTGTTGCCGCCCGCCGTTGCGAGGGCGCGGCGGATCTGCTCCTCCTCGGAAGCGGGATCGCGCAGCGAAAGAGGCGCCTCCGCAGGTTCCGCCGGACCTCCGGTGACTTCGGCCGGCAGGTCGCGGCAGGTGATGTACTCGCCCGCGGCGAGCAGCGTCGCCGACATCACCGCGTTTTTCAGCTGCCGCAGGTTCCCCGGCCAGTCATAGGCGGCAAGGGCCGCGGCGACCGCGGCGTCGAACCCGACGATCCGCTTGTCCAGCTCCCGGTTGGCCTGGTCGAGAAAGAAGTCGGCGAAGAGCGGAATATCCCCGCGCATCTGCCGCAGGCAGGGCATACGCAGCGTGAAGGAGTTGATGCGGTGGTACAGGTCGGCGCGGAACGTCCCGCGCGCGATGGCCGCTTCGAGGTCCTCGTTGGTCGCGGCCACGAGACGGATGTCGACGGGAATCTCGCGGTTACTGCCGACGGGACGGATACGCCGCTCCTGCAGGGCGCGCAGCAGCTGTACCTGCGTTTCGTAACCCAGGTTCCCTACTTCGTCGAGAAACAGCGTGCCTCCGTCGGCCGCCTCGAAAGCGCCCGTCTTGTCGGCCAAAGCCCCCGTGAAGGCCCCCTTGACATGACCGAAAAACTCCGAAGCCGCCAGATCGCGGGGAATGGCGCCGCAGTCGACCGCCACGAAGGGCTTTCCGGCCCGCTTGCTTTCCCGGTGGATCAACTGCGCCACATGCTCCTTGCCCGTGCCGCTCGCACCGTTGACCAGCACCGACATATTGGTCGGGGCCACCAGCCGGATGTGTTCGTACAACTGCCGGGCGGCGTCGCTGCGGCCCTCGATGTAGTTGAGCGGCTGCTCCGAAAAGCTCCCGGCCGCACGCGGCGCGGGCTTCGAAGCGGATTTCGCGGCCGGCGCCGCCGGAACATCCAACGCTTCACGGATCTTTTTCAGCAGTTCGTCGGGATTCACCGGTTTGGCCACATAGTCGCGTGCGCCGAGCTTCATGCACCGCACGGCGTTCTGGATTTCGGCGTAACTCGTCATCACGATCACCGGCGCCGCGACACCCGCTCCCGCCATCCATTGCAGCAGGGCGATGCCGTCCTCGTCCGGCAGGCGCATGTCGCTCAGCACGAGCGAGAAGCCTCCCGCCTCAAGAGCCGTGCGCGCCGCCGCCACCGACGAGGCGGTCCCGACTCCGAAACCGCGTTTCGAGAGCCACGTGCGCAGCATCAGGGCAAAAGTAATATCGTCGTCGACAATCAGAATCCGCTCTTCCATAGGCTTCACAAAGATAGCGTTTTTTCAGCTTCCGCGACAATCGCGCGGATTTTTCCCGCCGCCGCACGCAGTTCGCCGCAAAGGGCCTCCGGCAACGGCCCTTCGCACGTCTCGCCCCGGCGCAGCGTCTCGGCGACCTCCGCCGCCCCGAGCATCGTGAAGATCGGCAGCATCTTGTGCGCCAGCGTCTTCACCGTCGCGACATCCCCCTCGCCGAGCGCCCTTTCAAGCTCCGCGCAATTTCCCGCCGTCTGTTCGGCAAACGAGCGCAGGATGCTTCGCGCCGCCTCGGGATCGTCCCCGGCATAGGCCGTCAGAGCCGTAAAATCGACCCCGTCCGCCGATGGGATCTCCGGGTCCCCGCCCTGCGGGACGATCTCCCCGCTGCCGCAGGCCGCCCGTATCGCCGCCACCAGTTCGCTGTAAGTGAACGGCTTGCGGAGGCACCCCGCAAAACCCCGGGCCGCGAAATCCGCAGCGCCCAGGTCCCCGCGCGCCGACACGGCGACCACTTTCAGCCCGGGATCGACCCCGCGCACCGCCTCCAGCACGCCGAACCCGTCGGCCGACGGCATCTGCAAATCGGTCAGCACCAAATCGAAACGGCTCTCGCCGACGAGTTTGGCGACATACTCGGGATATTGGCAGCTCTCGCATCCGACCCCGGCACGGCGGCACATCGCGGCGGTCATTTCGAGTTGCAGGGGATCGTCATCGACCAGCAGCACGCGCAGTCCCGCCTGGGGCGCAGACTCTTCGGCTCCGGCAGCCGCACTCTCGGCCGCCGCTTCGCCGACGGGGACCGACACGATGAATTTGCTCCCCTCTCCGAGACGGCTTTCGAGCGAAATCGTACCGTCCAACAACTTCACGAGACGGTCGACGATCGACAGCCCCAACCCGAATCCGTCGACTCCCTGCGCCGAACTCAAACGCACGAACTCGGCGAAGATGCGTTCCCTCTCCTCGCGGCCGATGCCGCGGCCCGTGTCGCGCACCGAGAAGACCAGCCGCCCCCGCACCACGTCCACGCGGAGCGTCACCGACCCCTCGTCGGTGAATTTCAAGGCGTTGGAAATCAAGTTGTCGGCGATCTGACGGATGTGGAGCGCATCGCCCGACACCTCTCCCGCGGCGGCCGGTTCGGCCTCCAGACGCAGTTCCAACCCCTTTGCGGCGGCCGCGGCGGCAAATCCCGCACGGATGTTTTCGAACAGCTGCGCGGGACTGAACGCCACGCAGCAAACCTCGATCTTGTTAATATCCAGCCGGTAGAAATCCAGCAGACTGTTGACCAGCGCCAGCAGGTGTTCCGACGACCCTTTCATGTTGCGCAGGTAGAGTTCCTGCCGCTTGTCGCCCGTCAGCCGCGCAAGCAGGTCAATATAGCCCATCACCGATCCCAGCGGGGCCTTGATGTCGTGCGTGATGGCCAGCATCAGCTTCTCGCGCGCCTCCAGCAGCGACTCCTTGTCGCGGTTGGCGCGCTCCAGCTCGCGGCGGTAACGGTTGCTGCGATTGATGTCGCGCCAAAGCATCCCGACGAACAGGAGCATCAGCACCACGGCCCCGATGGCCACGCCGCCCAGGATGCGCGACGACCGTCTGCGGAAAGCCTCGTTGCGCTCGATACGCTGCATCAGGTAGGCCGTGTCCTCGGCCTCGAAGTCCATGATCAGGCGGTATATCTTCGTATTGACCAGTTCGTTGCTGTAACTCAACCGCAGCCCCTCCTGCCACGCATGGTCGTAGATGCCCTGCCGGTTGCTCGTGACGCTGTCCTGCAAGGCTTGCAGCACCAGCACGATGGTGTCCTTCACCGCGTCGACGGGGATGACCGGGGCGATGGTCTCGCGGCGCGAGATCACGAGGCTCGAATCGGCCTCCGGGGGACTGAACAGATCGCCCAGCCGCTGGAAAAAGCGGCGTTTGGCACGCGGCACGGCCGTCGTGTCCTGCCGCACGATGCTGCGGAACGGGATCGTATCGGCCACGACGGCCTCCCGGGGACCGATCAGACTGCGGATGTTCTTGTCCAGCAGGCCCGCCGTGGCCCCGGCGCGGATCGAACGGCGCAGGCTCACCGTGCGGCGCTCCTTGTCGGCGATCAGCCGCGTGATGCTGTCCAGACGCATCGTCTGCAACGAATCCCCGCCGACGGTCAGCGCCCGGAGCGAGTCGATCGAGGCCCGCACGGTACGCAGTTCCCGTCTGTAACGCGCCTCGTAAGAGGCGTATCCGGCGATCATCAGCTGCCCGTAGCTTTCGGCCTGGTAGAGGTGGTAGAGGGTCCGGTTGACGGCGCTGCGCTTGGTATGCAGCAGAGCGTAACTGCGGTCGGGCGCCGAGAAACGGACCGCCACCCGGTAGACGTAGCCCACCGAGAGAATACAGACCGCAATCAGCAGGAGATAGCCCGCCACGATCTTCGTTTTGACGAATTTCGACTCCTTCACAGGCCCAAATATACGAAAAAGCCCGGAAACCCGCGTGCGGAAAATGCACGGCGGCACGATTTAATGCTTATCTTTGCGGCGAGGGCACGGACAAAACCGGCGCACGAAAACCATGAGAAAGCATTGGGTACTGATTACGATAACGATTGCCGCCGTGCTGGCGGCGGCTGCCTACTTCCGGTTCTTCTTCGTCTTCGGCGAGGGCGTCAAGAGCGGAGAACTGAACTACGTCGTCTACAAGGGCGTGCTTTTCAAGACCTACGAAGGCAAACTGATCCAGACCGGCATCCGCTCGAAAGCCGCCGGGGCGATCCAGTCCTACGAGTTCGAGTTCTCGGTCGAGAACGAAGCGCTGGCGCGCGAGCTGATGCTGCAAGGGGGAAAGACGCTCGAACTGCACTATAAGGAGTATTTCGGGGCGCTGCCCTGGCGGGGCTTCACGAAGTTCGTCGTCGACAGCATCATCACCGTCCGGCCTGCGGAGCAGGGAAAACAGGGCGTCGACCGATAAAGCGGTCCGCTCCGCACAAACGAAAAAACGTTGCAGGCAAAGGCCCTGCAACGTTTTTTTCGAATCTGTTCCGGGTTTTCTAAAACTCCTTGACCTTGCCGCGGTTCAACAGCGGCAGCAGGAACGAGATGACCGCCGCCGCAAGCCAGAAGATCGCCACAGGGCCGAAATCGTAGTGTTTCACCCCGTCGGCGGCAACGGTGATGTTGGAGTCGATCAGCCAGCCGCTCGCCACGTCCTGAATGCCCGCAGCGATATAGGAAGTCATCCCCACGACGCCCAGCGCGGCGCCCGTAGCCTTCCGCGGCACGATGTCGACGGCCATCAGGCCCCCCAGGAAGCAGATCAGCACGCCGATGGCGATGCCGAACAGCACCATCGACAGCACGTTGACCCACATGGCGTTGCCTCCGTAGAAGAACAGCGCCAGCGCCGCGGCGTTCAGCACGCCGAAAATCAGCGCCGGAACCTTCCGGTCGCCCTTGAAAAGCTTGTCCGAGAACCACCCCGAGAGCACCGTGCCGAGAATGCCCAGCAGCGCGTTGATCGAGACCGCCGAGATCGCCTCGACGTCCGAAAAACCCTTCGCCTCCTGCAGGAACAGCACGCCCCAGCCGTTGATCGCGTAGCGCGAGATATACATGAAGGCGCTCGCAGCGGCAAGAATCCATACCGCGGGGGTGCGCAGCACCTGCTTCTGAATCTCCTTCACCGACTTGTCGGCCGAGGCCGCCGGTTTCTCGTGCGCCAGCGCCTCCACCGGAGGCAGACCCTTCGATTCCGGGGTGTCGTGCAGCATCAGCAGGATCACGACCACGCCGATGGCCCCGGCTATCGCCGAGCCGAAGAAGCCCGCCTGCCAGCCTGCGAAGGTCACGATCGAACCCACGAACAGGAACGAGAAGAACTCCCCGAGGTTGTGGCTCGCCGAGAAGAAACCGTAGTAGGTCCCCCGCTCTTTCAGCGGATACCAGCGCGAGAGCGAGATGATCGCCGGGGCGGCGCCCATCGACTGCGACCAGCCGTTCAGGCCCCACATCACGGCGAACGCGATGAAGATCACGGCCGTGGGGATGACCGAGTGCATCAGCCCCAGCACGCCCATCAGCATGTTGGCCGCCGCAGAGACGATCAGGCCGGTGGCCATGAAGCGTTTGATGTTGCAGTAGTCGGCGATGAATCCGTTGACGAATTTGCCGATGGCATAGGCGAACAGCAGCGCTGAGCCGATAACGCCCAGCTGCGAGGCGTCCAGCGAGCCGCTGTCGAGAATCGGTTTCTTCATCACGTTGAGGCTCGTCCGGCAGACGTAGTAGAGGCTGTAACCGAGCGTGGCGGCGATGAAGGCCTGCATGCGCAGGCGGCGGTAGTATTTGTCGCGGGCGGCCTCGTCCATCTCCCGGGCGGGAGCGGGGGCGCTGATGCGGTAGAAGCGGGAAATGCGGTTCATTGCAGCTCCTTAATTATGCAGCCCGCGCGAGCGGAGGTAGGATATCAGCAGTTCGGGACGGTCCGTCTGGATCATCGTGGCCCCCATGTCGACCAGCTTCCCGTAGACTTCCGCCGGGTCTCCGCCGAAGGCCGCATCGTCGTCCAGCCCGCCGCAGAGCGAGGCCCAGAGCGAGTTGACCCACAGTTTCGAGCCGCCCGCCACGACCTTGTCCATGCACTCCTTCACCTCGGGGGTGTATTTGTTCCAGCAGACCTCGTAGGCAAGCGGCGCGATGCCCTTTTCCTGATACTCGGCGAAAAGCGCCCTGCCCTGCGGCTTGAGGATGTCGATGATCGGCATGTACATCATGTTGCGCGGATGCTCGGCGAACTTCGCGGCCACGGCATCCGTGCTGCGCTTGCCCTTGATCAGAATCTGATCCGTGACGCCCAGCTCCTCCGTGACGGCCAGCACCAGGTCGTAGTACTCGTAACCCTGGTCGACATTGACCACGATCCGGTCCTTGCACACCTCCAGCGCCTCGCGGAGCGTCGGCATACGGTGCGTCGTCTTCACGCCGTGACCCGTCTTCAGCACGCACCGCCGGATCGAGTCGTAGGTGATGTCGCAGACGCGGCCCTTGCCCGAAGTCGTGCGGTCGATCGTCCGGTCGTGGCAAAGCACCAGCACACTGTCCTTCGTGAGTTTCAGGTCCAGCTCCATGATGTCCACGCCCATGCCGATCACCGATTCGATGGCGGCGATCGAGTTCTCGGGGTAGTTGCGCCAGTCGCCCCGGTGCGAAGCCACGACGACGTTTTTGGAGCGGGGGTTGTGGATTTCGGCGACGATCGCCGCAGCGCGGTTTCCGGAAACCGGTTCGGTTTGCGTGCAGGCCCCGAGCAGGGGAAGGCAGGCGAAAAGGATCAGCAGTTTTTTCATTTTTAGAAATTTAAATTGGGTTAAATAAGGTACATAAAACAGCGCTCCGCAAAACCATGCGGAACACCCACCCGGCCCTATCTCCGCGAACGAAAACCGAAATCGTCCGAAGGCCCGTACAAATGTAACGAATTTTCGCGCAAATGCAACACTCCCGGATAAAAAATCGCAACGTCCGTTACGTATGCCGGGGTCTTTTTTCGTACTATATATGGGCAAGGTCCCCCGATTAACGGGCAAAACCGACCGCCCGAACAAACCAAACCGGCGAAACCCGAAGAACACCCCCCCGGCCAAAACCGAAACCGAAACCGCCCGCACTCCGACACCGGAAATTTCCGCCTCCCGGCAGCTCCCCGGGATGAAATTCGTCATCTCCGAAACCCGCCCGACGCCTCTCCGGCCGATCCGAAAGCCCCGTCCGCCCCGTCGTCCTGCGAACCGGATCATAACCCCTGCATGGGGTCCCGCCCGCCATACGAACGCCCGGCAAAGAGACATCCGAAAAATTTTATCGAAAAACGATAAATATTTTTTGATATTCAAAATTTGTTCCTATATTTGTCGCCGTAACGATCCAAAAACAAAACATCAGCGACTATGGATTTACTCACAGTAGAACACGTCACCAAACGCTACGCTTCACACACGGCGCTCGACGACGTATCGCTCGCCATCCCCAAAGGTTCGGTCTACGGACTGCTCGGACCCAACGGAGCCGGCAAGACGACCCTGATCCGCATCATCAACCGCATCACGGCGCCCGACGCGGGCCGCGTGCTGTTCGGCGACCGGGAGATCGCTCCCGACGACATCTACCGCATCGGCTATCTGCCCGAGGAACGGGGTCTCTACAAGAAGATGAAGGTCGGCGAACAGGCCGTCTTCTTCGCCCGTCTCAAGGGCCTTTCGCGCCGCGAAGCCGTCGTGCGGCTGAAGCAGTGGTTCGTCCGGTTCGGCATCCAGGAGTGGTGGGACAAGAAGGTGGAGGAACTTTCGAAAGGCATGGCCCAGAAGGTCCAGTTCATCGTCACGATCCTGCACGA
>OCHL01002019.1_pt1 | contig 10774 bp, 10 predicted proteins | sample 1538421 | NCBI WGS metagenome assembly OCHL01 (sample SAMN04571690, study PRJEB22368) | human gut metagenome | biome: human gut; material: stool | host: Homo sapiens | place: Luxembourg | collected 2012-06-01 | reverse complement strand
AGGATGCGGATTTTGATGCGGAGCTGAAGGAAGTCCTTGGAAAAATGTATGAGAAATATGTGCCGCAGGCAGTCCGTGAGTACATTGAAAGCAGGGGGGATGTGCCGCCTGCAATCAAAAAGGCAAACCGCCAGCAGGGAAAAAACAGTGCGGCATCCGGCAGTGCTGCGGAGAATGAGTAGGGAACGGAGGAAGCATGGACAAGATAAAGATTCTGAAAGTAGAGCCGGGGAAACCTCCCTGTGTGAAGGAGATTGCGAATGACTTTAAGGCAAGTCAGGAAGAGGTGGAGGGAGACATTGAGTGCGTTGGTTTTGGAGATGGATGTGTGGCAGTAATCAACGCTGAAGGAAAAATAAATGGAATGCAGCCGAACCGCAGGAATGGTGATGATATCATCTGCGGTCCATTTTTTATCTGCGGGGACAGCCCGGACGGAGATTTCATTTCCCTGACAGAGCAGCAGATCGAGGAATATACCAGACGATTTGGAGGGATTGAGCAGTTTACAGGTCAGGAGCCGGAACTGGAGCCGCATATGACCATCTTCGCTTTTTAAGAAAGTGACAGGACAATGGAAAGGAAACGGCACAGACACCGCCGTGTGAGCCTGCGTGTGGCAACGTGTGCCGTTATTCTGCAAAACTGGATAAAGTGACCGACTAGGCAGTATTCTGCCCTGTGTGAGCCGATTTGGAGAAACGAATGGAAAACCCGGAGTGCGGAGGCATATAAGACTCCGAAAATGGGGAGAAAAGGGGGCTGTAAAACAGGGTCGAAAATAGTGCAGGTTAAAGGGGTTATGCCGCTTTTGGGCGGCCTAACCCGTGAAACACCCACCGGCAGAGCCGTTGGGGGATTTGTGGTATGGCATAACTTTTTTGAAGATTTGGAAGAAGTTATGCCTGTTTTTATTGTTTTTAAGGATTGAAAGGCATTGAGGGAACTTAAGTTTATGCCTTTCGCAATAATGCTTGCAGGCAGAAGAAAAATGGAAAGGAAATGAGTAGTCCCGTGGGGTAAGGTGCGCACCACTACCGGTATGGGACTATGAAAGTTTTAGAATTATTTGCAGGAACACGGAGTATCGGGAAAGCCTTTGAAAGTAGAGGGCATGAAGTATTCAGTGTGGAGTGGTCTAAGGACTTTGAGAACATTGATTTGTATGAAGACATCAGTAAGGTAACCGCAGAAGATATCTTAAGGCTTTTTGGAAAGCCGGATGTCATCTGGGCGAGTCCGGACTGTTCCACATTCAGTATTGCTGCAATCAGTCATCACAGAAGAAAAAATCCTGAAACCGGAAGTCTGGAACCGGTCAGTGCATATGCAAAATTTTGTGACATGGTAGATCAGCATGTGCTGAAACTTATTGAAGAGTTACAGCCAAAGTATTATTTTATTGAAAATCCCAGAGGTGGTATGCGGAAGATGGAATGGATGAAAGGTCTGTCAAGATACACCGTGACATATTGTCAGTACGGTGACAACCGGATGAAGCCGACTGACATTTGGACGAATCATCCCGATCCGAAGTTCTTGCCGATGTGTCATAACGGAGATTCGTGTCACGTGGCAGCTCCAAGAGGAAGCAAGACTGGGACGCAGGGATTAAAAGGAGCCAGAGAAAGAAGTGTGATACCGCAGAAATTATGTGACCATATCGTAGACATCTGCGAGGAGTAGTAGAGAAGGAGGAAGAGAGTGGCAGGCGAAGGAAAAGTAAGGAAGGGATTTTATATTGAGGAAGACTTGCTGGAGCAGATAGACGGATTATTGGAGCAGGCAGATGTGAAATCAAGGAATGAATTTTTGAATCAGGCATTGAAATTTTATATCGGCTATCTGACATCAGAGAAAATCGAAAACTATATGCTTTCCACTATCTCCTCAGTGATGCATTCCACAGTGAAGGATAGCGAGAACCGAATGGCTCGTGTGATGTATAAGCTGGCGGTGGAAACCTCTAAGCTGTCTCATGTGATTGCGTATAGTCATGGAGTGGATGAAGAGGCATTAAAGAAGCTACAAGCAAAGTGTACGGATGAAGTGAAAAGAATTAATGGTGCTGTAACTTTTGAGGATGCATACCGTTTTCAGAATGAATAAATTATGCTAGATAATTGGCGAAATAAAAGGGCTGTGCTATGATAAATATATACTTGAAAGAGGCCGATATTTATAACGGAGGGTAAGGCATATGTCAGAAGATATTAGAGCAAAATACTTTTTACCGCCAGATGATTATGAAATTCTACGCTTTGGGGGCGAGTCTGTTAAGGATGAAGAAAAAGGAATTGAGAGGATGATGAGATATTATCAGGAATTCGGATTAACAGAAGAGCAATTGCGAGAGAATAGTCAGAAGTATAACCTTAATCAGATGTTTCAGATTGTAAAAGATTATTTTGAAAAGGAATATGGTTATCATGGTAAGGGAATAGAACTAAGCAACCGCTATCAGCACTCTGTGAACAGCTATATTTTCTTCGATGAGGGAAGAGAACAGTTTGTACATATTGATGAATTATTTGAATCATCCGTGATGTCCTTTTTCTTAGTGGTTTTAAAATGGTCGAAAGAATTTGATGACCTAGAGATATATGGAAATTGTTTTTTGTATCTTTTATTTATAATGAATGATGTGAGTATATTGGGTGATATTCCGAATGAGAAATCAAATGAAGCATTGTTACAGATTATGCAGGGGGATGCACAGATTATGAATCTGGCATCATCATGTTATTGGACAGTGGTCATATTTAGTTTGGCACATGAAGTTGCACATTCATATTTTGCTAGTATAGGAAGAAAATTCTCAAACAGACGGAAGGAAGAATTTGAAGCAGATGCAGTAGCATATGATATCGTTTTAAAGATTATTATTGACCAAAGTAAGTTGGAAGAGCAGAAAAGAATTATAGAAGACTATACTTATCTTGCACCAGTTATGTACATGCAGTTTTTTGATTTGTTTTATTACACAGACAGGGTGCTGTATAATAAAAGGATAACAACGGATACACATCCTCTTCCCAAAGATAGGATAAGTCATTTGTTTGCTATTGCCAATGATGATAAGTATGATTTTGACACAGTGGATGGAAATCATTTGTACAGTGGATTTTTGGATGCATATGACGAATATCGTACACAGTTAATTCTGAAAAAAGAGAGAGGGAAATTGGCTAAGATTATTCGAACAGAAGAAAGAGAACGGAGGCAGAGAAGAGATGAACAGAACGGAAGCCAGACAATTGGATTGTGAAATAAGAGAATGTTTAGAGAACTTTTCAATAGAGCAAGGTTTAAATCCTAAATTTGGAGAATTGATAATGGATAATTACTTAGAAATTATTCCAGATGATTCAAAGAGAGAGATGATTTTTCTTGGAAAAGAGTCATCTTCATACAAAATGGGAAATATTAGGTTGGATTTAAGAAGCGTATTAATTGCACTTGCAGATTTTGTGGCATCTTTGAATAAACCGGAAACCTTTTTTCAATATGTACAATTAGTAATCATATCTATTTTTTGCGTAGGAGCTATTACAAAAAAGGAATTAGATTTTAATTGTGCAGTAATAGTATCGGTGCTTCATAGACGAAATGCTTATGAGATAGGATTTACTGTTGAACAAGTGAAAGCAGAAATTAATAAAATGAAGGACGATGATCAATTAGAAGAATTTGTCATGGAGAGATTAGAGAAAAATATTGGAAACTTGTTAAAGTGGAATGTCATCTGTATGGAAGAAGAAAAAATATATCTTAATGAGAGAGTTTGGGGAAAGATTCAATAGCTTATGAGCAAAGGAAAGGTGGATGCTGGTTGAAAGATTTCGTGAGTTTTATTAAGAATTATTCGACAAGAGATTTTATCTATTTTTTCTCAGAAATATCAATCGAACTATATAAGAAACAGCAAAATAAGTCAGAAGATGAATTAAGGTGTAGTATCACATTTCCATTGAATGCTATCTTGCATGGATTTATACATCGGCAGGTGCAGGTGATGTTGTCGGCATGGGATATTCAAGACATGGCGTATGTTTCAATTGTTAATGCAAATGATTACAGAAAAGAAATCATGACAAGAGAAAAAGCTGGTACAGTGGTAAATTTGTATAGAGGATATGAGAATGAACATTCCAATAGCGAATATATCAAAGATGCAAAATTGCCGGATATATTTAAGTTTATGATGGGCATGACATATGAACAGTTTAAGTATCAGAATTTAGCATGGACATACCAGAGCTTTAGCCGAAATTATCATATTTTGCTTGGCTCAAGTAAAATTAGCAGGGATGAGATTGTAGATATAAATGAAATTACAGAAGAATTGTTTGGTCTGAGTGCAGACGAGTTTCTGACCAATGTACTTTATTTGTTGTGGTTATCCAGTGAACGTCCCGATCCGTTAGGGGCAGAAGATGATTTATATAAGCATGGGGCATACAGCATACTCACCAAAGAGAATTTGGAGAAAATTATTAATTATTATTCTGTTACATATGATGATGTAAGGAAGTCTCCAATACAGAAACAATTGTTTTATAGCAAACCTTTTGTGATTACTCAAAAGAACAAAGAGCCAATTATGGTCAGTATGTATTTGGTACAGATGCTCTTTGCAGATGGTTTATATTGGTTAATTCGGGATTACTATTATAAGAATGGTAAGGGAACTGGGTTCATTATTGCTTTTGGAACAATGTTCGAAGAATATTTTATGGAACTGGCTGAGATTTATCTGTCAGAGGGTATGTGGCACAAAATTCCAGAACAAGATAAAAAGAGTGCGGATTTCTTTGTAGAATTTGAGGATGCGGTATTCTTGTTTGAACTAAAATCAGGACTGCTTGGAATAAAGGCAAAGCAGCAGGCACCAGATGTTCAACAGATTGATACATTTTACAAAAGAAATATTTTAGAAGCACATGAACAACTTAAAATGTCTGAAAAGGAATACCATGGACAAAAGCCGGTTATTAAAATTTTTTTGCTGTATGAGAGTATGACGAATACGCAAATTGTAATGTCTTCGATACCAGAGATATTTGTTGATGACAGCAGATGTTATATCATGACCATAGAAGACTTGGAGATGATGCTGGCTACATATAAAAATGATAAAGAAAAATTTGTAAGGGTAGTAAAAACATTAGTAGCTAATCAGAACAGCAATACTCAGGTTACAAGTGTTTTACATGTCCTGAATGATTGTGATGCTGTTGGAGACATGCACTTTATTGGAGACAGAGACTATTTTATGAAAATAGCAAAAAAGATGGAATGTGAGTTAGATATATAAGGGAGTTTATTATGTCAAGCATAAGAGGTAAAAGAATTGTGATGACATTAATGTACATGCTTATTTGAGCTATAAATCGTGCAGAATGGAGGAGTGACTAATGAAAAAGAAAGTAATGGAATACATTGATAATTTTATTGGAAATAGCATCTATGATATTTTAAAATTTATTTTTTTTCTATTAATTCCTTCTGGTATGATTACAACATTTGTAGAAAGTGCGATATCTAAAGTAGTTAAGAATACATTTGTAGTGGTTTTGGTAACCTGTTTAGTATTGATTAGTTCTGTTATTGTTGTGTTGATAATATATAAAAATATTAGAAAATATAAATTTGAATATATTTATCAGTATGTTACTTTTGAATACAGTTTAGAACGAATGGTGGTTACAACTGAATACAAAGTAAAAGCCAAAAGAAATAATTTGAAAAGCATGTATTCACGGTCTAGTTGGTTTAAGGATGAAAAACAAAAAATAAAATGCCTTAATAAAAATTATAAGATAAACTACTTGGAAAATAGGGATACAAGTACAGAATTTGAAGTAGTATTTGATTCACCGATGAAAAAGAATGAAGTAAGAACTATTACAGTACGTGTAGAAGTAACAAATAAGCACAGGCATTTTGAGAATTTTTATTCAAGAGAAATTATATCACCAGTCAATGAATTAAAAATCACCTTAGTTATACCATCAAAGTATAAAGTGAAGTCTATTTTAAAAGAAGAAATCTATGGAAGTTTTCGAGACGAAAGATCTATAAGTAAGAAAGAAGATTTTAATATGGTTTATGTATGGACAATACCAAAGCCTAAGATGAGATATGAATATAAAATAAGTTGGTAGGAGAGGATAATGCCCAAATTAATTTTACGTTGCAACTATCTCAAGAATGCCCCACCTTCACATCTCGCCAATTACATGAATTATATCAGCACCCGTGAAGGTGTGGAGAAGATAGACAACACCTGCGGTTTACTCCCGGCTACGGTCAAGCAAAAGGAACTGATAGCAGATATCCTGTCAAAGATAGAGGATGCAGACCGCATGCATGAGTATTATGATTATCTCCAGAGGCCAACAAGAGAGAATGCGACAGAGTTTATTACGCAGGCATTGGAAAACAACCTTGATATTATTGCCAAGAAGAAAAACTATATAGATTATCTTGCAAACAGACCAAGAGTAGATAAAATCGGTACTCATGGTCTGTTTTCTAATGAGGGGGAGTCTGTTGTACTGTCCCGTGTGGCAGAAGAGGTGGCAAATCATCTGGGAGTGATATGGACCAATGTCATCAGCCTGCGAAGAGAGGATGCGGAAAGGCTTGGGTATGACAGTGCTGCACAGTGGCAGGCACTTTTACGGAGCAGGGTGGAACTTCTGTGTGAAAACTATAAGATAGACAGCAGGAACCTTAAATGGTATGCCGCATTCCACAATGAGTCCCATCACCCTCATGTACATTTGGTGGTGTACTCCACAAATCCATCGGAAGGTTATCTATCGCCCAAAGGCATTGAAACCATGAGGTCCACTTATGCCCATGATATTTTCCGTCAGGAGTTTATGAGTATCTATGAAAAAAGAACAGAGCAAAGGGAACAGTTGAAGGAGCAGGCGAATAAGAGTCTGCTTTTTTTATTGCAGGAAATGCAGAGCGGAATCTGTCACAATGAAAAAATTGCAGAACAGATGATGGTTTTATTCAGACGGTTAATGAACACTGGAGGCAAGAAGGTATACGGATATCTGAAAGCAGATGTAAAAGCAATCGTCAATGGTATTGTGGATGAACTGGCAAAGGAAGAAAAAGTGGCGGAGTGCTATAAACAGTGGCTGGAGAGCAAAAGTGAGATACTTCATTTTTACAAGGATGCAGATGCAGAGCAGCTTCCACTGTCAGAGCAGAAGGAATTAAAAAGCATCAAAAACATGGTTATCCGGGAAGCAGTCCGATACGGAGAAGGGTATCTTTATACAGAGGATGAGGGACTGGAAGCTTTGGAAACCGAAAGGGAAGAAATGGGTGCAGATGATTCTGAAGTGTCAGAAGATATGGTGGAGGTTCCCGTAGATTATTCCGAGGAAGAACCGGACGGTCAGGAGTTTTATGCCAAGTGGACAGATGCCTATAAAGAGGCAAGGGAATATCTGTATGGTACACCTCAGATAGAGCCGGATGAGGAAGCTGCCTATGAAATCATGAAAGAGGAGGCAGGGCAGGGAAATGCCTATGCAATGGCAGACATGGGAAAGATGTATGCACAGGGTATTTTTGTGGAAGCAGACAAGACGAAAGCACAGGAGTGGTATGAAAAGTCTCTAAAGGCAATGCTTGTTGTGGAAGACAGAAAAGAAAACACTTATCTGGAATACCGCATCGGTAAAATGTATCAGTATGGATTGGGAACCGAGGAGAATCTGCCGGAGGCGGCCAAATGGTTTGAGATAGCATCAGGCAAGGAACATAAATATGCACTTTATTCTCTTGGTATGCTGTATCTGCATGGAAAAGGTGTGGAGCAGGACGAGGGAAAAGCCTGTCAGTTGTTTCAGCGTTCCCATAAAAAGGGCAATCCTTATGCATCCTTTGAGTTGGGGAAATTGTATGAAGCCGGAAGAGGAACCCAGAGGAATACGGATCTGGCGGAGAAGTGCTACCGGGTAGCGTTTCTTGGGTTTTTAAATCTGGAAAAGAAGTCCAGGGATGATACCTTATGGTACCGTATCGGAACCATGTACCTGCAAGGCGTTGGTACCGAAGCAGATGAAAAGGAAGCCGAAAAATATCTTTGTAAGTCTGCGGGCTATGGAAATACCCATGCAGCCTATCAACTGGCAAAGCTGTACATCCGTCAGGAAACGGAGAAACTGCAAAGGAACCCGAAAGAAATACCGGACTATAAAAAAATCAAGCAGGTACTTAAATGGCTGGAGGCAGCTTCCGAGCAGGGCAATTCTTTTGCAGATTATGCCCTTGGGAAGCTGTATACGGACGGAGAACTGATAGCGAAGGATATGGAAAAGGCATTCCATCATTTACACAAGGCAGCGGATGCAGATAATGCCTATGCGTGGTACCGGTTAGGCAGACTATATCTGTCGGATGAGTATAAGGACATTGGCAGAGCAGTCCGCTATCTTACACTGGCAGCAAACCGGAAAAATGAATTTGCATCATACCGGCTTGGGAAGTTATATCTTGCAGGGGAGGAGGTAGTAAAAAATGTAGAACTTGCCATACGGTATCTGGAGGAGTCAGCCGGCGTGGGAAATCAGTATGCACAGTATGTCCTTGGCAAGGTGAATCTGATGGGAAGAGAGGTAGAGCAGGATAAGGAAAAAGCATACGAATATTTCAGATTGGCAGCGGAGCAGGGAAATGTGTACGCTGCTTATTTTCTGGAACACTGGAATGATATGCCCCATCCGGATTTACTACTAATGGCAACCAGACTCATGCATCATCTGGAAAAAATCATGGAGGACGATGTTTCTGGAAAGAAAGGAGGCAGACGAGCCGGTATGGATCGTAAGCTGGCTAGAAAGATTAAGAATAAGAAAATTGCACAGGGTCATGCAAGAGATGATAGGGAAGAAATGGTACAGACACAATAGGCAGGAGGAGCAGATTGGGAGATTTCATTTATTTTACAGAGGAGCAGAAGGAAAGAGCCAATGCAGTACCCATCATGGATATTTTGAAACGGGAGCATGAAGAAGTGGAACGCTCCGGAAATGAATGGAGATGGAAGCGGCATGGTAGTGTGACGTTCCGTGGAAACCGCTGGTACAGACACAGTCAGCAGATGGGAAGCCATGCTATTGATTTCATGCAGGAGTTCTTTGGGATGTCTTATCCGGAGGCAGTTACCTATTTGCTTAATGGGGAAACAGGGCAGGTTATTCATGGAGGCAGTCCGCCAAGGGAAACTGCGGGAAAGAGAGCCGCACGTCCCAGGGGAGAGGAAACCACAGAAGAAAAAGAACCGAAAATATTAGTGCCGCCGGAAAAGAACGATACCATGAAAAGGGTATATGCCTATCTGATGCAGAAGAGGCATATCAGTAGGGAGGTGCTGTCCTTTTTTGCCAGACAGGGAATCCTGTATGAATCAGCAGGGCATCACAACGCTGTATTTGTCGGAGTGGATAAAGAAGGGAATCCACGCCACATACATAAAAAGGGAACCTGCTCGGATGGCAGGAGCTTCCGCATGAACGAAGATGGTTCTGACTCTTCCTACGGATTCGGTTATGCCGGAGCCGGGAATAAGCTGTATGTGTTTGAGGCACCGATTGATTTTTTATCCTTTCTGACCTTGTACCCAAAAAACTGGCAGAAGAACAGTTATATCGTTTTAAACGGAGTTTCAGAACATGCCATGCTGCAGATGTTAAAGGATTATGCGAATCTGGATACGGTTGTGTTGTGCTTAGACCATGATCCGGCAGGCATAGAAGCCTGTGGAAGACTGGCAGATATTCTGGTGCAGAATGGGTACAGACAGATTAAGAATTTAAAATCCTTCTGCAAGGACTGGAATGAAGATTTAAAACTTCTGCATGGGGAAGAAGTAATTCCGGCACAGGAGCATCCAAAGATTCTGGAATGCGATGCGTGGATGGAAATACTAAAGCAGGTCACAGACAGTGTGGATATGAAGTATGCCACCAAGGAAAGCGTGTGCCGGTATTATCAGGACATTTACAATGCACTGAAGAAAGGAAACGGAAAAGAACATCTGGAGGATGCTTTCGACAGTGGAGGAATGCTTTTAACCGGGGTGTTAATCCGATGCATGGAGAAAACAGGCAGTGAACTTGGCAGGGAAACAAGTGCAGATGAAATACTGGATAACCTGCATAAGCGATACCGGCCACATAGGGATAAGGGGAACTACAATACAAGGCTTCGGAACATGCAGAAAGCCTTTGAGGAACTGATGGAGGTATTTGACAAAAAGGATTTGTCCTTAAAAGAGAATAAAGAAGAATTTGTGAAGAAATGTATGAGCCTGACGATGGAGTGTATCAAGGCTCATATTTTTGTTGCAACAGAATATGAGGAACCCATACAGAGAAAGGAGATGAGGATGGAATGCAGCCAGTCGTGATGTTATTGGTGTCAGGGGTAATTATGTTTTCTGTGATTGGAGGACTTTCCCTGCTGGCACATTATTATACGCTCAATGGAATCAAGAGTAAGACCGTAGGAGATGGCCAGCACGGAACCGCACGGTTTGCTACCAAGAAGGTGATTGAGGAAACCTATGTGGAAGTAGCCTATGAGCCGGAGAAGTGGAGGAAAGGAGAAAACCTGCCGACAGCACAGGGACTTGTGCTGGGGAGCATTGAAAGGGCAGGAAAGCTATATGCCCTTGTGGATACCGGGGATGTGCATTGCCTGATGATTGGAGCAGCAGGTGTGGGTAAGACCGCACACTTTC
>OCHL01002013.1_pt1 | contig 10792 bp, 10 predicted proteins | sample 1538421 | NCBI WGS metagenome assembly OCHL01 (sample SAMN04571690, study PRJEB22368) | human gut metagenome | biome: human gut; material: stool | host: Homo sapiens | place: Luxembourg | collected 2012-06-01 | reverse complement strand
TTTGCGCTCCGGCTTCATAAATACGCCGAATTCACGGCCGTCCTCGACGGGCTGAATCACGGACGGATTGAAAAGTTTCTGAATCTGCCAGACGCGCGGGTCGTTGTAAACGCGGTCGCGATCGTCATTGCGTGTGTAAGCAGCTGCGAAATCAAACGGACCCTTCTTCGGATCATAGAAGCCGTGTCTGATGGCAAAGTCGATCAAGTCGGGGCTGCCTTTGAATTCGGAAGCATTCGGATCATAAAAACGCAGACGGCCTTGGTTGCCGGAGCCGAAATACACATCTTCCGGGATTCTCTGAGCCATCCACTGATGACCGGTACCGGTTTCCAGGTACCAAATTTCGTTGTCATCAACGAAAGCAACGCCGAAGCCTTCGCCGGCGCCGTGTGTTTCAATAATCTTGCCCAAGAGCTCAACGCCTTCGGCAGCGGTATGACAGCGGGGAAGAATGATATCGATGATGTCATCTTCGGTAATACCGGTTTCTTTGTTGTACGGATCGATGGCCAGTGCGTCGTCACGGGCAAAAATGGATTCCGTACCGGTCACGCCGAGGCCGGCTTCGTTAAAGCCGACGGCACCGTGCAGTTTTGTCTGCCAGTTGGGAACCGAGGTGTAGCGCATAGCGTGCACAGGCTGCGGATAGCTGAAATCGGTTGCACCGTTGTGATCTTTGGTGCGATACATCGCGCCTTCAGGGTAGTAGCAAGCAGGATGAATGATGAACAACTGAGCCTTGAGCGCAGAGCTGTCGGCACTTCTTGCAACTAAGAAGGAACCGTCAACCGTAGCTTTGTCTCCGACGATAAAAGTAGTGCACATACGCAACTCCTTGGTTAAAAAGTGACCCCATTCTAATTGCTATCGTTCGGAGAGGCTTAAAAAGTTTCGCTGCCGAGCTCAAAAATATGTGAAGAATTAAGACAATGCACCAAAGCTCTGCGGCTTTTTCCTTGTAAAAATGGGTACCGCGTTAAAATGGTCGAATTCAAAAAAGCGAACATAAAGATGGCATCACAAAACGCATCAAATATTGTTTTTAGAAAAGACTACACGGCTCCCGATCACCAGATCGAGTCGATCGACCTTTCTTTTGATTTAATTCCTACCTGTACAGAAGTCACTTCTAAAATTATTGCCGTCCCTCAGGAAGACAGAAAAAGTGACGATCTCATTTTGGACGGTGACGATCTGACACTGGTCTCCATCAAAATCGCAGGCGAAGACTCATTCCCCGGGCAATACGACATGCGCCCCGGAAAGCTCATTATTCATAACATTAAGGAACGCACGGAAATTGAAATCGTAACGAGGATCAATCCGCGCAACAACCTTGAGCTCTCCGGACTTTATATGAGTAAGAACAACTACATTACTCAGTGTGAAGCCGAAGGTTTCCGCCGCATTACTTATTTTCCAGACCGTCCCGATATCCTTGCAAAATACCGAGTTGTCATTCGTGCGCCGAAAGACTACAAAGTGCTTCTTTCCAACGGCAACCTTATCGAACAAGGAGAACTTCTCGACGGACGCAACTATGCTATTTGGGAAGACCCCTTCCCGAAACCTTCTTATCTTTTTGCTTTAGTTGCCGGCAATTTTGTCGCTCAAGAACAAAAGGTCACCTTGTCCGACGGCCGTGAGGCCCTGCTTCAAATTTGGACCGAACCGTCCAACAAAGGCAAAACGGAATTTGCCATGCAAAGTTTGGTTAAGGCCATTAAGTGGGACGAAGAACGTTTCGGCCTGGATCTCGACTTAGATCGCTTCATGATTGTCGCAACCGATGACTTTAACTTCGGCGCCATGGAAAACAAAGGCTTGAACATTTTCAATTCCAAATATGTTCTGGCTGATGAGAACGTTGCCACCGACCAAGACTTTGCCAATATCGAAGCCGTCATCGGACACGAATACTTCCACAACTGGACCGGCGACCGTGTGACCTGCAGAGATTGGTTCCAGTTGTCTCTGAAGGAAGGCCTCACTGTCTTTAGAGAACAAGAATTCTCTGCCGATATGCTCGGCGACGAGTCTTCCCGCGCTGTTAAGCGTATTGATGACGTGCGTGTTCTGAGAAACGCTCAGTTCCCGGAGGATGCGGGCCCTATGGCGCATCCGATTCGTCCCGACTCTTATCGCTCAATCAACAACTTCTACACCACCACCGTTTATGAAAAAGGTGCGGAAGTTGTGCGCATGTATCAGACACTGTTCGGCAAGGACGGTTTCCGCCGCGGCCTGCTCGAATACATCAACCGTTATGACGGAACCGCTGCTACCTGCGACGATTTCTTAAATGCGATGGCCGAGTCAAATTATGAAGATTTATCTCAGTTCGAACTTTGGTACTCCCAGGCCGGAACGCCCCGCATCTCGGTCGAAACCAAGTGGGATGAAATCGCCAAAACCTTTACATTGACGCTTCGCCAAAACAACCGTACCTTCCCGGGCAAACCGGCGCCGAAACCGCTCATGATTCCCGTTAAGATCGGTATTCTGGATGACGCCGGAAACGATATTCCGCTGCAGCTGGAAGGGGAAGACTCTCCGGACGGCACAACTCGTCTGTTGATTTTGGACGAAGCTGTTCAGAGCTGGACCTTCCGCAACGTGTCGACCAAACCGCTGCTGTCTATCGGAAGAGGCTTTTCCGCCCCGGTTATCTTCAACACTGAATACACACGCGAACAGCTGGCTTTCTTAGCCCGCCATGATTCAGACCTTTTCAATCGCGCCGATGCGTTTGAGAAACTGACGCTGCAAATGGTCGATCAATTCATCACCGACCTGAGCAGACGCGGCGCACAAAACGCGATGCCGTCTGAGTCCTACCTCTTTGCGTTTGAGGATATTCTCAACGACGATTCCCTGTCTCCGGCCTACCGTGCGAAAGTTCTGGAAATGCCGAGCGAGAACTACATAGCCGAGAATCGCGTTCTCATCGAACCGGCGCTCATTCGCGAAGCCTGCGATCTGATTAAACGCAGAATCGGCCAGCGCTTAAGAGGCTCGTTCGAAGACAAGGTTAAAAACAACCAGACACCGGGCCTCTATCGTCCCGATGCTGCAGACGCCGGACGCCGCGCACTCAAGCTTCTGTCTTTGGGCTACCTGGCCTACGCTCAAGATGCCAAAGCCATGCAGCAGGTTCGCAACCTTTATAAGAACGCAAACAACCTCACGGATCGCCTCGGGGCTGTCAACATCGCCGTCCAAGCTTCGCTGCCGATCGGAGAGGAGCTTTTGAGCAAAGCCGATGTCGAGTGGAAGTCCGAACCGCTTTTAAATAACAAGTGGCTGGCGTTGAGCACCCAGCTTCGCACTCAGCGCGGAAAACGTCCGACGGTGGATCTCATTCGTGCGCTGACCCAGCATCCGAAGTATCAGGATCACAACCCCAACAGCATCTACGCCCTGCTCGGTACCTTCTTCCGGACCGGCGGTCCCGAATTCCATCGTACGGACGGTATGGGCTATCAGCTCTGGGTGGACAGCGTACTTTTCGTGGACAAGTTCAACCCGCAGGTTGCTGCGCGTCTTGCCCGTGCTTTGGAAAACTGGCGCCGCTACGAACCTACTTTGTCCAACCTCATGTATAAGGCACTCAAGTACGTCAGCGAAGAAAAGAATCTTTCTCCGAATGTACGAGAAATTATTGAACACGCCTTAACGGAACCCGTCTAGATTTTTTTTAGAATGCAGATCACAAACGATCTTTCAAAAGGAGATTTATAAAGTGGCCATCAACCTTCAGCAGTTTTTAGCAAAACAGTTAAGCGACGGCGCCATCGATCAGCAGCTATGCGATCTTCTCAACGCAGTTGCCGACTTGAGTAAAGAAATCAACGATAAGGTGACCCACGGAGCTCTTGCCGGCGTTCTCGGCTTTGCCGGAACGGACAACGTTCAAGGCGAACACCAGAAAAAACTTGACGTCATCACCAATGAGATTTTTGTGGAAGGCGTCGAATGGACCGGTGCCTTAGCCGGCATGGCCAGCGAAGAGATGGACCACTGTCTGCCCACACCGTCTGCCTTTAAGCGCGGTGAATATCTCATCATGTTCGACCCTCTCGACGGCTCGAGCAACATCGATATCAACGCACCGATCGGTACGATCTTTTCCATTACGAAAGCACCTGAAGGCAAGATCACCGATGAGAGCTTCCTCACGCCCGGCCGTAAACAGGTTGCCGCCGGCTATGTGATGTATTCCCCGCAAACAATCCTGACATTAACCGTCGGCACCGGCGTTTTCATGTTCACGCTGAACCTTGGTACCGGAGAGTACATCCTTACGAAGGAAAACGTCCGTATTCCTGTCCAGACCCAGGAATTTGCGATCAACATGTCCAACATGAGACATTGGGAAGCTCCGGTTCAGAAGTATGTTCAAGAACTTTTGGCCGGTGACACCGGTCCGTTGGGCAAGAACTTCAATATGCGCTGGGTTGCTGCAATGGTTGCAGAAGTTCATCGTGTCCTTTGCCGCGGCGGTATTTTCATGTACCCGCGCGACAACCGCGATCCGTCCAAACCCGGCAAGCTCCGTTTGATGTATGAAGCCAACCCGATGTCTTTCCTTATTGAACAAGCTGGCGGCAAAGCAACGAACGGATATCAAAATATTCTTGATCTGCAGCCCGAGAAGCTGCACCAGAGAGTGGCTGTTTTCTTAGGCAGCGCTGAAGAAGTGGAGCGCGTCACCTCCTATCATAAGTAATTCGTTCTTCTCTCAAATAAGAAAGCGGGCCGCGGCCCGCTTTTTTATCAATGCTGTCAGCTGTTACTGCTGCTGATCAGGATTTTTATTGGCGATCAAAATCTTCGTAATCTTATCGTCCATTGTGTCGAGTGTGCCGGTAATAGAAGCGTTCAATTCTTTATTCGCGGCAGCAATTTGATCTTCGGTTCCCTTAAAGGCTTCGAGAATCTTGTTTTGACGGTCGCTTAAGCGCTGTTCGGTCTGAGACAGAATCTGTTTCTGCTCTTCCATCCAGATTTGCCATTTTTTCTCAAAATCGGCCTTCACATCGGTCAGACGGGAAGCTTCCTGATCGGTTGCGAGTTTGCGCTGTTCCTGGAGTTCTTTTGTCAGGCGGCGCATGGTGGCAAACGAGCCTGTCTGCTGAACAAACAGAATGTAGATCACGATCACAAAAAGGAGGCTGAACCAAAACAGAAGCATTAAGGTAATCGGCGCCTTTGCTGTCGTAATCAGGAGGTTAACTTCAACGGGTGCATTTACTGCCGGCCAATTAATAAATACAAAACCGGCTCCGATTAATAAGACCAATAAGAGGACGATATAACGCATAGACGAACCTTATAAATTTTTAGGGAGGAGTTTTGTCAGTTTAATAGATAAGCTCCTGAATGCACAGAGTCGAAACCGGTCGCCTGCAAAGTTCCGAGCTGAATTAACGGAGATTTCTCTCTTTTTTTCTTTTTCATCGCTTCTGCCTTGCTCAAATAGAGAAAAAATCTTTTGTTTCTAAACATCTTGGTGCTCTTCGATACTTGCCATTAGGCGCATAATGCTAAGAGTTAATAGGAGAAAATGAATGAAAACTGATCCGCGTTTCCCGAAACTTCATATCGTTGACCATCCGCTCGTGCAACACAAGCTCAGCACCATGCGTGAAAAGAAGACTCCGTCTAACTCCTTCCGTCAACTGCTCCGCGAACTTACCTACTTGATCGGATATGAAGTAACACGCGATCTGCCGCTCGAAACTCGTACGATTGATACTCCGCTTTGCAAATGCAAAGCTAATTTCATCAAAGGTAAAAAGCTGGTGATTATTCCGATCCTGAGAGCCGGCTTAGGTATGTCAGAAGGCCTTATGGACTTGATGCCGTCTGCCCGTGTCGGTCATATAGGCTTATACCGCGGTCCTGATCATAAACCGGTTGAATACCTTGTTAAGCTGCCCTCCAAGCTCGAAGGCCGTCGTGTCATTCTGTGTGACCCGATGCTGGCAACCGGAAACTCTGCTGTCGCAGCTGTCGACACATTGCTTAAGCGCGGCGTAAAACCAAAAGATATTACTTTTGTCGCTCTGGTCTCAGCCCCCGAAGGAGTTGAAACATTCCAGAAAGCTCATCCCGAAATTGAGCTCTATGTCGCCTCTTTGGACGAAAAACTCAACAAGGATGCCTACATTCTTCCCGGCCTTGGCGACGCCGGCGACAGAATTTTCGGCACCAAATAAGTGCATACTTAATTAAATCTTAGGTATAAACCCTCGTATTTTTATTGAAAACGAGGGTTTTACTTTATCTTCTTCAGTCAAGGCTTGATTTTTGAGAGACATAGGATTTGTTCGGGAGCATTATTACGCTCAGTGTTAAACGCTAACTCATCCTATTTCTAAGGTTTATCATGGCTGATGATTTTAAAGACATCTCCCACCTCTATAAGGTGACACCTTCTGCCAAGACCATCATTGATGGCGAAGATTTGGTAGAAACAAAACAGAAATCCAAAGCTTATGCTTGGTGCGACGTTCTTCAATCCGTTACCGGTTTGATCCTTGGTCTCTTCTTGTTCTGCCACATGGGCTTCACCAGCTCCATTCTTCTTGGCAAAGACACTTTCTGGTCTCTGGTTTCTTTAACCGGCGGCTACTTCATTGACGGTGTTGATCACCTCTGGATGCACTCCGTTTTCGTCGGCACGATCTTCGTTCTCGTCGTCATCCATGCGATCCTTGCTCTCCGCAAGTTCCCGAACAACTACAAAGCCTTCCGCATCATGCGCGGCCACTACAAACTGCTCCGTCACACCGACACAACGATGTGGTGGGTTCAGTTCATCACCGGTGTTATCCTCACCGCTCTGGTCTTCCCGCATATGCTTCCCATGCTGATGGATCCGGGCAGCATCGGACCTTACGGCAGCGGTCTCGAGGTTTATCACTCCTGGCTGTGGGTTATCTTCCTGTTCCTCATCGTCACTGAACTTCACGGCATGATCGGTCTGTATCGTCTGTGCATGAAGTGGTGCGGTCCGTCGAACGCCACACGCAGCTTCCTCCGCAAGCTTACATATGTCCTCATCATCGGTATGATCGCCATGGGTTCCTTCACCATCATGGGCTTCTACAACGCCGGTGCTGAAGCTGCCAAGCTTGATCCTGAAGCTCACTACGTTCCGGGCTGGCTGCAGACTCCTCAGACTGCTCCGTACCCGAGCTGGTGGCCTGATCACCTCAAGAAGAACTAATCAGATTCTTCTAGGAACATAATTTAGACGGGCGCTTTGAAGCGCCCGTTTTCTATATCTCAAATTTAGTTCTAACACTCGTTGGGTGTGCGATGCATTAGGCACGTCCTGGAAAAGAAATCGCTTCTGTCCATCTTCCCATCGTAGAGTTCATTTTTTACCAACTTAGAAAATAGCGATGCCGCGGAAGACTCAGCATGGTTTGAGTTTTTCAGCAGAATCACACCTAAATCAATTTTAGGCAGAGCTGTTTGTATCTCGCAGATTCTTCCTTCTTCCACTTCTCTCTCTACCGATACTTTGGGTAAGTAAGCAACACCAAACCCGCTTTCTAAAAAGGTGTTAATGATGTTTCTACTGCTCACTTGCATGTCTTTTCCCATACATATCCCTCGTTTGTCCAAAAACCGCTTGAAAAACCGGAAAGGACCGCTGGTGAAGTTCCCGTCAAAAGATTTAAGTTCGGGCAATGGTTCGGAAGAAAGAACTGTTCCTTTTCTATTTTCAGCCTCGGCGAACCAAACAATCCTAATTCCTCCGAACATAATGGGAGTGCCGTCAACGGACTTTCGTAGCTCCCCATATTGAAGGAGACAGCCAGGTCTACCTCGGACCTTAAAACCATATCTTTAATCGAGTAAGCAGTGCCAAGTTCAACCTTTATCGTTACGTCCGGCGCCATCTGTCTAAAGTTGTTAATGACGTTCACTAAACGATATTGGAGCAAGGTTTCGTCTACAGCTATACCTAAGTTCCCCGTTAGTCTCGGAGACCCTCCTTTCATAGAGGATATTTTTTCAGTGGCCTCCAATATCTTCCTTGCTCCTCCAGGACCTTTTCGCCGTCTTTAGTTAGTCTCATCTGTCTTCCGACTTTTTCAAAAAGAATTAAATTCAGCTCGTCTTGAAGATTATTAATATGGAAGCTAACCTTAGCCACCGAAAAGTTTTTTTCCTTTGCAGCGCCGCTGTACGATCCAGTTCTCACGATCGCTTCAAGTAATGAGAGGCTTAGAAGATTCATTCCGATATCTCTGATGGCAGACGTCTTTATTCTATATAGCGCGAAGAACCTCAGAGATTGAATCAACCGCTGAGGTTCAAAATGCGCTACGAATCAGTTAGATTTTCTAAGGATGTTTTGTGCCGCAATATGACCTTGATAAAGTCCGACTGCCGTCGGTCCCGGTCTAAATGATCCGTCATAAGTAACTTCTCCGGCTGCGTAAAGATTTGGGAAAAATCCTCCGTCTTTCTTAATGACCTGCATATTATTGTTTACATCGATTCCGCCTAAGGTAACCTGAATACCCGGCTGAGTCTTCACCGCGTAATACGGCGGCTGAGAAAAGTCCAACGTCAGGTTATGTTGTCTGCCAAAATCTAAATCTTTTCCGTTCTTAACGAACTCACTGTATCTTTTTGCGGTTTCTTCAAGAGCCTTTGGCGGCACTCCCATCTTCTTGGCTAATTCCGCCAGCGTGTCTGCCTGCAGGAAATATCCTTTGTCTTTGAAACCTTGAAGTCTCTTGGAAGCCTTCATAGCTTTGTTGTCAATCACTATATAAGCCATGCTTCCTTTTTGTTTTTGCAACCAACGAGAAAGCTGTGTGTAGTCCGGATAATAGTCATTACAGAAACGCTTTCCGTCCAGATTGACCATAATGCCGCCTTCGGCTCTCGCGGCACTAAGGCTCGAATTCACACCGTTTTCTGAATGTACGGAGGGATTCATACGCACAACATCCGTGTAGGCAGTCTTGGCGCCGTGCTCAACAGCCATTTCCAAGCCGTCTCCGGTCGATCCCACGGCTGTTGTAGTTGGCAATCCGGCCCATTCAGGTGCGAATTTTTTAACCAGTTTTTGATTGTGAGCAAAACCTCCGGTTGCCAAGATGACATTTTTAGTAGGAATCACGAACTCTTCATTGCCGGAACGCACCTTTACGCCTGTCACGACTCCGTTCTTTAAGACGAGATCTAAGGCCTTCGTATTAGGATAAAAAGCAACTCCCTTCTCTTTTAACGCTTTGAACATGACCTTCACAATTGAAGAGCCCAGAGAAGTGCCGTCTGCCGTGCCAATCTGATAGTCACTCAGAACCCGGGTAATATTTGCGCCTAATGAGTTTAGGTAGTCCAAATTTTTCTGTGAACATAACATCTGGGCTTTTAATTTGTCGACATCAACATTAGGAAGCATCTTCTTTTGACGAGCAACGTAGTCTTCAACCGAGATAAACTTTCCTGCGGCTTTCTGTTCTTTTGTTCCGACCGCCACGAAGTATGTAGCCGCTAAGTTCGTCGCGCCTCCCGGAAAAGGCATTTTTTCAATCAAACATACTTTGTTCCCGCCGTCTTTCAAGTCCATTGCATTGCAGCCTTCATTCCTGCCACTCCGGAGCCAATCACAACGCTCTGACAATCAGGAACAGCCGCATTTACTCCGCTAAGAGAAAAGGCCAGAAGAATCGAAAGGTATACAAACTTTGTTTTCATATTTCACTCCTGAGGAAATTACGAAAACAAGTTTATTGAAGAGCTTTCTTTCTAAAAATTCGAATTATTTGAATACAACGTTTAAAAAATTTTGAATGAAGACTTCTGCGCAAATAAAAAGTCCGACCTCATAAGAGAATCGGACCTCAAGCAATAGACGGACTAAATTAGCCGTTCAGCTTCTTAGCCATACCGACATACATGTCGAATGCCTGTTTGAAAGCGCCTTCATCGACATCGAAGGATCCCTGATGGTGGCCGGCAGCTCTGTCAGCGCCGCAAATGAAGAAAGCAGCCTTACCGCCGTGAGCCTGAACTCGCTTGCCGAGAACGGAAATGTCTTCGGAACCGCCGAAGTTTCCATCCGGACGGATCTTGTTGATTCCGGGAACAGTCTTAGCAACTTCGATCAGCATTTCAGAAAGTTCTTTATCGTTGGTAAAGTCAACGGCAGCGCCCATCTGAGAAATTTCATAAGAGACGTCAAAGCCCTTGGCGATACCTTCAACAATGTTTCTGACGTTTTCGGCCATGTAATCATTGATGGAGCTGGTTTCACCGCGAACTTCTAAAGCCATGTGGGCAGAGCTCGGAATAACGTTGCGGCCTTCACCGGCGCGCAGCGTGCCGACGTTAATACGAGTCATACCACCGCCGTGACGAGGAATACCCATCATCTGTACAACTGCGTTGCAGGCTGCTGCCAGAGCGTTGCGTCCGGCGTTCGGTTCTTTACCGGCGTGAGCAGGTTTGCCCTTGAAAGTTACGTCGTATTTGGAGGCAAAGCAAGCCGTAAGGAGCGGCAACGATTTCACCGGTATCAGCCATGAAGGAAATGTGGCTGCCGAGGAAGTAGTCGGCATCGTCAACAATTCCGGAAGCAGCAATAGCGCTGGCGCCGCGAACACCTTCTTCAGCGGGCTGGAAGACGATCTTGAACTTGCCCTTCAATTCATCTTTATGCTCGGCAATCCAATGAGCCAGAGTCAGACCGATAGAAATGTGGGAGTCATGACCGCAGGCGTGCATCAGACCGTCGATCTCCGACTTGAAGGGA
>OCHL01002012.1_pt1 | contig 10795 bp, 8 predicted proteins | sample 1538421 | NCBI WGS metagenome assembly OCHL01 (sample SAMN04571690, study PRJEB22368) | human gut metagenome | biome: human gut; material: stool | host: Homo sapiens | place: Luxembourg | collected 2012-06-01 | reverse complement strand
GTATCTGCGGGGGCATGAAAGCGAAATTATCCTGTTTGAAGCTGCGGCAAGGGCATTAAAGGAAATGCAGATAAAGAAGCTGCCCGATCTCGCCACGCTGCGCAAGGAGTATAGCAGCTTAAACGACAGGAAAAGCAAATTGTATGAGGATTATCGGCAAGCCAAAAAGCAAATGCAGGAATACGGCGTTATCAAAAAGAACGTTGACAGTATTCTATACCCGTCCCAAAACAGGACAAAAGAACACGAACGATAAAGCAGACTAATATTCAAATTGCCGAATTTTCTTTTTCCAGTCCTCAATCTCTGCGGTCAATTCCTTGCGGGTTTTCTCTCTCGGTTTTGTCATAGTTGGTCGCTCCTTTCTGCTCATAGGCATAGAAAAAGGACAGTCGATTTTCTCGGCTGTCCTCGTGTGGATGGTTTATTTAGTTTCATTGTGTACTGCTCGATAAGCTGGTATTTATTTTATTACTTGTTTTCCATAAATCCTATAATTGAAAAAATCAATCCTACAGTCCCAATTCCGATAGCAAGTAGCCCCATTCCTGATGAGCAGAGAGAGATTATAATAGCAAAAAGTAATATCGCAATACCTAAACCGATTTTTTTCATTGAAACCCCTCCTTCGCAAAATATCAATTTGTCGCTCTGTTTCTTTTTAATAGAAGTATAACACAAGATTATGAACAAATCTACATCAATTCAACCTGTCGGCGGCGTTGTTCTCTCTATCAAACCGCCGCGTCGCTTCCCGCCGTTCCTCACTGTATGGGGCGGTTAGAAAAGCAAGGGTAACAAATGGAACGTTAAGGGCTGAAAACGCCTGTGTTTCTGCTGCTTCCAGAGCGCGAAAGCGGCATGGACGATACTTTATACTCAAACCTCAAAAAGTGCCTTTCTAATGTTCCATGAAAAAGCAAAAAGAACGGGGCGCGGTGCCGGCAATCGGCAACCGCCCCCCGCTTCGTTAAGGCTTATTCGTCGTCGGTGAGAGTAAAGACAGTTTCGGAAAATGCGCTGTCCGTCATGGCTTGCAGCTTGTTTACCGCTGCGGCGGCAAGCTGGCGCATATCCTCGTCCATGTAGGGCATGGCAGAGTTAATATTATCCATCGTCCTTTCCCGGCTGTCCTCGACGTAAATCGCAATTATGTTTTCTTCCTCAATGGTAAAGCGGATATTCATGTTATCAAACCTCCAAATCCTTTTTCTGCTCTTTCTGCTTGTCTTTCGGCTGCTGCGCCGACTGTTTCTTGTACTCGTTCAGCTTCTTCAAAATGGACGGTTTCTTTTGCGGCTGCTCCCGCTGCTCGGCTTTTACCGCTTTCGCAAGGTCGGTAACGGAGATCGCTTCGCCCGCCTTTGCCCGCTGTTCCAAGTCTGCGACGGTGGGCGTTTGCGGCGTATTATTGATAATCCCGTCAAAGTTGTTGTCGTTCTGCTCTACAATATCCTCAACGTGCTTTAAGGGATTATCCCGCTGCGGCTGCTCGGCGGCTATGGCAAATGCCTGTGTGCCGTTTCCCATAATGAGATACTTCCCGTCCTCCGACGCATGATGAAAACCAAAGCCCGCCGCTTCGATCTGTTCGCGGCTCATGTCGGTAATATGAAAATTGCCCCTCGGCGTTCTGACAGTTTCACCCGTCATAAGGCTTTCGGGGGTCGCTTCCGGCTGCTGCTTTTCAAGCTGCCCGTCCTTGTAAGAATACCCTTGCGCCGCGATTGCTTCAAGGGTCTTGCCTGTAACGTCGCCATAAATCCGCTTGTCCGCGTCTACAAGCAGTTGCAGCGTATCTTTTACGGTATCGGATAAGGCTTGCTGCTGTTCGGGAGATAGCTTATCAAATATGGGGGTCTGCTGCGCTTGCTCCTGTAAAAACTCCGGCACCTGCTGAAAACCTATGCTGTCAACATAGTGGGCGGTGTTCTCGCCGTTCTGATGAAGCACAACAATGTCGGAAACGGAAAGGCTATGCCCATTGAAATCGGCGGGGTGGTCGATATTAAACTTTTCCCAAATGCCGCCAAGCGTCATATCCTTTGTAAGCGGCGCGGTATAGACGAGTTCATAATTTGCCCGGTCAACGGTATGCCCCGTTGCTTGCAGACGGTCGAACGGCTCAAAGCGCAAATCCATAGTTTCCTCTCTGCGGGCTAACTGATAAATCCCGTAGCTGTCCTCCTTGCCGTTGAGAAGCAAGGTTTCTTTTGTTTTCGCTTCCTGCTCCTGCTCGGTTTGCCGCTGCTGCTGCAATTCGGTAAAATGCCCCTCGATCTCGGTAATGAGTTCCTTTGCGGTTGCCTGTATCGTTTCAAGGGACGCTTTTAATTCGGTCATTTCCTTGCCGCTGCTCCACCCGGCAACATACCCGAAAGAGTAATCCGACGTATCAAGCCCGAAATGCTGACACACCGTATAGGCGACGCTTTCAGCCTGTACCTCGCGGCTGCGGCGGTCAACGCGGTTTTGTTCCTCCAGCGGGGCGTTTAAGTCCACATCATGCAGCTTCGCATGGGCGATTTCGTGAATGGCGGTCTTAACCGCTTGCAACTCACTCACACCCTCTTTGATAGCAATTCGCTTATCGGTCAAACTGAAATATCCGTTTGCGCCGTTGGTAATCTGCTCAAAAGCAATCGGAACGGGGGACGCTTTTTCAAGGGCAGCGAAAAAGTCCTCGTACTGTTCCACATCGGCAAGCAGCGGTTTAACGGAGAGGTCGGGGAACTCCTTGCCCTCGGTCTGCGAAATGTCAAAGACGGTTACAACCTTAAAGGCGGGAACGGTAACTTCCTTTTCTTCCTTAACCGTCTTTCCCTCGCTGTCAAGCATGGGCTTTCTTGTGTCGGGGTCGATTTTATCCACCAGCTTTTTTACCTTGTAGGGCGCGGGGGCAAAGATTTTAATACCTTTCTCGCCGCTTTTCACATGGCGGTCAAACTCTTTCTGCCATTGTGAATAGCCCTTTACCAAATTGCCGCCCTGCATGGCAATTAGGATAGTGTTATTCAAGCTGTAATCGTGAAACTTCGACATGGCGGTAAGAAACTCTTTATAGCGGTCGCTGTCAAAAACCGCCTGTATGCCCTGTTCCAGACGGGCGGTGATCTCCTTTACCTTGTCGCCGGGTTTTTCAGAAGAAAGGATAATCGGCACGACGGGGCGGGGCTGCGGCGGCTCGGCGGGCGGCGTTTCTGTCTGCTGCGCTTCGGCTGCGTCCATAAAGGCTTTATCCTGTTCGCCGCGCTCTTGCTGCGGGTAACTCATAATGCGGTATTCCTCCGGCACTTCGCGCCCCTCAAACTGACGCTCCCACTCGTCGCCGCTTTCGACGATATAGCCGTATTCGGTAAACGCGCCCTTTTCCTGCTCGGCGGCGTTTCTGCCAAAAGCGGTAAGGTCAATCCCGCCTTTCCATTCTTCGGGCATTTGTACCATGCCGGATTGATTTAAGTAGTAGTCGCCCAAATCGCGGTAGGTATGTACTTCGGAAATATGGACGTAGAAATCCACGTTGTAGGTGAAGTCGATTACCTGTCCGATGTTCTCAAAGCCGTTTTTCTGCTGCAAGGCTGCGTTCAGCTTGCCGATCTCGGCGGGGTCCAGCTGCTCAATCCGCGCCGCAAGAAAATTGAGTTCGTCCACGCTGGCGGCGCATACCATGTCATAAGGCAAGGCAATATGTTTTTCCGGGTCGTCTGAAAAGCCGCGAATGGAAAAATCCTGCGGGTTGTCGGCGGTAATGCCGACGCTCTGCATAGCTTCGTGAAGCTGCTCCTTTGTGGCGGGCATATCCAGCCAATAACCGCCGGGGTCGCCCGCTTCAAAACGGCTGCGGTTGCCAATCATAATAGAAAACTGTTCGCTCATGTGTTCACGCTCCTTTTGCTGCCCGGTAGTTTCGGGGATAGTTGCCGCCTGTGGCTGCTGCTGCGGGGGTTCCTCGCCCTCAATGGTATAGCCCGGTAAAAGCATACCGTTTACTTTGAAATGCTCGGCGTACTCCTGCGGGATAGGCGGGGAGATTTCCGTAAACAGACGGTCGTATGCTTTGATACGTCCATTCAGATACTTTTCCATAGCCGCCTTGTCGGAAAAAACCTTTCTGTCCTGTCCGGCAATCTTCGCTTGCCCGTTCCTGTTCGGGCTGTTGGTATAAACGCTCCATGTGAGAGAATAAGAGTAAGGGACGCTTTGCTGCTTCTCCCTGTCGTAACGGGTGTTCTCGTAAATGTGGTAGTTCATCTGATATACCCGGTTGCTGCGGGTGTATCGGTCATATTCGCCTTTCTGCCACTCGTTAGAAGTGTGCTGCACAACGGTTGTCCTTGTGTATTCAATCGCTTTGTCAAGCAAAAGGGTTTTGCCCGCCTGTTCCTCCCATGCGGCAGCTCGGCTTGAGAGATCGTTAAAAATCGCCTGTTCCGCTGCCGCGCTTTCCTCGCGCATGGCGTGTAGCTGTTCCAGCGGCAAGGAAACATAGGGGGTAATATCCCCGTCTTTTGCTTCAAAATATATCCGGCGTTCTATCCGCATGGTTTCGGCGGTTTCCAATTTGTCATGGTCGTATGAAGAATACGGCATATTGTTTCATCACGTCCTTTCTCGATTTTTAAGGGTTTGGGACTATCCCAACAAGCAAAATGCCCGCGCTTCCCATAGAGCACTTCCCATAGAGCAGCGCGGGCATTTCTCGCAAACGGGTACTCGTTTGCTGTGCTTGCTATGTAGTTGTTTTTATCCGTAAACGCCTGTTTCTCTCGCTTTGGGCTTTCTGTCTGCGGCGTATCTTTGCCGCGCAATCGGGGCAGTATTTCGCCCGGTTGCTGCCCGCCGCAAACGTGCTGCCGCATACCGCGCAACGCTTCAAATCGGTTTCCCCGCTGCGGGTGATCTGTTCGCAAAGCTGCCTGTCGGCGGGTAATACCGCTTCGCGGAAATAGCGGCATAGCAGCGAATAGCTGATACTCTGCACACAAACGCAAGTTTCCCCGTCGTCCAGCAGCAGACAATTCCCGCAATCGTTGTTTGCACAAGCGGCGCGGGTCATTTTCTTTACGGCGCGGTATTGCTTTTCATCAAGCCTTATCATTTTCGGTTCTGCTCGACGCGGAAGTTTACATACTTGCCGCCTGTGTCGGCAAGCAGCACAACTCCGTCAAAGGTCTTTCCCGTCTTGGTCGAGTACATACCTTTGATTTTTACCTTTCCGTCTTTCAAAAGGGCGGCGGCAATCGCCTTTGTGAAAGCCTTTTTGCGCTGCTCAAAAAAGCGGTCATTCTTCCACATCACAAAGCTGCAAGCCCTGTCGGAGCAGTAAAAGTTTTTCTTGCCCTCGTAAACCGCCGCGCCGCAACGGGGGCAAGTGCCGATTGCTTCCCGCTGCGGGGTAAACAGCTTCGCTTTATCCTCGGAAATCGCGGAATAGGTCTTGACAAGCCCCGCTGTCATTTCCTCAATGCTGCGCATGAAATCGTCCGGGCTGTCGCTGCCTTTGGCAATCCCGGTAAGGCGGGTTTCCCATTCTGCCGTAAGCTGCGGGGACGTAAGGATTTCGGGCAGAATAGCGGCAAGGTTATACCCGTCCTTTGTGGGGATTAGCTTTTTGCCCTTGCGCTCGGCAAAGCCCGCGCTAATAAGTTTTTCAATGATACCCGCCCGCGTTGCGGTAGTGCCTAACCCTTTGCGCTCTGCGTCCTCCGGCGTTTCTTCCTTGCCCGCGTTCTCCATAGCGGACAGAAGCGTATCTTCGGTATATGCTTTCGGGGGCTGCGTGTAACGCTCGGAGATCTCCGCTGCCGGATTATCAAAGGTCTGCCCCTCGGCAAGCGGGGGCAAAACGGTTTCCGGCTCTGCGTCCTCGTCCTGTTCCTCGGACGCGGCGCGGGACAGCTTTTCAATCTCACGCCACCCCTCGCAAAGCGTCGTCTTGCCCTTTGCGGTAAAGGTATAGCCGCCGCAAGAGATAACCGCCGTAACCGCTTCGTATTCATAGGGCGCGGCTGCGGCGCAAAGCAGCTTCGCGCACACAAGGGTCATAAGTTTTGTTTCGCTGTCAGCAAGGGAAGAAAAGCCCGCTTTCAAAAACTCGGCTGTCGGCAAAATAGCGTGGTGGTCGGTTACTTTGCTGTTGTCGCAAACCCTTGTAAGGTCGGCTTGCAGCTTTACCCCCTGCATAAAGGGAAGCAGCGAACAAAGCCCGGTAATGAGTTCCTTTGTGCTGCTCTGCATATCGGAAGTGATATATTTGCTGTCGGTGCGGGGATAGGTCAAAAGCCGTTTTTCATAGAGGGCTTGCGCATAATCAAGGGTCTGTTTCGCCGTAAATCCATACAGGCGGTTGGCTTCGCGCTGCAACGCGGTAAGGTCAAACAGCTTCGGCGGGGCAACGGTCTTTTTCTCTTTTTTGAGGGAAGTACAAACGGCTTGCGATTTCTCGCAAGCCGCTTTCATCTGCTGCGCTGCCGCTTCGTCGTTCAGCCTTTCGGACAAAGCCGAAATACCGCCCGCGTCCAGACGGACAACATGATATTTTTCTTTCTTAAAGCTGCTGATCGCATAGTCGCGGTTTACCAGCATGGTAAGGGTGGGCGTTTGCACTCTGCCGACATTCAGCGTTTTGTGATAAAGGATAGAGAAAAGGCGGGTCGCGTTAATCCCGACAAGCCAATCTGCCTTTGCTCTGCAAAGCGCGGATTGATAGAGGTTGTCATAGCTGCGCCCGTCTTTGAGGTTTGAAAAACCCTCGCGGATTGCGCTTTCTTCCATGCTGCTAATCCAAAGGCGGGAAAAGGGCTTTTTGCAATTTGCCTGTTCGTAGACAAATCGAAAAATGAGTTCTCCCTCGCGCCCGCTGTCGCACGCATTGACAATCTCGGAAACGTCGCTGCGGTGCATAAGGTCTTTGAGTACGGAAAACTGCTGCTCCTTGCCGCTGGCAACGGTAAACTGCCAATCCTGCGGGACAATGGGGAGATCGTCATACTTCCATTTTCGGTACTGCTCGTTGTAGGTCGCCGCGTCCGCAAGGCTAATCAAATGCCCGATACACCAGGACACAAGGTAGCCGCTGCCCTCAAAATATCCGCTGCGCTTTTCATTCGCGCCAAGTACGGCGGCAATCGCCGCCCCGACGCTCGGTTTCTCTGCAATTACAAGTTTCATACTTCCTCGTCCTCCTGCTCGGTTTCTAATTCTTCCTCGTCGTCCTCGTCAAAATCGAGATCGTCAAGGTTGCTGCTGCCTTTTGCCGCGTCCTTTTTGGGCTTCATAATCTTAAAGTAATAGAACGCGCCGCCGCCCGCTGCGGCAAGAAGCAGCACCACAAGCAGAATAGCACCCATGCCGCCGCCTTTATCTTCCTCCGGTTCCGGCTGCTCGGTTTCTTCCGGCTCCGGCTCGGCTTCCTTGCCCGCGCATTCGCTCATGTTGACGCTGCAAACGGGGCAATCGGTGTTGACGCTTCCGGCAACGCATTTTTCAGTACAGCTACAAGCGGGGGTTTCGGTCTGTTCGTCCTCCATAAGCTGCAAAAGGTCTTTTTCATCAACTTGATTGAGGAAATGGACGGTGTTTTCTCCGTCCTCGGCGCGGTCAATGATGATGTAAAAATAGTTGCCGTTTTTCGTAACGACGGTAATAAACTGCTTATCGCCGGACGCTTCGCCCGTTATGTCGTCCACAAGGCTCATGTTGCCCTCCGGCGTTAAGGGCTGCGGCTCATAGCCGCCCGTCGTTTCTTCCGGCTCGGTTTCGGTTACGGGGGTAGGCGGCTCGTCGCTCACATCACCGCCGCCCGCAAAAGCGGTAACAGAAAAGCCGCCCATGAGTACAAGGGCGGCAAGCAAAGCGGTAACGCTGCGGAACAGTTTTTTATGCTTCATCTTCGGTTTCCTCCTGTTCGTCGGTATAGTCTGCGTCCGGCTGCGGCAAGGCAATTTCGCCGCTGGCGTAAGCGGAGAGGAACGCGGCAAGCTGCGCCCCGTCAAGGTGTACCGCTTTCACCATTTGAACGATCTGCGCGTTTTCTTCCTCGATTTTCTGCGCTTCAAGGTCTTTCAGCCTTTTTGGGTATTCAAGGATTTTCGCCCTCGTTTTCTCAATATCCCTTTCGATACGGTCAAGTTTCGTGTTTGCCATAGAAATAAACTCCTTTCAAAGTCAGTTGTAATGTAGCCGCCCATAGGCGTAAAAATGGGATTGCCAATAGCTTGTATCAAGTTTTGCGTATTGTATCGGGTCGCCACAATGCAGCATGACGGGGCTTCCGTCCCCGTCCTCGCCAACGTAGATACCCACATGAGATACCCCCGGCGTGTCGTATGTACCCGTAAAGAAAACCAAATCCCCCGGCTGCGGGTTGGAAACGCGGGTTGAGATGTTGTAAAGCCCCTGCGCCCCAAGTCTGCCCGTATTGTATAAGCCGCTGTTCGTCAGCACATAGCTAACAAAACCGCTGCAATCAAAAGAGGTTTCCGGGCTGCTGCCGCCCCACACATAAGGAAAACCGACGTACTTTTCCGCTTCCTCAATGAGCCGCGCAAACTGTTCATCTTCCAGATAGGCGGGCGGGATTTCATAATCCGCTGGCGGGTTTTCATAGTATTTGGAGATATAGCCGGATTGTGGGAAAAGGTCGGGGCGGTTTCCAAGCGACGACATATACATAGCGTACATGGATAGCTGTTCCTCGCCCATAATGTAAACGGGAACATGGGAGAGGTTGAAGTTTTCCAAATCCACATTGAGAATGTAATAGTTATAGGGTACTTCAACGTCGTATTCGTTGCCCTCGCTGTCCGTCCGCGTTTCGGTGCGGTAGCGTACCTCGACTTCCTCCGTAACCGTCAAGATATACTGTTTATCAAAGAGCATTTCAAGGGTGCTTTGCGCTTCATCGAGAGTAAACACGCCCTCATGCCAAGCGGAGAGGATAGAGATTAGCACATACGGGTCATGCTCGATCTCGTCAGCCGTTACCCGGTATTCGTCATAGCCGGGGTATTCGCTTTCGATGTTATCCAGCATATCCTGTAACTCGGCTTCCATAGCGACATACGCGCTTTCTGCGCCTGTAATATCCGCGTCCTCGGAGAGATAGGACGACGCAATCAAGCCGCTGCCGCCGTTGCCGCCGAACAGGGAACAAGAGGACAAGCCGCCGAAAAACAGAAGCACGATAAAGGCAATCCCGCCCACAATCAAACAGCCTTTCCAATGCCGGACGACAAAGAACGTCGCCCGTTTGGTTTCCTGCGCCGTTTTCTTCGCCGCCTTTGCGGTGGCTTCGGCGGTCTTTTTCACCTTGCCGCCCGTTTTCAACGCCTTTGCATACTGCTTTTTAATGCGCTGCTTTTGCCAAAAACGGGAAATCGGGTTGGAGTGCGCAAGGGTGGGGTTATCATGCAGCGCCTTTTGATAGAGGAAATCGGCGTTTGCCTTTGCTGCCTTTTTCTCGGCTGCTGCCGCTGCCCGGTAAGGTTTCAGCTTATGGCTGCGTATGCTGCGTTTTACTGCCCGCGTCGTCATGCCGCCTGTTTTCTCGCCCACAAGTTCTATCCTGTGTCCGCTTTCCACACCGACGTTTTCTTTCTCCACCTCATAGATTTTTCCATGTACGGCGGCGTCCAATTCCTGCGCCGGACGGGATAACGGGTTATGCCGCAATTTGCCGTTTGGGGGCTTATCCGTCTTTTCAAAAGCAAGGCGCGTCTTTGCTTTGCCTTTGGCTTCGTCAAAAACGCGCTCTTTTGTGATTTTGGTCTGTTTGGGGATAGCCGCCCGCGCTTTGTCTAAACGGTCAGCCGCCGTATCGGATTTTTTGATTGCCTTTTGCAGTTCCGGCGTTGCCCGTTCCGCTTCGGAAAACTGCAAGCGGGACGTATGGGTTTTAAGCTGCGCTGCGTCAAGGGTCTTTTTCTCCGCGCCCTTTTCTAAATGGCGGCTAACCTCTGTGCCGATACGTTGGGTCGCTTTTTCCGCTGCTCCCGCTGCGGGGGCTGAATAGTTTTCCTCCGGCGGTCTTTCGCTGATACTCGATGTTTCGCCCGTCGTAAGGTTTTCCGCAATCGCCCCGTCGCGGGTCATTTTCTGCGTTACCTTGTCGGGGGCTTTTAATTCCTTGCTCAATGTTCATCACCTCCAATACGCTGTTTTGCAAGGGTGCAGTATTCGGGGTTGATCTCTATACCGACATAACGGCGGGAAAGGCTTTTTGCCGCCGCTGCGGTCGTGCCGCTGCCTAAAAGCGGGTCAAGCACAATCCCGCCGACAGGACAGCCCGCCAAAATGCACGTTTCCGCAAGTTTGGGCGGGAACGCTGCAAAATGCCCGCCGCGATAGGAAGCTGTGTTGATCTGCCAAACGTTGCGGCGGCTGCGGACGGGGGAAATCATTTCGTCGGTGTATGCGCCTTTCCTGCGGGGGCGGTTGATTTTCTGCGGCTGGTTTTGCCCCGGAACGGTAGCGGCATATTTGTTGCTTTTCCCAACTCCGCTTTTCAGCCGTACCGCCGTTGTGGGGGCTATCGGCTCGGCTACTGCCTGCCAATCGTAGTAATATTTCTTCGACTTGGTAAGCAGAAACACATATTCATAGCAGCGCGTCGGTCTGTCCCGCGTGCTTTCCGGCATGGCGTTTCCCTTGTGCCAAATGATAGAACTGCGCAAATACCAACCGTCGCCCCGCAAGGCAAGGGCTACAAGCCACGGAATACCGATTAGGTCTTTCGGCTTGCAGCCGGGGGCGCGGTGGTTTACCGCCACTTGCTGCCCGTTCCTGCCTTTGGGGT
>OCHL01002008.1_pt1 | contig 10815 bp, 9 predicted proteins | sample 1538421 | NCBI WGS metagenome assembly OCHL01 (sample SAMN04571690, study PRJEB22368) | human gut metagenome | biome: human gut; material: stool | host: Homo sapiens | place: Luxembourg | collected 2012-06-01 | reverse complement strand
AGCCGTTCTTTTTCCATGTGGCAGAGTTCTTCATAAATAGAGGAAAGTTCCATTGTATCATTTCCGGAGAAATATTTTTCCGTCAATGGCTTTAGTACCGTTTCGATATCTTTGATCGACAAAATACTTTTAAAATAGTAGATAAAAATGAGAAGCAGCATATGCTCCCGGGAATACTTCTTCTTCACAGGCGGCGGAAGAAGATTGTTCTTTGTATAATTGTTGATCATGGTCTTGGTAAGGATCTTATCCTCTTTATATCGCTTGGTAGAAGCGAGCTGTTCATCCATAAAAGTAGTGACTTGATCCATATAAAGATCAATATTCGGGATGTCACCCGGATGCACATATTGAAGATGGGAAAGTTCATTTAAAATGCTGTTAAGCATATCATTCATATCTATAGTCATGTTATCACCTCGACAGACTCATTATATAGTATTTAAAACTATATGGCAAGTAAAAACTCAGAATAATGCAGAGGAACAGTAACAGGATGATCTCGACGAAATTAAGAATAACATAGACTTGACAATCAAGAATGTATGTTCGATAATGGAAGATACAAATGATGGGTATGCAGAGGCATAATCAGTAGATAGGAGAGCAGTTTTATGAGTATTTATGATAAATTGAACGAACCCCAGAGAGAGGCGGTATATCATACAGATGGACCTCTGTTGATCCTGGCGGGTGCAGGTTCGGGAAAGACCCGGGTACTGACGCACAGGATCGCATATCTGATCGAAGAGCGGAATGTGAATCCGTGGAATATCCTGGCGATCACGTTTACGAACAAGGCAGCAGGAGAGATGAGAGAAAGGGTGGATTCCCTGGTGGGCTTTGGCTCGGAAAGCATCTGGGTAAGCACTTTTCATTCGATGTGTGTGCGGATTTTAAGAAGATTTATAGACCGGCTTGGGTATGATAACCGTTTTACGATCTACGATACAGACGATCAGAAGACTCTGATGAAAGAAGTCTGTAAAAAGGTCGCCATTGATACAAAGGTTTTTAAAGAGAGAAGCCTTATGTCGGCGATTTCTTCTGCCAAGAATGAACTGATCCTTCCGGATGAGTTTGAACTGAATGCAGGAGGAGATTTTGCAAAGCTGAAGATTGCAAAAGTATACCGTGAGTATGAGGCACAACTGAAGGCGAATAACGCACTGGATTTTGATGATCTGCTGGTGAAGACGGTTCAGCTTCTGCAGACGCAGCCGGATGTGCTGGAGAATTATCAGGAGCGGTTTCGCTATATTATGGTCGATGAGTATCAGGATACGAATACAGTGCAGTTCCAGCTTGTAAGACTGCTTGCCGGAAAGTATCGGAATCTGTGCGTGGTGGGAGATGATGACCAGTCGATCTACAAGTTTCGTGGAGCGAATATCCGCAATATTCTGGATTTTGAGCATGAATTTTCAGATGCCTGTGTCATAAAGCTGGAGCAGAATTACCGCTCCACGGGCAATATCCTGAATGCAGCGAACCGGGTGATCGCCAATAATAAAGGCAGGAAAGAAAAGACTTTATGGACTGCCAACGGGGAGGGAGAGCTGGTTCATTTAAGGCAGTTTGATACAGGATATGATGAGGCGGATTTTATTGCAGAAGATATAAAAAAGGAAGTAAGGGCAGGAGCATCATATAATGACCACGCGGTGCTTTACAGAACGAATGCACAGTCCCGTCTTTTGGAAGAAAAATTTGTTGCGATGAATGTCCCGTACAAGATTGTGGGCGGTGTCAACTTTTATGCCCGCCGGGAGATCAAAGATCTGCTTGCGTATTTAAAGACGATTGATAATGGAATGGATGATATTGCGGTACGAAGAATCATTAATGTGCCAAAAAGGGGCATTGGTCTGACTACGATCAACCGGATCCAGGAGTCTGCTGCAGAACGTGGGCTTGGATTTTATGAGACGCTGATGGCTCCCGAGTTGATCCCTGGAATCGGAAGAAGTGCAGCAAAGCTGGATTCTTTTGCAGCTCTGATCGAATATTTTAAAGGGCTTACCGGACAGATGAGCATTACGGATCTGCTGCGGGAAGTGATCGAAAAGACGGGATATATGGAGAGTCTGGATTCCGAGGATAAAGAGGATGCACAGGCGAGAAAGGAAAATATTGATGAACTGATCAATAAGGCAGCCGCATACGAAGAGGCAGCAGAAGATAGAGATGAACCGGCTACATTGAGTGCTTTTCTGGAAGAAGTGGCGTTGGTTGCGGATATTGACAGTCTGGATGAAGAACAGGATTATGTTGTCCTTATGACACTGCACAGTGCCAAAGGGCTGGAGTTCCCTCATGTATATCTGGCAGGAATGGAAGATGGCTTGTTTCCAAGTTATATGACGATCACATCAGACGACAGAGATGATCTTGAAGAAGAAAGACGGCTTTGTTATGTGGGGATTACAAGAGCAGAGCAGGAGCTGACGCTTACCTGTGCAAGAAGAAGGATGGTCAGAGGCGAGACCCAGTATAATAAGATTTCACGTTTTATTAAGGAAATTCCGGCAGAACTTCTGGATACAGGAAGCCGCAGGATTGAACCAGAGACGGAAGTGCCGGTACAGCAGAATACATATGCACATGCAAGAGAAGCATTCCGGGCAAGGGCTTTCGGTGCGGCTTATAGCAACGGGGCAGGAAAAAGCGGAGTTTCTTCGGGTAAGAGCAGCCAGGGACTGGCATCTCTTCAAAAAGGCAGCCAGCTTGCAGCAGGATCAGGTGGCAGTCCTGATTATGCAGAAGGAGACCGGGTGCGTCATGTGAAGTTTGGGGAGGGAACCGTTCTTGAGATTCGGTCCGGTGGCAGAGATTATGAAGTAACGGTGGATTTTGACAGTGCAGGAGTCAGGAAGATGTTTGCAAAGTTCGCAAAACTGGTAAAGATTTCATAGGTTTGTGGACTGTCAGCCGATCAGAAAAGATGATTATGATGTGAGAACCGGGACAGAGTTTTTAGGAAAAATCTCCGAAAGCGGTAGTAATAACAGAGCTTAAGTGTTATAATATACAAAAATCAGTCGTAACCTGTGAGAGGTTAGAAAGGATGTGCAGATATGAATAAAAAATTAGAGGATATGATCGCTGAATCAAAATTAAAAGAAATCCTGCATAAGAACGAGGCAGAGAAGCAGAAGAATGCGGTTGTATGGGTACTTGCAATTATTGGTGCGATTGCAGGAATCGCAGCCATTGCATATGCGGTATTCCGTTTTGTGACACCGGATTATCTGGAAGATTTTGAAGATGATTTTGATGACGATTTTGACGATTATTTCGATGAGGATGATCAGGTATAAGTTCAGGATGGTAATAGCACAGTAAGAAGAATACAGACAGGATGTGACGGTTGGAGTACACCCTGTCTGTTTTGTTTGTTGGGAGGAAATAATGAAAAAAGGACAGATCTATGAAGGCATAATCGAGAGAGTGGATTTCCCGAATAAGGGAATGATTTATATTCCGGAGGAAGAAAAATATGTCACGGTGAAAAATGGTATCCCGGGTCAGAAAGTCCGCTTTATGATCAATAAATTTAAGCGGGGAAATGGAGAAGGAAGACTTCTGGAAGTGCTGGAAAAATCACCGCTGGAGACCAGGGAGCCGGTCTGTAGTATTTTCCCGGCCTGTGGTGGATGCATGTACCAGACTATGTCCTATGAAGAACAGGTAAAGATGAAAGAGGGACAGATCCATCGGATCATGGATCCTGTCGTAAAGGGCGATTATATTTTTGAGAGTGTAAAAGAAAGTCCAAAAGAGTTTCATTATCGTAATAAAATGGAGTTTTCTTTTGGAGATGAATATAAGGACGGTCCGCTTTCTCTCGGACTGCATAAAAAAGGAAGCACATATGATGTCCTGACAGCAGCAGACTGCCAACTGGTCCATCGGGATATGAATCAGATCCTTTCCTGTGTTCTTGCATATTTCAGGAAGTGGAATGTAAGCTATTATAAGAAAATGCAGCATACCGGATATCTGCGGCATTTACTTCTGAGACGGGGGGATACGACCGGAGAGATTCTGGTGAACCTTGTAACGACTACGCAGGAAGAGCATGACCTGACAGAATTAAAAGAACAGTTACTGGAGCTTCCTTTGGAAGGAAAGATCGTAGGAATCCTTCATATCCTGAATGATTCACTTTCAGATGTTGTAAAAAGTGATGAGACAAGAATCCTTTATGGTCAGGATTTCTTTTATGAAAAGCTGCTCGGACTGCAGTTTAAGATCACCCCGTTTTCTTTCTTCCAGCCAAATTCCAGGGGAGCAGAGGTATTGTATGAGACTGTCCGGGAATACATCGGAGATATTGAGAATAAGACAGTTTTTGATCTGTTCAGTGGAACCGGAACAATCGGTCAGGTGCTGGCTCCGGTTGCAAAGAAAGTGATTGGTGTGGAGATCATCGAGGAGGCAGTAGAAGCTGCAAAAGAAAATGCTCTCCGCAATGGACTTTCTAATTGTAAATTCATAGCAGGCGATGTATTTAAGGTGCTGGACGAGATCGAGGAGAAGCCGGATGTGATCGTCCTTGATCCGCCGAGAGATGGTATCCATCCGAAAGCACTGCCTAAGATTCTTGAGTATGGAGTGGACAGGATCGTTTATATTTCCTGCAAGATGACCAGTCTTGCACGGGATCTTGAGATGATGCAGATGGCGGGATATCGGGTGGAGAAGATGACGGCAGTCGATCAGTTCTGTGAGACCGTTCATGTAGAAAGTATTGTGCTTCTGTCCCACAAGTCACCAGATAGCAAGATTAATGTGAAAGTGGAATTTGGAGAAGATGATGATAAGATATCGTTGAATGCAATTGCGGAACGAGCGAAGAAATATCAGCCGAAACCGAAAATCACATATAAAATGATACAGGAGTATGTTGAGAAGAAATATGGATTCAAGGTACATACTGCATATATCGCAGAAGTAAAAAGGTCTCTGGGGCTGACCATGTATGATGCCTCTAATGCTGTGGAAGAATTGAACCAACCGAGAAAGCATCCACCGAAAGAGAAAGTGGAGGCAATAAAGGATGCTCTTAAATATTTTGAGGTGATTTGATGGAAGAAAGTACATATCAGATTGCGGAGAAAATCAGTAAACTTTATCAAGAAGCGTATGGTGTCTATTTGCCATTGGTTGAAGATGTGTGCAGCAGAAAAGTATCAGAAGATGTGGGAAGATGAAAGTAAGAAGTAAAAGACTTTAAGTAAGATGTTAGTAACAAGAAGAACATATTGGACATGGTTGTAGGAGGTGCAATGGGAAAGGTAATAAAAGAAACGATTCATGCCAATGGGATAGATATCGGAATTTACACGCAGGACTTTGAAAATGAATTTATTTCATTGACAGATATCGCTCGATATAAAAGTGATGACCCAACAGCGGTTATACAAAATTGGATGAGAAATCGAGATGTAATAGAATTTTTGGGATTATGGGAAAGGCTGCACAATCCAGATTTTAACCCCCTCGAATTCGAGGGGTTTAGAAAGCAGGCAGGAGCAAACGCATTTACAATGTCACCAAAGAAATGGATAGAAACTACGAATGCGATTGGTATTGTATCAAAAGCGGGACGTTATGGCGGAACATATGCTCATAGTGATATTGCTATGTCTTTTGCAACGTGGATTTCTCCAGAATTCCAGTTATATATCATGAAGGATTACAGGAGATTAAAGGCAGATGAGAATAGCCGGTTATCTTTGAATTGGAACTTAAACAGAGAAATATCTAAACTAAATTACAGGATACATACAGATGCAATTAAGGATAATTTGATTCCACCAGAATTAACACCTGCGCAGGTGGCATATACCTATGCCAATGAAGCGGATATGTTGAATGTTGTTTTGTTTGGTAAGACAGCGAAACAGTGGAAAGATGAAAATTCAGCAGCAAAAGGGAATATGCGGGATGTGGCAACTCTAAATCAGTTGTTGGTGCTTGCAAATTTGGAAAGTTATAATGCAGTATTGATTAATCAGGGGAAGATGCAAAAAGAGAGAATGGAATTACTCCGGCAATTAGCTGTACAGCAGTTGCAGACATTGGAAACAGTAAGTTTAAATGATTTACCGAAGTTAGGAACGGACTTGTAGGAGGATTGAATTTTTGAAAATCAGGCAAAAAATACAAAGTTAAGAGGGCAGGGAATGAATTAGTTGAATAAGTGGAATGTATAAGCTGTTTCGTTCGGATATCGTCATCATGCTAATAAAATATAAAGAATATGGAGATTATTGGGTAGAAGTGATGTGAGTAGAGGAGAATGGTGATATGCCTATTATTAAGAAATCATTCGGAAAGAATTATTTGCAGTGTTACGAAAGTGAAAAAGGAAAAACATATAGTTGTGAGCAAATAAGAAAATCCTGGGATAATAAAGTAAATTATGTGACAGAAAATAGTTTAAAAAATACAAAAGAAGAGGCACAGAAAGAGTTTGTGGATGCCTTTATCCTTAGACTCCTCAGTGAGAAAAAACTCTGGAAGATTGCCCATGCAAATATCGTTGATTCAGCCGGAAACATTACCGATGGTCGTGCGATGCTCGATAAACTGAGCAGTCCGCTGGTGCTTGAGAATATTAACACAATTTTGAAAAACAACCCGGTTCTGCTGGAAACATGGCAGACCATTGCACTGGAAGATATTCTGGGAAGAGAACTTATTGTGGATTCCTGCTATGTTCCTATTGAGGGACAGGCTCTGAGAAAGAATCTCATGTCTCTTTCTGTGTAAAATACGGAGGCAAGATGTCATATGCTGTTATTTTCTACGCTACTTGAAATCAATGATACAATGACAAAGGACTCCTTTATCCAGCTGGTTCTGGAGTGGAATCAGGGCAGTCCTCATGAAGAAAATATAATTCAAGGTATCGAATGGAATGGCGAACGAAATGTCCGATATGGTACCGAGACACTGTGGCTTGCTATCGAGGAATACCGAAATGAGAACATCATCGCGGTTCGCTATGAAAAAACCGAAGCAGATGGTGTGGTCTGGGATACCGACTACGTTATGAATTTTAATGACATGAGAATGTCTATTCAACTCGATCGTAGTTATTTGGAAGAGGCGCTGGCCGTTGACCCAACCTTTTCTACACCGCATTTTATCACTCTACTGATAGAACACGGCTATTTGAAGGATGATGGAATTTTGCCAATGCTCCGCAAGCCGATTTTCATTAAAGCTGATAATGTCGACTTGTTGACGGATGTAATCAATGGCACTTCAAGGTATAGACTCCCTGTTGTGTATATCTCCAAAACATACTACGGTGAAGATCCGGTGGATATTTGGAAATTATCTGGAAGGTTGAAAGGTGTTGCCCATGTGCTTGTTGAAGAAGGTACATGGCTGAACGAAAGAATCCGTCGGCAGTGTGATAACAAAAATGAATTCAACGGCACTATCGGTGTATACTTCCCCAATAGTGCATATGGTCATAAGAAGTATCTATATCGTGCATACGATGGAATTGATGCTGTTTTGTCTGAAAAGGTTATTCGTAGTGTAATTCAGTACTGCAACGCTCAAATGATGGATAAGCTGTATACTTGGCAAGGCGTAAATAATGCACTTCTTAGAGATCGATTGAGTATGAGAGGTGCAGAATTGCTGGCGGCTGAATCTGAGAAAAACCGCGTGGCAGCAGAAGCAGATGAACTGATTGAATCTGTAGACGAGGACATTCAAAAGCTGAAAAAACAGGTTGAAGAATTGACCCATGCAAATGAAATCCTTACTTACGAGAACCAAGGGTTGCGTTCTAAAATGAGTAGTGCAGATAATATGCCGATACTGTATTTGGGCGAAGAGGAAGAATTTTATCAAGGCGAAATCAGAGAGATGATTCTGGACGCTATTGCTGAGAAACTCAAAAATCTTGGTGAGAAGACAAGAAGATGGGATGCTCTGACTGATGTGCTTAATGCTAACGATTATCAGAATATTCGAGACGAAAGAGAACGCACCGTGAAGATTTTGTTTAAGGATTACAAAACCTTATCGGCTTCAATGCGTCAGCAGCTTTTAGAATTGGGCTTTGAGATTACTGAGGAAGGTAAGCATTATCGACTCACCTATTACGGCGATGGACGATATAAAACCACGATTGCTAAGACTGGAAGTGACTGGCGTGAGGGAAAAAACATTGCATCTGTAATCCTTAAGAGCATGATGTGATGGAATGGGCAATAAAGGAGCACACTATGAAAGCGATAGATACAGAATTGACAAAGTTTTTAGGGGCAGAGGCTCAATACTATGTTCCTATTTATCAGCGAAAATATAGCTGGAAGAAGGATAATTGCTTAAAATTGATAGATGACATTCTAAAGGTGGCAAAAGATAATGAAAGGCCTTGTCATTTTATTGGCTCTGTCATCTATCTTGCAAAGCAGGACGCGATGCATGCTTCCGCAGTAAAGGAATATTTGGTGATTGACGGACAGCAGCGTCTTACTACAATCTCAATTGTGTTACTTGCTCTTGGGGACTACACAAGAGCGAAAATAGTTGATGATGCTGATTATAATAAAGCAACCACATCATTAGAAAAATTGTCTCGCAGATATCTGACAAATGAGGACGAGACTGGGGATACATATTACAAAGTAAGGTTAAATGAAGAAGACTTCTATGCATGGATGAAACTTCTTGAAAATCGAACTAAGCCGGATGATATTAAAAGGAGCAAGATTTTCGAGAATTATGGAATCATCTACAAGGCTCTTTGTGACAGTAATGTTGAACCTCAATTGGTGTATGATGGAATAAAAAAGCTGAGATTAGTCGACATCTGTCTTGTTCCCGAAGATAATGCACAGTTAGTATTTGAGACGGTGAATAGTACAGGATTGCCGCTTTCTACTGCTGACAAAATTCGCAATTTTCTCCTGATGACAGTCGAGCCGTCAAAGCAGACAAAACTGTATCTGGAATATTGGCATCCTATGGAGAAAGCTCTCGGAATGGAATCTGGTGAGTCTTCTCAATTTGAAAGTTTCTTCAATTATTATATGACGTCTGTTTTGCAGCGGCAGTTAGTTGGAGATTATTATGATGTATTCAAAAATTACTACTATGAGAACAAAGCTGCTGGAACAGAAGGAATTGTAAAACAAATCCATCAGTATTCTAAGTACTATACAGAATGGAATACCGCTTCTGATAAAGGCACACGTATACAAAGAGCCTTATTTAAGGTCCGGAAGACAGGACAGTTTAAGATTACTCCAGCAATCTTAAAACTTCTCTCGGACAGAAATGATGGCCTCATCGTTGATGACGATGTTGTTGAAATTCTTACAATTATGGAATCGTATTGGATGCGTAGAGCTATATGTGCATTGCCAACTAATACTGCTGGACCAGTCTGTATTTCTATGCTGAAGAGCCTTAATGCTACCAATCAGTTAAAATCATTTAAAGCAAATCTCTTTTCGTTGACTTGGGCACAGAGAATGCCAAGTGATACTGAAATTAAGGACACGCTCAAAACCCTAAAAATTTATTCATTAAGTTCTTCCAGGACTAAAACAATTCTGGATAAACTTGAGAATAATAGAAGAAAAGAGTATGTTCCTACTTCGGAGTATACAATTGAACATATTATGCCGCAAACACTGTCTGATGATTGGAAATCTGACCTTGGAGCAGATGCGAATCGAATTCATGAAACCTATGTCCATACAATTGGCAATCTTACATTAACTGGGTATAATTCTGAGTATCAGAATAAGAGGTTCTCGGATAAAGTTGATTGTACTGACAAGGCAGGAAATGCTATAGGATATAGACACACACCAATAAAAATTAGCAGTTATTTGACAACTGTAAGCAAATGGGGCGAAGATGAAATTTTAGCCAGAGCAGAAATGCTATCAGATGAATTAATTACAATATGGAAGTATCCTAAAAAAGACTAATAGCAGATGTCTTTTGAAAGAATTAAAAAACTGCTATTTGTTTCCGAGAACTAATGATAATAACCGGGACGAAAGCGGTTAGTCGATTTGTTCCCGAGAACTATCGGGGGGGCAACCTGACATCAATACTGTTTCCTCGTCCCATGGCCTTTATCGTCACGGTCTACGCTCATTCGGTTGGCCATCAATGGATAGAGTGCGATGACTTCGCCCTTGCCATTTCGAATAATCTGCGCATAGGCATTTCCGTAAAGAAGCAGGTGCGTCATCAGGGTCTCCCGGAAGACAAAGGATGTCATTTCCGGATTTGGTTCATCGTGTATCAGGTGATACAGCGGATGCTTGATAGCCTTTTCCTTGCTGACGGAGTCGGTGTATTGATAAACATGAACCGGCAGGCCAGCAATAGACTCGGAAAGAATTCTGACGCAAGGGTAGACGGCAGTCATCTGCATGGCACTTCGCTCATTCACCGCTTTACCGGAATTACTGCCACCAAACAGGAAACGGTAAGTGCTGCCGTTAGTGCTGTTGGTGGGCTTGTCTCTTGACCGGAATAGTCCGCTTAAAATGCTCATAATAATCACACTCCTTCCTAAATTTGAGCAAAGAAAAGCACCTGCATTTGCAGATGCTTAACCTTAATCACGGTGACTTTCCCTTAAAAAATGGAAATGTTTAAGGGAAATATAAAATACTTAATGGTATTATTTTATTCTAAAATAGCAAGTGTTCTTTCCTGAGCCTTCACGTTTTAGTTCACCAGATGCGACTAATTTTCTTAGTGAGCCCTCTATAGAGCTGACGCTAAGCGAAGGGCAAAGCTCACGAATATTCT
>OCHL01002005.1_pt1 | contig 10833 bp, 8 predicted proteins | sample 1538421 | NCBI WGS metagenome assembly OCHL01 (sample SAMN04571690, study PRJEB22368) | human gut metagenome | biome: human gut; material: stool | host: Homo sapiens | place: Luxembourg | collected 2012-06-01 | reverse complement strand
ATATACAAAAACAAGAAGATGGAGAATGGAAAGATTTACAAACAAAAGATATGTATTTTTTAAATGATACTAATAATTTGATTAGGGAAGATAGAACAACTCAAATTATATTGAATTGGAAATATAAATATGGAGAACTAGAAGCAGGACACTATAAACTAAATTTAGAAGTAACTCAAAATGATTCTTCTAAGGCAACAGTTTCTACAGAATTTGATATACAATAAATAATTAAAGGAGTAGCTAAGAAATAACTACTCCTTTGTTTTAAACTTATTGTTTACTAAATTAATAATTTCTTTAATGAGTAAGAATTCTTCGAGGATTTTACTCATTTTTTAGTGTTCATTTAACATAAAGACATATTTTTACATTTAAACAAAAATTAATTCGTATTCTAGAGAATATACTGTTAAATTTTGTATCTTTATGGTATATTTATAATAAATTTATGAAAAGTAAAAAATATTATTAGTAAAAGTTAATCTTTAAATAAAATTATAATTTAACAGTTAAAAAATTTATTAATAAATATTATAACATACAAGGAGTAGTAATATGAAAATAGAAACAAAGCTAACTATTAAAAATATGAAGAAAAACATAAAAAGAACGATTTATACAACAATATCAATAGCATTGTGTGTATTTCTTATATTTACTACATTAATTTTGATATCTAGTATTAGAAAAGGAATAAATGAAGGTACTAACATAAAGTATAACGATTACGATTTTATTATAAGAGGAGTAAGTAAAGATGAGTTTAATCAAATAAAAGATAAAGCATATATTGATAAAATCTATATACAAGAAAGTGAAAATGATTCTTTAAAAGAATTAGATGAAACAAGTGATTTTAATAATTCTGATACTCTAAATGTATTTATAAAATATAAAAATGTTAAAGAAACATATAAATATTCAAGTAATATTGTGCAAACATTACAATATTCGTTATCTGAAGCAGAAGAAAAGTGTGAGTTTAATGATAAATTACTTACAGTATATGGGTTAATGGGAGCAACATTGGACTATACAGCTTCTTCACAATTAACATATAAAAGTACAATAAATTTTTCATATGTAATAGATTTAATGATAGTTCTTATATTAGTAGTGTTCTCAATATTTTTTATAATAATACTATATAATTCATTTTTGGTAACTATAAATGAAAGGAAAAGAGATTATGCAATATTAAATAGTATTGGAGGAACAGAAGGACAAGTATTAAGAATGATATTCTTAGAAGCTACTATTATGGGAGCATTTGGAATTATTATAGGTGGAGTACTTTCAGTTATAGGAGTAAAAGCTATTTTGGATATGGTAAATAACATATTAGTACCTACTTCGTTCAATTTTAGTCTAGTAGTTGATATTAAATATGTGATTGTAGCTTTAATTATTATTTTATTAAATACATACATATCTGCAATTATTCCAAGTGTAAAAGCAAGTAGTACATCAGTTATTGACAGCATAAGAAATAATAAACAAATAAAATATAAGAAAAGCTTTATTTTAGGGAAAATACTTCCAATAGAAGGAAGAATGGCAATAACAAATTTAAAAAGAAATAAAAATAAATATAGATTTATAACAACTTTATTAGCGATATGTATGGTTTCATTTATTTCTGTAAGTACATATATTAATTATGAAAAAGAATCTGCTGACCTAGTAACTGATTATGATGTAGATGCAGACATAGAATTTGAAGAAAATGGTATTGATTATAAAGAAATACTTGATAATTATACTATTTCTACAGGAGATAAAATAGAATATTTTGGATATAAAAAAAATAATACTTTGTTTGCTATAGTTGAGCCATCAAGTGCAATTACATTAGATAAAGATGTTTATAAATATGAAGGTAATAAAAAATTAATATCTTTCCAGTTAGTAGGTTTAGATGATAATAAATATAACGAATATATTAATAAGATAAAAGCAAATTATGGCGATTGCATTATTTATAATAATATTGTAGAAACAGAACCTGTAGGAGAAGATGAAGTTACATATTCATATCACTCTATGTTTAATACTAACGAAATAAAACTATCCATAGTAAATGAAAAAACTGAAGATGTTCAAAGTTCAAATTATGAGGTTATTGATGATGAAAACTTAAATGGAAATTTTGTATTGACTGATGAAGTTTTAGATGGTTTTAAGGAAATAAAAAATCAAGCTATATGTACCCTTTTTGTAAATATGGATACATATAATAAAATTGATGCCAATATACAAAGTACTATTTCTAAAAATACAGATGTAGAAACAAATGAAATTGGAGTTATTCATAACAATCCTGTTTTTGTTAAAGTAAGATGTGGAAACATAATTGAATTTTCAAATTATATAAAAGATTTAGCAGAAAAAGATGATTATAAAAATATTACTCCAAGATTTTATTCATTAGAATATCAAGAAAAAATGATTTATATAGATATTTTGCAATTAATTTTAAGAACAGTAATGATAACCATTGTGGTAATAGGAATAATAAGTGCTATAAACATAATAAATGCAAGTTTATTCGAACGAAGAGAAGAATTTAGAATATTATCAAGAATTGGAGCTACCAATGGAAATATAAATAAAATATTAATATACGAATGTTTATATATGTTTATAAAAGCATTAGTAATATCAGTAATTATATCGATACCAATAATATATGCAATTATAAAACATATGGAAAAAGTTATAATTGTAAAAAAATTATTAATACCATTTGGAAATATTGGAATATTTGTAGTATTATTGTTTATAATTTCTTTAGCTATAACATTGTATTCTAGTAGATTTGTAAAAAATAAATAAATTTATTAATGTAAAATAATAATAGGAGATTAAAAAATGAATATTTTAAAGGTAGATAAAGTAACTAAAATATATGGAAAAGGCGAAGCAAAGGTAGTAGCATTAAATAATATTTCTTTTGAAGTAGAAGAGGGGGAGTTTATTGCTGTAATAGGACCTTCTGGAAGTGGAAAGTCTACACTTTTACATACAATAGCAGGGCTAGAGCCACCAACAGATGGTAATGTATATTTCTATGGAAAAAATCTTTACGAAATGAGTAAAAAGCAATTAACAATACTAAGAAGAGAACAGATAGGAATTATATACCAATTTTATAATTTAATACCTACTTTAAATGTAGAAGAAAATATATTATTACCAATCGAACTAGATAGAAAAAAGATAGATAAAGAAAAATTAGATAAGATAACTAAATTTTTAAATATAGATAATAGAAAGAAACATTTACCAAATGAATTATCAGGAGGTCAACAGCAGAAAGTGGCAATAGGTCGAGCATTAATGATAGACCCAAAAATAATTTTAGCAGATGAACCAACAGGAAATTTGGATACTAAATCAAGTGATGAAATAATACAATTATTAAAAAAAGCTAATAAAGAATATAAACAAACAATAATAATGATTACACACAATTTGGAAATAGCAAAATTAGCAGATAGAATTATACAATTAGAAGATGGAAAAATCATATAAAATGTTATTATTTGATATTTTTAGTTAGTAATGATATATATTAGATAATATTTGAAACCATTTAATACTTTAAAATAATTACATAAGGTTCCTAAAATTATTATACAAGGGGGAAAAAAGTTATGAAGGATAACAAAAAAACAGTTATTGTTTTAGTAGTAATCATTGTTGTATTAGTTGCTATAATAGTATATTTATTATTAAATAATACAGATAATAATGAAAATATTAATACAACTTCTGTTGGAGAAGAAGCTGCAGTACTTAATGCTATAAATGATGAAAATGCAATAAATTCATTATATAAATTAAATGATAGATATGCTAATTTAACAACAGAGCAAATTGATGAAATGAAAGCGAATAGAAGTATGGATAAAGTTTCAATATCAATAAAGAAGGGAACTTTAACTAAAGAAGGAACTACTATTGTAGTTACAGATAGAAATGATTATCCTTATAGTTATGGAGAATATTTTAATTTACAAAAATTAGAAAATGGAGCTTGGCAAGATGTTAAAATAATTGGTAACCATTATTTTAATGATATTGTACATATTATAAAAGAAGATGGAACAACAGAAATTGGGTTAAATTGGAAGGATATGTATGGAGAATTAGAGTTAGGACATTATAAACTAAATTTAGAAGTGACTAAAAATGATTATTCTGAAGCAACAGTTTCTACTGAATTTGACATACAATAAATAATTAAAGGAGTAGCTAAAGAATAACTACTCCTTTGTTTTAAACTTAATGTTTACTAAATTCATAATTTCTTTAAAGGGTATAGAAAATTTATAAGAGATTAAATTTACAAATTCATTAAATTTTGCTAAAAGATTTTTAATTTTATTTTTAAATTTTAAATTTTCTTTTTTTAGCTTATTTATCTCTTTTTCATATTCTGTGCATTTATTAAAGACATTAGCTGATGAAATAACATATTCTCTTAATTTATTACAATGTTTTACTAATTTTTTATGTTCAGGTACAATTAATTCAAGTGATGTACTGTTAGTTTCTTTGATAGATGTTTTTTTAATTTCTTCTTTTATTTTTTCATAATTAGATAAACTTTTTAATTATTTCAAAGTAGGAAGAATTTTATAAAATTAATGACATAAAAGATATTAAATTTTATTACTAAAATTATTATAAACCTACCATTAAAAGGTAGGATTTTTTGTGTTAAAATCAGTATGAAAAGACATCCTTGATTGGTGAATAGTATTAATAGTGAAGTTCACTAAATAATAGAAAAAGTATTGAAAAAGTAGATAATTAAAAAAATATATGATAATATTCTAGTATAGAATATTAATAAAAAGAAATTGATCAAACGATGATTGATAATGGAGAAAATATGGATTTTTTGATTGAACAAGTAGTAAAAGAACTACAAAAAATAAATAATGTAAAATTAACAGAAAAAGAAAAGAATAAGCTGTATTCTAATTTTCCCATTCCAAAAGAACATAAAATCCTGTGGGCAGATATTGTTGGAAAAAGTATGAGATATGGAATGGTTATTACAGATATAGGGTTATTTTTAAGAACAGATCCTAATATTATTAAGAAAAATAATAAAAAAGTAAAAAAAGAAGAAATGATAGCTAATAACTACTACTATTTTAAATGGGAATATTTTAATATAGAAGATTTTAAATTAAAGAAAAGATCTGAAAATGAATATGATGTTATATTTAATAGAAAAAAAATCATAGGAATTAATAGTAAATTTAATTTTTTTATATGTTATGAAGATATTTATAATAAACTAATAAAAGAAGCAACAATGTCATCGGAAAATATCTTTGCAGATTTAGAAGCAGTCATTCCTGAAAATTTTGCAAGAGTTAATAACAAGCACGGACATGGGGAGATGGCAGAAGAAGCACTAACCATATTAGATAAGTTAAAAGGAAATGAAGCAAAAGTAGTAGGTAGAACAAATCAAAAGAATGGTGCAGATCGTATTGTAAATGGTTTAGAGATTCAAACTAAATATTATAGTTCTGGAAAAGGATGTATAAATGCATGTTTTGACAAAACAACAGGTCAATTTAGGTATCAAAAATTAAATGGTGAGCCAATGCTAATAGAAGTACCAAAAGATAAGTATATAGAGGCAGTTAATGAATTTAGAAAAAAGATTATAGAAAAAAAGGTACCAGGGATAACGAATCCAGCTGAAGCTTCAAAATATATTAAGAAAGGCGAGCTAACATATAAGCAGGCACTTAATCTTTGCAAACCAGGCACTATAGAATCATTAAAATATGATATGACAACTGGAGCGATAAATTGCTCTTTTGCATTAGGTATAAGTTTTTTAACAACTTTTATTTTTGCATATTCAAAAAATAATAATAAAGTTGAAGCAATGCAATATGCAATGGCTTCGGGAATTCAAGTCTTTGGCTTATCATTTTTTACACATATATTTACACAACAAGTTGCTAGAACAGAATTAACAAAACGACTTATACCATTAAGTGATTATATTGTACAAAAAATGGGATATAAAACAGTGCAAAATATTGTAAATTCAATTCGTACAATGGCTGGAAAAACAACAATTTCTGGTTCGTCTGCTATGAAACAATTATCAAAGATATTTAGAAATAATGTAGTTTCTTCTATAATTACATTGGTAGTATTTTCTGTTCCCGATACATATAACTTATTAAAAAAGAGGTTATCTGCTGCACAATATACAAAAAATATGATTTCTTTAATTGGAACAATTGCAACAGCAAGTACAGGAACTTTAGCGACCTCTTTAGCTGCTACAAAAATAGGTGCAGCAACAGGAACTGCAATTGCACCTGGAATAGGGACTGCGATTGGTATTGCAGGAGGACTAGCAGGAGGAGTAGCTGGTGGTGTAGCTATAAAAACAATAGGAAATATTATTAAGGAAGACGATACAGTAATTTTGTCAAGGCTTTTTAATGCTGTTGTTGAAAATCTAATATATGAATATATGTTATCAGAAAGTGAAATTAATGAACTAATAAAAGAATTAAACAATATAACAGCAAAAGAATTCAAAGAATTATTTACTGTAGTTATGGCTATAAGAAAACAAGAAAAAATTATTGAAGATTATTTAAGACCTTATTTTGAAAAGATAATACGAAAGAGAGCAGTTTTACCAGAACCAAAGCCAGAAGATATTATTGGATTTTTTGAACAGTTTGAAGATGATAATAAGGAAAAAACTAATTGAATTTTATTTCAATTAGTTTTTTAACTGTAAATAAGCTTCCTGATAAGCCAGAGGATTTTTATTATATTTCTAAATCTTTTAGTATTTGTCTATTTTGTTTTGTAGCAGGCCAAGAAATTGTAAAAAACAAAATAATAAGGATAATTGCTAAAACAGCACCAATAATTGTACTATAACGCATTATAGCTAAAGATTCAAAAACTGCTATTAAAATAGCATAAATTTTTCTATAATTTTTTACAAGAATTTGTTTTTGTTCATCTGATGCTTTTTCTTTAACTTTTTTTGCTAACAAAATATCTGGTTTAGCAATGCTTATTATTAAGATTATTATTAAAAATAAATCCAACATAATGTATTTCCTCCTTAGTTAATTTTATTTAATATATCATAAAAAAATGGGTTAAGCAATGTAAAAATATTTTTTGATTTTTATAAACAAATATGTTATAATAAGGAGTGAGAAACTTGTAGATATATCCACACTGCACATTATGTGCAAAGTTTAGGAGGAAGAGATATGAGAGAAATTTTAGCAGGAGAAAAAATTACGGAGACTATTCGGAAAGTAATTGTAGATTGCATTCGTGATAACGAGTGCGAAAATACACAAATATGGTTAACAGATGAAGTAGTGCGGAAAATTAGGAAAATTCAGGTATATGGAACTGTTAATTTTCCATATGAAGGATATACAATGGCTGCACTTAAGCTAAACAGTGGGGATACAATGGAAATAACATTTAACAAAGAGAAAAGTATTGCCATTAAAAATTGGCATAATACTTGGAGTAACCTAAATGTGGTAAAATTTATTTATTTTCCAAATAGTAAAGAATATTTCTTTTTTGGAGCGACAAAGGGGGATATTTTAATAATTAAATAATCTCATGTTTCGTACATGGCTTTCCTACGTAAAAGTAGGGGAGCCATGTATTAGTTTATATAAAAGATTAAGGTAATTCTATCTTTAAATGTTCGTTTTTTAAATCTTTTAATTTACTATTTATACAATTAGCAATTTTATCATTATAATCATAATGTTTTTCTATCAAATTAATATAATAATTTAATTTCTTTAAATAATTTTCTGAATTATTATTTTTTAAATATAAATCATAATAAATATAAATTAATTCCTCTAAAGATTCAGTAAGCTCATCAGAAGATTCTTCAAATAAAGAAATTGCTTTAGTTAAATCTTTATGAATTCCAATTTCTAAACAACCATCTTTATAAAAATATTTTGCTAAATTATATTTAGCCCAATTACACAAAGTAAATTTTGGTGATTCGCTAGACAAAGTGTAATAATCAAAAGCCTTTTGTAAATTTATATTTCCTATTTTTCCTAGTCTGTAAAATTCACCAATTCTATTTTGAGCCCAACTATCACCTAAATTAGCAGCTTTTATATAATAATCAAAAGCAAGTTTTAAGTCATTTCGAGCCTCGTAAATTTTGCCAAGATTATTAAATGCATATACATGTCCCATATCTGCTGCAATTTCAAACATTTTAATTGCCTTTTCTTCATTTTTTGGAATATGTGGTATGGTACCATTAAGAAATATATTACCAATACTTGTGTAAGCATTGGCACAATTTAATTTTCTAGCTTTATTAAAATATTTTAAAGCTAGATACATATCATGTTTAGATTTAGCACCAATGTGTCCTTCATAATATAAATAACCAATAGCCCAATTAGCTGTTGGGTGATTAGCTTTAGCAGCAATCTTATAATAATCATATGCCTTTTCATATCTAGCAATTCTTGTTATAATTCCATAACATTCCATAGAAGCCATCTCAAAACATGCAAAAGGATTACCATGTTTGGCCAATTCATAAATTCCTCTAATAGACCAAATTCCAGAAGTTAATTGAATATCAATAAAATCTTCGATATCATTTACAGAAATATTTGTATCATATATTTTTTTTTCTATTATATTTGTTAAATTTTCATCTATAAAAATAGGCTGTTTTTTATCTAATACAGTATAAAATAACACTTCTGCGATAAAATTATATAAATCGTTATTAGTTAAATTAAAGTATAAACGATTAGAAAGATTAGTAGTAATATCAGAGTCATTTTTACTAATGGAATATAGTCGTGTACATATATGGTGCATTTTTTCATTTGTGTTAAAGCTATTAATTGTGATTTTGGCTGGAACATTAATATCTATTAATTTTAATATTTCTGAGAAAATAGGGAGCAAGACGTTAGGATTTTGTATATATTTACTTTTTAAATTTTTAATATAATTTTTATAAGTAGAATTAATAGCCCTAAAACCTGTACAATAATTATTAACAGTACTATCTGCAATTGAATCTGTATTAAAAATTATAGAGAATAAATCTGCTTGCCAAAAGCTTGCAGAATTATTACTTTCTTCTTTTAAAATTCTAAAAAAATTACCAAAAGATAGATAATTATCATTTATATTTAAACGTATAAAATTTTTTTTCATTTAAAATTTCATTCCTTTCGTATTTTGGTTAAAAGTACATATCCTATAGAAAATAAACAAATATATTATATTTACATAATACATAAAAGTCAATACAAAAACGTGAAATAAATGTGAAACAAAATAAAATGCGTAAAAAAATATAAGTTGATATTAGCATACAATAAAATATAGAATAGTAAAAAATAATAAGGAGCTGATTAATATAAATATTTTAGGATTAAATATTAATTATATAGAGCAAGGTGAAGGGGATAATGTCTTAATCTTACCTGGCTGGGGAACAAATTATAATGTATATAAAAATTTAATAGATAATATTTCTAATTATGCAAAAGTATATTATTTTGATATGCCAGGTTTTGGAAAATCAGAAGAGCCAAAAGAAACATGGAATACTGATAATTTTATAGAATTAGTAAAAGAATTTATTAAAATAAATAAAATAGATAATGTAACATTAATAGGACATTCAAATGGTGGAAGAATTGCAATAAAAATGCTAAGTGAAGGGAATTTAGAATTTAAAGTAAGAAGGTTAATTTTAATAGGAAGTGCAGGAATAGTTCATAAAAAAACAGCAAAACAAAAGGCAAAATTAACTATAGTAAAATTAGGTAAAAAAATATTAAATACTAAAATTGCCAAAAAGATTGCACCAACTGCGTTAGAAAATTTAAAGAAAAAGATGGGGTCTGTAGATTATCGTAATGCAACACCTGTTATGAGAAATACATTAGTAAAATTAGTAAATGAGGATTTAAAGGATAGATTACCAAAAATAAATGTTCCTACATTATTACTATGGGGAGAAAATGATACAGAAACACCACTAGAGGATGCTAAAATTATGGAAAAAGAAATACCAAATGCAGGGTTAGTAACTTTTAAGGGTTGTTCTCACTATGTGTTTTTAGAAAGAACTATACAAATAAATAATATAATTAAAAATTTTATGGGAAAGTAAAACTTGGAGGATATGTATGAAGATAATAATTATAATAGAACTTATTATAAATTATATATTATTACTAATATTTAATACACACATGTTGCAATTAAACTCATATTTCTTCTTAAAACATTTTAAATGGATGAGAAAAAATATAAAGAAATTATTGTTACAACTAATATTAGTAATACCAACAATATTAACTTATTTTAATAATACAATATTAAATATAACAATAGTAATTATTTTAGCAATTTCAATAATATATAATATTCCAAAAAAGAATTCTAAAATATCATTAAAATATACAGGTAGAGTAAAAAGATTAATATTTACAGATATATTAGTAGCAGTAATAATTTTATTTATAAAAGGTATACAACAGCATTTAATAATGAAATTGATACTTATTAATATATTTGCAAACATGTTATTAGTAGTAGCAAATTTAATTAATTATCCAATAGAAATGCTAGCAAGAAAAAGATACATAGATGATGCAAAAAGAATATTAAGTGAAATACCTAATTTACTAGTTATAGGAATAACAGGAAGTTATGGAAAAACAAGTATGAAAAATTTTTTGTATAGTTTATTATCAGAAAAATATGATGTTTTAAAAA
>OCHL01001988.1_pt1 | contig 10919 bp, 10 predicted proteins | sample 1538421 | NCBI WGS metagenome assembly OCHL01 (sample SAMN04571690, study PRJEB22368) | human gut metagenome | biome: human gut; material: stool | host: Homo sapiens | place: Luxembourg | collected 2012-06-01 | reverse complement strand
TGCTGCGTGATCTTCTTGAAACACCGGAGTTTAAGAACTTTTCTTCGAATCTGGCCTTTGCTGTCGGAAAAGACATCGCCGGTCAGCCGGTCATCGCGGATATCGCGAAAATGCCTCATCTTCTGATCGCCGGTGCGACCGGTTCCGGTAAATCGGTCTGCATCAACACACTGATTATGAGTATTATTTATAAGGCAAAACCGGAAGACGTCAAACTGATCATGATTGACCCGAAGGTCGTTGAGCTTTCTGTTTATAACGGCATTCCGCACCTTTTTATCCCTGTTGTCACAGACCCGAAAAAGGCTTCCGGAGCTCTGAACTGGGCGGTTGCGGAGATGACAGACCGTTATAACAAATTTGCGGAATTCAACGTGCGCGATATGAAAGGCTACAATGCGAAAGTTGCCGAGCTGCCGCCGGATGAAAACGGCAAAAAACCGGAAAAACTGCCGCAGATCGTCATTATCGTGGACGAGCTTGCCGACCTGATGATGGTTGCGCCGGGAGAAGTGGAGGATGCGATCTGCCGTCTGGCACAGCTTGCCCGTGCGGCCGGCATCCATCTGATTATTGCAACACAGAGACCTTCCGTCAATGTCATCACTGGTCTTATCAAGGCAAATATGCCGTCCCGTATTGCATTCTCGGTTTCTTCCAGCGTAGATTCCCGTACGATCCTCGACATGGGAGGTGCGGAAAAACTGCTTGGAAAAGGCGATATGCTCTACAAGCCGCAGGATTACCAGAAACCGGCCCGTCTGCAGGGATCCTTTGTTTCGGATAAAGAGGTCAGCGATGTCGTTGCCTACTTAAAAGATCACTACGGCGAGAACGCTTATGATCCGGATATCGAAAAACGGATTCACACCGTAAGCCTGGATGGCGGTTCTGCCGCAGGCGGCGGAGATAACCGCGATAATTACTTCGTGGAAGCCGGAAAATTTATCATCGAAAAAGATAAGGCATCGATCGGCATGCTCCAGAGAGTGCTGAAAATCGGTTTCAACCGCGCGGCCAGAATCATGGACCAGCTCGCGGATGCCGGTGTCGTAGGACCGGAGGAAGGAACCAAGCCGAGAAAAGTTCTGATGTCCATGGAACAGTTCGAAAATTATCTGGAGGAACACGGATGATGGGAAAAGATGTTGTCCGTTGTTTACAAATAACCGGAAACGTGATAAAGTATTAACATAAAATGCGCGAAAATCCAAGTCGTGCTTTTGTTAAAATATTTCTAACAAGATTAGGAGGATATTATGTACAAGATTCAAGAAGCGGAAATGCTCGCGAATAACATCTACCGTATGGTAGTAGAAGCACCGCGAGTAGCACAGCACTGCCTCCCTGGACAGTTTGTTATTGTCAAGGCAGATGAAGAAGGAGAAAGAATTCCTCTGACCATTTGTGATTACGACAGAGAAGCAGGAACTATCACCATCGTATTCATGCCGATCGGAGAATCTACCAAAAAAATGAAAGATCTCAAAGCGGGAGATGCTTTCATGGATTTCGTAGGACCTCTGGGACAGCCGTCCGAGTTCTGCAGTGAAGATATCGAAGAACTGAAGAAAAAACGGATCGTATTCGTAGCCGGCGGTGTTGGAACTGCACCGGTTTACCCGCAGTTAAAATGGCTGCATGAGCATGGAATCACTGCTGACGCCATTGTCGGAGCAAAGACAAAAGATCTCGTTATTCTCGAGAAAGAAATGTCTGCTGTCAGCAATCTGTACATAACCACAGACGATGGTTCTTACGTAAGAAAAGGTATGGGTACCGATGTACTCCGCGACCTTGTACAGAACCAGGGCAAACAGTATGATGTCTGTGTTGCCATCGGACCGATGATCATGATGAAATTCGTATGTCTTCTGACAAAAGAACTGAACATCCCGACCGTTGTCAGCATGAACCCGATCATGGTAGACGGAACCGGTATGTGCGGTGCCTGTCGTCTAATGGTAGGCAATGAAGTAAAATTTGCCTGCGTAGACGGACCGGAGTTTGACGGTCATCTGGTAGACTTCGACCTGGCTATGAAACGTCAGCAGATGTATAAGACAGAAGAGGGAAGAGCTCTCTTAAGATACCAGGAAGGCGCAACCCATCACGGTGGATGCGGCCAGTGCGGAGGTGACAAATAATGGCAAAGGGATTAAACAGAGTACCGGTACGTGAGCAGGAGCCGAAGGTACGTGCCACAAATTTTGACGAGGTATGTCTTGGATACAACAAAGACGAAGCAGTAGAAGAAGCACAGCGCTGCCTGGGCTGTAAAAATGCAAAATGTATCACAGGATGCCCGGTTAATATCAACATTCCGGCATTCATTGCACAGGTAAAAGAAGGAAACTTCGAGGAAGCATACAAAATTATCGGTGAGTCCAGTGCACTCCCGGCAGTCTGCGGCCGTGTATGTCCGCAGGAGAGCCAGTGCGAGGGCAAATGTGTCCGCGGAATCAAAGGCGACGCTGTTTCCATCGGTAAACTGGAGCGTTTCGTTGCTGACTGGGCAAAAGAAAACGGTATCAAACCGGTTCCGGCAGCAGAGAAAAACGGCCACAAGATCGCGGTTATCGGTTCCGGCCCTGCAGGTCTTACCTGCGCAGGAGACCTTGCAAAACTTGGCTACGATGTAACCATCTTCGAGGCACTTCACAAAGCCGGCGGTGTATTAAGCTACGGTATTCCGGAGTTCCGTCTTCCGAAAGACAAAGTAGTTGCCGCTGAAATCGAGAACGTAAAATCTCTCGGTGTTAAAATTGAGACCAACGTTATCATCGGAAAATCCGTTACCATCGACGAGCTGTTAAAAGACGAAGGATTTGAAGCAGTCTTCATCGGTTCCGGTGCAGGCCTTCCGATGTTCATGGGAATCCCGGGTGAGAACGCAAACGGCGTATTCTCCGCAAACGAGTTCCTGACCAGAAACAACCTGATGAAAGCATTCCGCGATGATTACGATACCCCGATCGCACACGGCAAGAAAGTTGCTGTAGTCGGCGGCGGCAACGTAGCTATGGACGCTGCAAGAACCGCACTTCGTCTCGGCGCAGAGGTACACGTTATTTACCGTCGTTCTGAGGCAGAGCTTCCGGCCCGTGCAGAGGAAGTTCATCATGCAAAAGAGGAAGGTATCATCTTCGACCTTCTGACCAACCCGGTAGAAATTCTGACCGACGACAAAGACTGGGTAACCGGTATCCGCTGCATCCGTATGGAACTTGGCGAGCCGGACGCTTCCGGAAGAAGAAGACCGGTTGAGATTCCAGGATCTGAGTTCGAAATTGAAGTAGACGAAGTTATCATGTCTCTTGGTACTTCCCCGAACCCGCTGATTTCTTCCACCACCTACGGTCTGGATGTCAACAGAAGAAAATGTATCGTAGCTGAGGAAGAAACCGGAAAGACCAGCAAAGAGGGCGTTTACGCCGGCGGTGACGCTGTAACAGGTGCAGCAACCGTTATCCTTGCTATGGGTGCCGGAAAAGCCGGAGCTAAAGGAATTGATGAGTATATCAAAAGCAAAAATGCATAAGGCATTGCTTTTCTAAACTAAAAGCCATATAGACGCGGACAAAAAGTGATCTATATGGCTTTTGGTGTTTTTGACAGATATCCGAAAGGGTTTTAAGATTACAGAATGAAAATTACGATATTAACAGTAGGAAAAATCAAAGAGAAATATCTGCGGGATGCGATCGCCGAGTATTCGAAGCGCCTCAGCCGCTATGCAAAGCTGGAAATTATCGAGGTGGCGGATGAAAAAACGCCGGACAACGCGAGTGAAACCGTAGAGACGAATATCAAAAATAAAGAAGCAGAGCGCCTTCTCAAATATATCCGGGATGACGCTTATCTGATTACATTGGAAATTAAGGGAAAACAGCTCACATCCGAGGAGCTGGCCCAGAAAATAGATACGCTCGGCGTGCAGGGAACGAGCCATATTATTTTTGTGATCGGCGGTTCCTTAGGGCTTGGCGAGGAAGTTCTGAAGCGTTCGAACTATGCGCTCAGTTTTTCGAAAATGACATTTCCGCATCAGTTGATGCGGGTTATTCTGCTGGAACAGATTTACCGGAGCTACCGCATTAACTGCGGGGAGCCATATCATAAATAGCTGCGAATAAGAGAGGTGTGATTGCGATGCGTGAAATGCGTTTAAAAAAGCGGGAGATTACAGATCCTGAAATTTTAAGAGAAATTCTGGAAAGCTGCGAGGTTGTGCGGATCGGGGCGATGGATGAGGAAGGCATGTTTATCGTGCCGATGAATTATGGATATGATGTCCGGGAAGAAGATGGAACTCTTCACGTCTGTCTGTACCTGCATGGGGCAAAAGAAGGGCGGAAGGCGGCTGCATTTGCAGCGGATCCGCGCGTGGCGGTGGAGATGGATTACAACCATGAAGTGATTACAGGTGACTATACGTGTGCGTATTCCTATGCGTACCGCAGTATCATGGGAAACGGAACCATCACGGAGGTGACAGATCCGGAGGCAAAGAAGAAAGGCCTGGGAAAAATCATGGCGCATATCGCACCGGAGGCGAAGATCGCTTTTCTGCCGGAGATGGTGGAGCGCGTTGCCGTATGGCGCATAGACATCGATACATTTACCGGCAAAGAGCGCAGACGAAAATAGAGTGTTCGAAGCTCCGCAGGCTGCAGACGGAAAAAGACAGCAGAAAGGACAGCAGAAATGATTAAAATTGATCTGATTACAGGCTTCCTTGGCTCAGGGAAGACGACTTTTTTGAAACAGTACGCAAAGTATCTGATGGCGCAGGGAAAGAACATCGGCATCCTGGAGAATGATTTTGGGGCAGTCAATGTGGATATGCTGCTTCTGCAGGAACTGCGCGGCGATCAGTGCGAGCTGGAGATGATTTCCGGCGGATGCGACAAAGAGACACACCGCAGGCGGTTCCGCACGAAACTGATCTCGATGGGCATGAGCGGCTACGACCGCATTCTCGTGGAACCGTCGGGGATTTACGATGTGGATGAGTTCTTTGACACGCTGTACGACGAGCCGCTGAACCGCTGGTATGAGGCGGGAAGCGTCATCACGATTCTGGATGCCGGGCTCGATGAGAAGCTGTCGGAGGAAGAAGAGTATCTGCTGGCTTCCGAGGCGGCGAACGCTGGTAAAATCGTGCTGAGCAAAGTACAGAATGTTTCGGAGGAAAAGAAAGAAGAAACGATTGCCCATCTGAACCGCACGCTCGAGCAGGCAGGCTGCAGAAGACAGTTTTCTGATGCAGAAATTTTACAGAAAAACTGGGATGATCTGACAGAGGATGATTTCAAAATGCTCTCCGAATGCAGTTACCGTTCGGAGGATTACCGGAAGCTGGATTTCGGCGAGCAGCAGACATTTGATTCGCTCTGCTTTCTGGAGCCGAAGATTACGGAAGAAGCGCTGAAAAAGGCAGCAGAAGCAATCTTTGCGGATCCATCATGCGGCAATGTATTCCGGATCAAAGGAATTGTAAAGACGGGCGAAACTGAGTGGAGCGAAATCAATGCGACGCGGGAACAGATGACATTCCAGGCAGTGCCGGAGAGACAGGAAGTGCTGATTGTAATCGGCGCGGGGCTTTCGAAAGAGCGGATTAGTGGAATTCTCGGAATTGAGTAAAAAATGGAGCATGACGGAAAGGGGTATTTTCCATCATGCTCCTGCTGGTTGGGCTAAATAGCAGTTACTGTGAAATGCGCTGCCGTTCTGACAGTGTGGGGAACGGAATGATTTTGGAATCCCGTGCATCATCCGGTGTACAAAGAGCAGTCAACGGCTGCGGCTGATTTTCCATGGTCTGGAAGGAGAGAATGCCATCTTTCCATAAAACGATATCATCCGGTGAATGGACGGCAAAATAGCGGTGCAGCACATTGAAAAGAGAGGATGGAACTGCCGCAAGATCGTGCTCGGGATCGCTGGAATATAGAAAGATCCGGCTTCCCGGAAAACGACGGGAATGGATACCGGCAGAGGGAGCGGTAAAATCCGGGTTTTCGGTAAAATATAAGGATCTTTCTGCAGGTCCGGAAAACGGAATAGACAGCGTTGTGGAAACAGCTGGCGCTTCTTCTGCAAGGGCTGGCTGCTTCTGAAATTTGCACAGGAATGGTATATTTTGAAAAAATGTATATTTCTTTCTCATAAGACTCACCTTTCAGCCGGAAAAGATCTGGCATTTGACAGGGGGGATGTTATCGTTTACTTTAATTTTATCTTATCAGAAGTGCAGAAATAACAGGGTTAAACATTTGTAAAAAGCGTGTAAAACATCTTAAAGAGAAAGAAAAGAGAGGGGGAATCATATGGAACAGGAAGTAATGCAGGCCATTCGGGCAGAACTGGAAAGCAATATAGATGCAAAATACCGGGAATTTCACAGCTCTCTTGTTCCGGGACAGAACTGTCGGATTCTTGGTGTCCGCATTCCGGTTTCGCGACGGATTGCAAAAGCGACAGCAAGAGACCACTATGAAGTTTATACCGAACAGTTTAATCCGGAAGTCTACGAGGAGCTTCTGATCCGCGGAATGATGATCGGCTACGGAAAGCTGACCCGTGAAGAACAGACGGCAGAACTGGACCGCTTCGTGCCGATGATCAACAGTTGGGGAATCTGTGACAGCTCCTGTGCAACGTGCCATTTTATGAAGAAAGACCAGGAGTATTGGTATGGATATCTGCAGAAATGGCTGAAAAGCAGCCGGGAATATGAAATCCGGTTTGGTGTTGTGTGTCTGCTGGACTTTTTTATCAACGAAGCGTATATCGATGCTGTGCTGGAGGAGATGAAAAAGATTCATCACGATGGCTATTACGTAAAAATGGCCGTCGCCTGGGCAGTATCGATCTGTTATATTCATTTTCCGGAAAAGACACAGAAACTGCTGAAAGAAAACAGTCTCGATGACTGGACACATAACAAAACAATTCAGAAAATCAGAGAGTCGCTGCGGATCAGCAAAGAAGAAAAAGAGATGCTGAAAACCTGGAAGAGATAAAAAGAAAACCGTATCGCCGCGTTTCGAATATCGCAGCAATACGGTTTTCTTTCTCTTTTTTGAACTTATTCGTCCCATCCCTCAAAAAGCCGGATGTTGACGGCAATATTTCTTGCAATTTCACCTTCGCTTTTCCCGAGATCTGCCACATCCGATACCGGCGGAAAATCAGGTTCTTCTTCCGTCAGTTCCAGAGAGATCCAGTCATAGGCGGAGTGAATGGCATCTTCCAGCGCCTCGTCGAGGGTATCCCCTTTTGCATAGCAGCAGGCGAGATCTGGAAAATAACCTTCGTAGGTTCCCTGTTCGGTTTTATGAAAAACGGCTGGATAAGTAAATTTCATAGTGTTTCTTCCTTCTTCCTTTTCTTTTTCACGGAAATTCTTTTTTATCGTAGCACTTTTTCTCAAAAGATACAATGCCTAAAATACAATTGATCGTATTTGTAATCTATGCTAGAATGAAAAACAGATAATTGGAAAATACAAATGAAACCAAGGGAGGATTTCTCTTTGATAAAAGTAATTTTGTGGGACATCGACGGAACACTTCTGAATTTTAAGATGTCGGAACGATATGCAATTGATTACTGTTTCAACAAGTTTCATATGGGAACCTGCACGGACGAAATGCTGCAGCGCTACAGCGTGATCAACCGCGGTTACTGGGAGCGGCTGGAGACGGGAGAGCTTACGAGAGAACAGGTGATGCTTGGACGGTTCCATGAATTTTTTGAATCGGAAGGACTGCCGACGGATCAGGTAAAGGTATTCAATGATGAATATCAGATCCGCCTCGGCGATAAGGCTTTCTTCTGCGATCACGGAGATGAACTGGTAAAACAGCTGAAAGCTACCGTAAAACAGTATGCAGTAACAAATGGAACCACTGTTGCACAGGAGCGTAAACTCCGCTTTTCCGGGCTTGATCAGCTTCTGGACGGCGTTTTTATCTCGGAACAGGTCGGTGTGGACAAGCCGCAGAAGGCTTTTTTTGATGCGGTATGGAACGAAATCGGAAGTTATGCACCGGATGAGGTTGTGATCGTCGGCGACTCCCTCACAAGTGATATCCGCGGCGGAAAAAATGCAGGAATCCTGACCTGCTGGTACAACCCGGATCATCTTCCGAACAAAATTGAAGTTACACCGGACTGTACCATCGACAATCTTCAGGATATCCTTTCGTATCTGGATGAAAGCAGGTGATTTGCTAATGAGAACACGCGTATTACAGGAAAAAAATTATGCGGAGCGGATGCAGAATGGTGTGGAGCCGTACCTCGCCGCTCATGCAGAAGAATTTTACTGGGAAAGGGAGAGCGGTCATCCGATTCATGTTCTTCGTTACCGCGCATTCCGCCCGAGAGGTGTTGTTGTAATCTCACACGGTTTTACGGAAAATGCAGAGAAATATAAAGAGATCGTGTATTATTTTATCAAAGAGCATTTTCATGTTTATCTGCCGGAACACTGCGGCCACGGAAAGAGCTACCGTCTGGTGGAGGATCCGTCGCTTGTTTATGTCGATTCCTACCATCGTTATGTAGAAGATCTGCTCTTTGTTGCACGAAAAGCAAAAGCAGAGGCATGCGGTCTTCCGCTCGTTCTCTATTCTCACTCGATGGGCGGAGGAATCGCAGCAGCAGCGGCCGCCAAAGCGCCGCATCTGTTCCGGAAAGTGGTCTTGAGTTCGCCTATGATCCGTCCGCTGACCGGAAAAGTGCCGTTCGCCGATGCAAAACGGATCGCAGCTTTTGCCTGTGCCACAGAACGAGGCACACAGTATGTGGTAGGACAGAAACCATACCAGGGAATCGAAAGCTTTAAACAAAGTTCGTCCCTCTCCCGTCCGCGCTTTCTCTATTACCAGCAGAAGCGGGAAAAAGAGCCGCTGTATCACCTAAATGCCGCTTCTTACGGATGGCTCCATGCCGCCGCACATCTGTACCGCGATCTGATGCGGAGCGGATGGAAACGGATCGAGGCTCCTGTCCTTTTATTTCAGGCGGAGAACGATCATCTTGTGTCCAACCGTGCCCAGGAGCGGATGATCCGGAAAATGGCAGAACGCCGTCCCGGCATGGCAAAAATGGTAAAAGTACCGGGCGCAAAGCATGAATTGTTTGGAACCAGAGGGCGCATGCTCCAGACGTACTGGAATATGGTATTTGCTTTTTTGGAAAAAGATCTGTAACAAAAGAGAAGGGATGACAAAATGACACAGACAGAAATCGAAGAATATATTACCCAGTTTCCTATCTATCAGTATGCATTTGTAAAACCGGAGGACATCGAATTCAATGACCGGGTCCGCCAGATCTGCAAAAAGGAGTGCTCCCGCTACGGAGCCTCCTGGTCCTGCCCGCCGGCGGTCGGCACTGTTGAAGTCTGTAAGGAGCGTTGCATGAACTACGATCACGTTCTGTTCTTCTCCAGCATCGCAGAAGTGGACAACATCATGGATATGGATGAGACATTAAAAACAAAATCGGAGCACGAAAAAATCACACGCGAAATCGAGCAGCATTTAAAAGACAAAACCCTGCTCACCTTCGCCCTTTCCTCCGATTCCTGCCAGCTCTGCGATAAATGTACCTACCCGAGAGGCGGCTGCCGCCATCTTGAACTGATGCATCCATGCATCGAGAGCCACGGCATCGTTGTTGCAAACCTGATTGAAAAAAACATGATGGATTATTACCTCGGTGAGCATATGGTCATATGGTTCAGCATGATTTTCTATAAAGAATCGTAATCTGTGATGTAATTTTCCATTCTTTCAAACGTATTTACAGTAGAGGATTTCGCTGTAAGAAATTCAGAAAATACACAAGAGGGGGAATGAAATATGCTGAGAAAGGCAGGAATTTTTCTCAGGTATCTGTTCGGTATTCTGATGATGCTGGCGGGAGCCGGTTACTGGAAAGAGGAGAAGGCATATGCATTGTCACTGCTGTTGCTTGGAATCTTTTTGCTTCCGGTTACCTGGAATACGATAAAGAAACGGTTTCATGTGGCGAAAGCACTTCCTGTGCTGCTTCCTGTGTTGCTGCTGGTTTCCGCCTGTGCGCTGACACCTGTGACGTACAGCAGTAAGGAAACACAGAAGGCATCTGCAGAGTCTGTTTCCGTCAGCGTTACGGCAGCGCCGACGAAAAAAGCGACGCCGACCCCGACTGAAACATCAACACCAACGCCGACAGCAACACCGACCGAAACACCAACGCCGACCGCTACCCCGACTCCGACTGCTACCCCAACTCCAACGGCTGACCCGACCGAGATGCCGACACCTGAGCCAACCATAGAAGCTGCGGCGGAAGAAACCGTTGAAACGCAGGCAGCGGAAGAAACGCAGCCGGCAGTGACTGCTGAAGAACCACAGGTAACGGAAGCTCCGCAGGAATCGGATCCGTATGGAGGACAGCTCGTGTGGATTTCAGAGACCGGATCGAAGTACCATAACAAAAATAACTGCGGCAGAATGAATCCGGATCGGGCATATCAGATGACGAGAGAAAATGCAGAAGCCCAGGGGTATGAACCCTGCAAAAAATGTTTTTAAAAGGGAAATGAAACCCCGCAGCCTGATCGGGCAGGAAACCCCAGCGGCTGCGGGGTATTTTTGTGCTTTTTTCTGCATAAAATAGCGATAGAACAAAAAGCAGACCCGCAAAGCGGAGGAGGTTTTGGATGCGAAAAAAGAAAAAGCAGAAAAAATTGCTCCATCCGCCGGGCGGGGAGCTGCTTTCGGCGATGCAGGTTCCGTCAGATCTTGCTTTTGGTGAGCCGGTTGTGACGTTTTACGGCGGGAGAGAAGTGCAGATTGAAAATTACCGCAGGATTCTGGAATATAATGCGTGCCGCCTCTGCGTGCTTACACAAT
>OCHL01001970.1_pt1 | contig 10983 bp, 10 predicted proteins | sample 1538421 | NCBI WGS metagenome assembly OCHL01 (sample SAMN04571690, study PRJEB22368) | human gut metagenome | biome: human gut; material: stool | host: Homo sapiens | place: Luxembourg | collected 2012-06-01 | reverse complement strand
AATACTATGAAAAACACATTGCAAAGGTACGGACTTTTTCGACATTTGCAAGAGTGTCGGGGCATAAAATGTGTATTTGTAACACTTATTATATTTTATGCCTTTGTACTACATCTTTTTTAAAACTTGAGGCGTGTTGCTGAAACATAAATTTGCATCTGTTTTGCTTCCACACTTCCACCCACCTCCTGCATCTCCCTATCCATCGGCATTTACTCTGCGGTGGAAGCAACCTGAAAAGGTGGAAGCAAAATTTGCTTCCACCTGCCGAAAACGTCTGAGTTTTGTCGTAACTTATTGTTCTTTAATATAATACCGCGCGTGGGTTACATAAATCGGTCAGTGTAGTTTTCCTGCATTTTCGAGTTTGCCCGACTATGAATAGTGGAGTCTGATGTCTTTTAAGTTGCTGTACAATACGTTTGCACCTTGTGCGCAATAGGCGCGGGCTACGTACTTCATCTGTAAAAGCCTTGGAGTTAGTGACGCCTAACGGCCATGAACAACCCTGCTTATGGTCGTTAAACGATTGCTTCATGGCCATTAGCAGAGCTGTTCATGGCCGTTAGGCGTTATTAATTCCCTATGCAACAGTGGACATACTTACTTACGTAACTTCAATAATGCATTTATGAGGGTAAGATGTTGGAATGTAGAATGATATATTGGAAATGATGAGGTGTTTTTTAAACGTTCGTTTAATGAACGCAAAGATAAGCCGTATTTTTTGAACTAACAAAATGTTTAATAAAAATATTTCCAAAGTGTTTCCTGCTTTATTATAATATGCTGAATAACAGTAGTATATATCTAACATTTGACATCTTAAAGTTCTGTTCCTTTTTAACTTTTATGCCTCTACTTATTTTCTTAAAAATAGACGTTCATTAAACGAACGTTTATTGGACACTTATATGAGTCTAATATCTTCTTTAATAGCTTATTATCATTGCAAAAGTGTGCAATACGGTTTGGGTGAGAAAATGTCTCGTTCAAACCGCGAAGCGCACCCGGAACTGAGCTGATTCATTCGAAAGAAAATTCCTAAGTGACTGAACAACAGAAATATTGGTTTGCAGCCCGCACCCGTGACAAGCAGGAATTCACAGTCCGGAAATCTCTGGACCGACTCAAATCGGAAGAGCATTTGGATTTTGACTATTATCTTCCCACGCGTTTTGTCATTTCTCAATTGAAATATCGCCGTAAGCGTAGCGAAGTTCCGGTAATCCGTAATCTGGTGTTTGTTCATTCCTCCAAGCAGACATCCTGCGATATTTCCAACATTTATAATGTCCCCCTTTTTTATATGAAGGATCTTGCCACGCATTCCATGCTAGTGGTACCGGATAAGCAAATGGAGGACTTTATGTTCGTGATGGATCTGAATCCTGACGGTGTCAGCCTTGATAGCGAAATTCTTACTGTTGGGCATAAAGTAAAAGTTATCAAAGGCGAACTCAGCGGTATTGAAGGTGAAGTTGCCGTCGAAGCCAATAAAACATACGTCGTCATCCGTATTAAAGACCTTTTGACTGCAAGTATCAAAGTCCCTAAATCCTATCTGAAAATAATCGGGTGACTTCTAAATAAATATAATCTTATATTTTAATCATATATCATAATAATGAATGATTTAACTTCCCGTGCTCTTGAGCTTCAGCATGCAGCTCATGAGCTGATGTATCTTGGTATGGACGGTGAGCCGGTCTATTCCGACACTTTTTGCCGGTTGAATAAGGAAGTGCTTGTTAAGTCTGATTCTCTTTTTTCTGCTCAGAGTTCCGATGTTGAAGAAGAGGCGAATTTGTGTCTGGCTCTTTTGATGGGGTATAATGCTACCATTTATGATGATGGGGATAAGGAGCAAAAGAAACAAATGGTATTGAATCGGATTTGTCATGTTTTGGAGCAGTTGCCTGCTTCTTTGCTTAAAGTTCGACTACTGACTTATACATATGGGGAGGTTTATGAAGAGGTCTTGTTTCAAGAAGCCTATGCGATTATTGAAGGTTGGAACAAAGATAATTTGACTTCGGAACAAACTGCAATCATCGAAGAATTGAAAAATATCGAAGAGAATCCATATCCATTTGAGGTAGTGGAATGTAAGCCGTAGAGCCCATTGTGTTTTTTCCTTCCTTTGAGAATATAAGCAAAACTATGGTTTAATATTTTGGTTATTAGGTAATAAACAAAAAGCAAAAAAGTTTAATACAATAGTGACGACAGAGCAAAATCTAGATAAACGCCGTATTGCTAAAAATACTTTGCTGCTCTATGTCCGTATGTTTTTAATGATACTTATTGGCTTGTATACCAGTAGAGTTATATTGAAAACATTGGGAGTCTCAGATTATGGAGTGTACAATGTCGTTGGGGGCATGGTCTCCATGTTCGCTTTTCTGAATTCTGCTATGGTTGCTGCTTCACAAAGGTTTATCTCGTATGAATTGGGACGTGGAGACAAGGAAAGGCTGAATCTTGTATTTTGTACGTCAATAAATATCCATATAATTATAGCGGTCATCATTTTTCTATTGGCTGAAACTATCGGATTATGGTTTGTCAATACTCAGTTGGTAATTGATGCGGATAGAATGGTGGCTGCCAATTGGGTCTATCAGTTTTCTGTATTGACTTTTATGGTAACTGTGTTAAGTGTCCCTTATAATTCATGTATAGTTGCGCACGAGCATATGAGGGCGTTTGCTTATATAGGTATTGTTGACGCATGTTTGAGGTTGGCAGTGGTATTCTTATTATTAGCCTTCCCCTATGATAAACTGATATTTTATGCTTTTGGTGTTTTTGCTGTAAGTATTGCAGTTCGTATTCTTTATAGTTTCTATTGTAAAAGGCATTTTGAGGAGTGTACATACAGCTTTATGATGGACGGGGGATTACTGAAAAGGATGTTTTCTTTTGCTGGATGGAGTGTTTTGGGTAATTTAGGCTTTTCATTCAAGGATCAGGGATCAAATATCATTCTTAATTTGTTCTATGGTACTCCTATCAATGCGGCAAGGGGCATAGCTATGCAGGTGAGTGGCTTGGTCTCCACTTTTTCATCTAATTTTTCAATGGCTTTGTTTCCTCAAATAACCAAGCAATATGCCGGTGGAAATGTAGAAAACTGTTTGGATCTGGTATATTCCGGTGCACGATATACTTTTTATTTATTAGCTCTGATTTCCATTCCATTTTTAATAAATGTGGATTATGTACTGATGTTATGGTTAGGGAATGTACCTGAATATACTTCTATATTTTTGATAATATCTATGGTTGTATCTATTCTTTATACGGTTACCGGTACAGTGACTACTGCTTTGCAGGCAACTGGAGAGATTAAGTGGTTTCAGATAGGTATATGTGTTATCATGTTGTCGGAATTACCTATTGGTTATATCCTTTTGTCATATGGTTATCCACCTTATTATGCATTATGTCCTGGCATCTTAACTGGTATAATTGCTATTTTTTTCCGTATTTTTCTCTTAAAAAGATATATACCAGAATGCAATATATCACATTATTTATTTGCAGTATTTGCTCGTAGTATGGCTATTGGAATTACAACTTGGATAATTTGTAACTATATCCATAGCTTTTTTCCAGATACATTCTTTACTGTTATTTTTACTTCGTTGATTTCAGTGGTTATTCTTTTAGTGCTTGTTTTTTCTTTTGGCTTGTCATCTGTTGAGCGTAGCATGATAAAGCGGAAGGTGGAGTTGGTAATTCATCGGATATACAAGTGAGTTTATTATGTTATGGGCCATTTGGTGTTATTAAAATTTAGAAAATGAATATAGCAATTGTCGGCACCGGTTATGTAGGTCTGGTGTCAGGAACATGTTTTGCAGAAATGGGCGTTCATGTCACCTGTGTGGATGTGAACGAAGAAAAGATTAATGCGCTTATCAGTGGACAAATTCCTATCTATGAGCCGGGACTTGATGAAATGGTCTTGCGCAATTACCGGGAGGGGCGTTTGAACTTTACTACAGACCTGACCTCAGTGCTTGATGATGTGGATATTGTCTTTAGTGCCGTAGGCACGCCTCCGGATGAAGATGGTAGTGCTGATCTTCAATATGTACTTGCCGTAGCACGTCAGTTTGGGCAAAATATAAAAAAATATACGGTATTGGTAACTAAGTCTACGGTTCCCGTTGGTACTGCTAAAAAGGTGAAAGCTGTTATTGAAGAAGAGTTGCAGCAACGAGGGGTAGAGATATCTTTTGATGTAGCAAGTAATCCGGAATTTTTGAAAGAAGGCGCTGCAATCAAGGACTTTATGAGTCCTGACCGTGTAGTGGTAGGTGTAGAGAGCGAAAGGGCCAAAGAAATGATGACTAGACTTTACCGTCCTTTTCTGCTCAATAACTTTCGTGTCATTTTTACCGATATTCCTTCTGCGGAAATGATAAAGTATGCGGCTAATTCTATGCTTGCTACCCGTATCAGCTTCATGAACGACATCGCCAATCTTTGTGAGTTGGTGGGTGCCGACGTGAATATGGTTCGTAAGGGTATAGGTAGTGATAGCCGTATTGGCAGCAAATTCCTTTATCCGGGTTGTGGATATGGTGGTAGCTGTTTCCCAAAAGACGTAAAAGCGCTTATAAAGACTGCAGAAAAGAATGGCTATTCAATGAAAGTTCTAAAAGCTGTGGAAGAAGTGAATGAGAAACAAAAGTCTGTACTTTTTAATAAACTTCATGACTTTTATCAAGGTGACTTGCAAGGTCGTACCATTGCCTTATGGGGGCTTGCTTTTAAACCTGAGACAGACGATATGCGTGAGGCTACTTCTTTGGTAACAATTACGTTGTTGTTGGAAGCGGGTTGCAAGGTTAGAGTCTATGACCCAGTTGCTATGGATGAATGTAGACGCCGTATCGGTGATGTGGTAACTTATGCTAATGATATGTATGATACGGTAGTTGATGCGGATGCATTATTGTTATTAACAGAGTGGAAACAATTTCGTTTGCCTTCTTGGGAAGTTATTAAAAGGAGTATGAAATACTCTTTGGTGATTGACGGACGAAATATCTATGATGTTGAAGAAATGAATAGATTAGGTGTTGAATATAAGTGTATTGGGAAATAATGGATTGTAATACAATAAATTATAGTATCATAATTCCTCATAAAAATATCCCAGAACTCCTTCAGCGTTGCTTAGATTCCATACCTCGTCGTGTAGATCTTCAGATTATTGTAGTAGATGATAATAGCGATTTGGATAAGGTTGATTTTTCGCATTTTCCAGGGATGAATGAGGAGTGTGTAGAAGTATATTTTACTAAAGAGGGTAAAGGCGCAGGATATGCTAGAAATATAGGATTACAACATGCTGTAGGAAAGTGGTTGATATTTGCTGATGCTGATGATTTCTTTAATTGTGGTTTTTTATATAGTATTGATAAATATAGAGATTCTTTATATGATATTATCTATTTTGGAGTGAATAGTGTATTTTCAGATAGTTTGAAAATTACTAATAGAGGTGAGAGAGTTAATGAATTTGTAGAGAGAGCAATATTGACTAATGATTTTAATCCGCTTCGTTTTAAACTGTATGGTCCGATGTCTAAGATGATAGCAAGAAGATTGGTTGTGGAAAATTCTTTATATTTTGAGGAGCGTACTGTTGCAAATGATATATGGTTTTCTATTACATCTGGTTTTTATGCGCAAAAAGTGATTGCTGATAGGACTATGATTTATTGTCTTACAGTACGTAAAGGTTCATTAGAATTGTTTGTGAATAAAGAACGATGTGACGAAAGATTAGCTGCTGCTTTTAGAATAAATGATTTTTTGAAAGGTAGGGGGCTTTTGAGATATAGATTTAATGTCTGTGTGTTTTTAAAATTTTATTCAAATTTTGGTTTAGTGGTGTTATTGTCTCGCTTTATGTGCATTTGTCAACACTATCAGGGAGCTTATTTATTGTTTATGGAGGATCTTCTAGAATGTTTTTTGAAACTATTCAAGAAAAGAAAAGCGGGATTCAAACACGTGATTGGTAAAAATTAGTTGTATGAGAATCTCTAAAACCAGAATAAGTCGTATATCATTATATTTAGTATCTTTTATAATGCTTTGTTCCATGAAACCTTGGTTTGTATGGAATAGTCCTATTATCTTGTATATTCTGGTTGTGTTATTTATATTAACTCGATTGATTTTTGTACGAAGCATCAATAAAAAGTATTGTTTCTTATTGATACTTTGTTTTATAGTGTATACAGTTGTCGATATTCCTCATATCAATGATGTAAAGCGATTTGTAGAGTATATTTTTAGACATTTAATTTGTGTTTCATTGGTTATATTATTCTTGTCTGAAGAAAGAGCTTCATTGATAAAAATATTTATAAATCTTTATGCTGGGGTTCTTTTACTTTCTTTAATAATATATTTTATAGTGATATTGGGGGTGCCAGTTTACTCTTATGAAGTTCCTATTAGTGATCCATATTATTCATGGGGATTTAGAAATTGTTTGTTTTTGATACTCCCTATGCCTTCATTACCATATTATCGATTTCAATCAATTTTTTTAGAACCAGGTCATGTTGGTATGATTTCATCTTTAATATTATATACAATAAGGTATAATATTAAATCATGGCAAGGTATAATTATTTTGTTGTCTTCATTATTGTCAATGTCATTAGCTTCATATATGCTGTTATTTTTAGGGATGATTATTTATAAATTGTCTTTGGGGAATTTTTTTAAAACTATCACTCTGTTTTTAATGATAATAATGACATGTACTCTGATTTATAGTTTTCTCCCAAATTCGTATTTTTCTCAAGCTATATTGCTTAGATTGGAATATGATAAGGATAAGGGGTTTATAGGAAATAATCGGACAACAGAGGGCTTTGAGTATTATTATGATAACAAATTTTATAAAACAGAGTCTGTTCTTTGGGGTATTGGTAGTGACCTTGGTGATATTTCTGATAAAGGTGGTAACAGTTCATATAAAGTTTTTATTGTTCAACATGGCATTTTGGGACTTGTACTATTAGCACTCTTTTTTGTTACTATTGCTTTGTATTCTAAATCTCCATTTATTAAAGGTTTATTATTGTTGTATGCTGCTTCTTTTTGGCAGAGACCGTATGCATTATGGGAGGTCGAATTATTTCTTTTTATCTCAATTGCATTGTTGGTGAAGCAGAATGAAACATATAATTTATGTGCTAAATATCCAATTGCAACATTTTGTGTTAATTCTTGATAAACTTAACGTTCATAATTCTAATTACAAAATGTATAATTCTTATATAGTAGTTTTTTTGCTTATTACAGAAATGAATCAGTATTAAAATTTGTATAGGATTGTTTTTATAGGAACTTTTATAGAGCTATCAGTAATATAGAAATTATAAGTGAATATTGTTTGCAATTATTGGGACGGTAATTTTTGAAGATAATTATCTTGTTTATTTATAGAAGAAGATTTTTTAAAAGTAGTTTTTATATGATACCACTAGTGTTCCGTTAAATTTTCGTTCATGTCATTTTTGAGAAAATTAAAATCGTAACTATTTGATATTTAGGGAATAATAATTTCTATAGACTGAGTATTATTGTAATCTTCATTTCAAATCCATCTGCTTTATATGTGACTTTAATTTATTGAATATCAATAATATAAGAAATGTGAGACTGATTTTAACGGAATACTAGTGATCTGATACATTAAAATTGGATACTAAAATTTGATATCTTATGCTTGTTACTATCGCTATTCCTGTTTATAATGGAGAAAGTTATCTGAGAGATGCAATACAATCTGTAGTAAATCAAACTTTTCAAGACTGGGAGTTATATCTCATAAACGATGGGAGTACTGATAACTCTTTAGCTATTATGCAAGAGTATGCTTTGAATGATATTCGAATTAAAGTGATAGATGATGGACAAAACAAGGGCTTGGTTACTCGATTGAATCAATCAATAGAGACGGCTATAGGTAAGTATTATGCTCGAATGGATGCAGATGATATCATGTATGTTACTCGTATTGAAGAACAAGTAAGGTTTTTGGAATCTCATCCTGATGTAGATGTATTAGGTACTTCTATTATGATAATTGATAATGAGAATAATATTGTGGGGTCTAATATGCATGATGGAAAGGTTAATGCTTTTATTCATCCTACAGTGATGGGGAAGTCGGAGTGGTTTAGGGCTAACCCCTATTGTGGTTGGGCATTAAGGGCTGAAGATATGGAATTATGGAGTAGAACAGCTTCTAAAAGTAATTTTTGGGCCTTAGATAAGCCTCTTTTATTCTATAGGGAGTTTGGTGTGCCTGTAACAAAGAAATATATTCAAACGCAAAAAACTTTACTTAGAATCTTTTTGCGTTATGAAAAATATGAGAAATCTTGCTTTTGGTGGTTGAAAAATAGTTTGTATGCTGTAGTAAAGATTGTTGCTTATATAATATTTGACCTGTTTGATAAGACAGATATACTGGTTAGTAAAAGACATAGAATGCCATTACCGGGAACAAAATTGTTATCTAAAGAAGATTTGATAAAATCTATTAGTCGTAAATAGTTTAGTAGATGATGCAAAGATATTGCCTAATGTTTCAATAGTAATAATGCTAAAGTAGGTGCTAATTGTGTGGCGGTGGAGGATGTGCCAGATGGGGCAACGGTGGTATTGCCAAAACAAGAATCATAATAAAGAGAACTGAATGAGGAAAAAGTTTATTGTTGTAACGACAATTCCTGCCTCTCTTCGATTTTTTGAAGGGCAATTGAACTTTCTGAATAAAACTTTCGAGGTGATGGCTATATCTTCAGATAAAAAAAACTTAGAAGAAGTTGGGCAGAAAGAGGGGATTTCTGTTCATTGTATTCCAATGCAAAGACCTATATCTTTGTGTAAAGATATAATTAGCTTTTATCGTTTTATTGTGTTTTTTCTGAAGTCTAATCCTTACATAGTACATGGAAATACCCCCAAAGGCGGTTTCTTATCAATGCTTTCAGCAAAAATTACGAATGTTCCTGTACGTATTTATATATGTCATGGACTTCGTTATCAGGGATATGGTGGACTAATGAAAAAATTGCTTCAAATGATGGAGAGGATTTCGTGCGTGTGCGCGACCGAAGTGATATGTGTTTCTGTTGGAGTGAAACAGACATTGTTGGCAGACCATATATGTAAGAAGCAAAAACTGAAAGTTATAGCTTATGGTAGTGCAAATGGTATTAATCTAAATAGATTTGATAAACAAAAAATAGGTACAATAGTTCTTCCTCAAATCTCGAAAGGTGGTTTTGTGTTTTGTTTTGTTGGGCGTATTGTTAAGGATAAAGGGGTGAATGAACTGATTACTGCTTTTGACCGATTATCGACTGAGAATGAAGATGTACATTTGGTTGTGGTAGGCTCGATAGAGAATGAACAAAATCCGATAGCAGAAATTACTAAAAACACGATGCAAGTGAATACTCGTATTCATACCGTTGGTTTTCAACCAGATGTAAGACCATATATGAACCAATCAGATGTATTTGTTTTGCCGTCTTATCGTGAGGGCTTTGGCATGGTGCTTATGGAGGCAGGAGCATTAGGAATTCCGTGTATAACTACTGACATAATAGGTTGTAATGAAATAATCCAAGATGGCGTTAATGGCAAAATAATTCCTCCTTGTGATGAAGAGGCTTTATACCATGCGATGAAGTGGTTCTATGAACATCGTGATGATGAAGTGAAAGAAATGGCAAAGCGCGCTCGCCCTATGATTGTAGAACGTTACGAACAGCGTAAGGTTTGGGAAGCGCTATTGGAAGAGTACCGTTCTTTGGGAAAGTAAGATTTAGTATTGCATAATATAGAAGATAATTTTGGGTAATGTTTACAGAGTAACATTATAAATACATCTAGGTAATAAACCGATTTTAGAGTTAGCTCGATAATTATCTGATGAAGATAAATTCGAGATGAACTGTACAGTCCTTTCGCACATAATTTTATTTTTTTAATCATGTACTCTCATTTTTTTAAAAGAGTGATTGACCTCATCCTTGTGTTTTGTGTGTTGGCTTTGATTTGGCCGATACTCCTTCTTTTTGCCCTATGGTTACATTTTGCCAACAAAGGTGCAGGAGCATTCTTTACTCAGGAGCGTCCGGGAAAAGATGGAAAGATATTCCAAGTGATAAAGTTTAAGACGATGACTGATGAACGGGATACGGATGGTAATCTGCTGCCGGATGCACAGCGTTTGACTAAGGTAGGGCGTTTTGTGCGTTCTACAAGTATTGATGAATTGCCACAACTGATTAATGTATTGAAAGGGGACATGGCTTTGATAGGTCCTCGTCCTTTATTACCTCAATACTTACCGCTTTATAGTAAAGAACAAGCTCGTCGTCATGAAGTCCGTCCGGGGATTACGGGTTGGGCACAAGTGAATGGGCGCAATGCTATCTCTTGGACGAGGAAATTTGAATTGGACGTGTGGTATGTAGACCATTGCTCTTTGAAACTTGATGTGAAAATTTTTTTTCTAACGATTAAGAAAGTGTTTATGAGGGATAGTATTTCCAAAGAAGGTCAAGCTACTACAATTCCATTTGACGGATATAATTAAGTTGATTAATCATGAATGATATTGCTATATATGGTGCAGGCGGTTTCGGTAAAGAGATTGCTTGTTTAATTTATTGGATAAATGAGGTGAAACCTCAGTGGAATTTGATAGGTTTTTTTGATGATGGAGTAGAATGTGAAACTCAAATATCGCATTATGGTAAAGTGTTAGGAGGAATGGATACCCTTAATTCATGGAATAAGTCTTTGAGTGTGGTTTTTGCAATTGCTAACAATAAAGTACTTTGTAAACTCTCTTCGTTAATTGCCAATAAATCCAATCTCTCAAAAATAGTATATATAATGATTTGAAATTCAGTGTGT
>OCHL01001952.1_pt1 | contig 11095 bp, 7 predicted proteins | sample 1538421 | NCBI WGS metagenome assembly OCHL01 (sample SAMN04571690, study PRJEB22368) | human gut metagenome | biome: human gut; material: stool | host: Homo sapiens | place: Luxembourg | collected 2012-06-01 | reverse complement strand
TTTAAATATAATGAATAGATAAAGTATGGCTGATAATAATAAAAAGAGTAACTTTTCCTCCCTCTCCCAAGGAGAGGGTCGGGGTGAGGCTCTAATAACAGGCGCAGAAGCATTGATGCGCTCTCTGGAGCATCAGGGAGTAAAGACCATTTTCGGTTATCCGGGAGGGAGCATCATGCCGGTATTCGATGCCTTATACGACCACCGGAAGGAATTGAACCACATCTTGGTTCGCCATGAACAAGGAGCAACCCATGCGGCACAAGGCTTTGCACGTGTATCAGGCGAGGTTGGCGTTTGTCTGGTTACCAGTGGACCGGGTGCTACCAATACTATCACGGGCATTGCAGATGCCATGATTGACAGTACGCCTATCGTTGTCATTGCCGGCCAGGTAGGGACGAACTTCTTGGGTACGGATGCATTTCAGGAAGTGGACTTGGTAGGCATTACTCAGCCTATCACGAAATGGAGTTACCAGATTCGTCGTGCAGAAGATGTGGCCTGGGCAGTGGCACGTGCTTTCTATGTGGCAAAGAGCGGACGTCCGGGACCGGTCGTGCTGGATTTTGCTAAAAACGCCCAAGTGGAGAAAACAGAATATGCGCCTACTAAGGTGGACTATGTCCGTAGCTATCTTCCCGTTCCCGAAATGGAGCCGGAGGCCATACGGAAGGCTGCTGAATTAATAAATGGTGCGGAACGGCCTTTGGTGCTGGTAGGACAAGGCGTGGAGCTGGGAGAAGCCCAGCAAGAGCTTCGTGCTTTCATTGAGAAAGCCGGAATGCCTGCCGGATGCACTTTATTGGGACTTTCCGCATTACCTACGAACCATCCGTTGAACAAAGGAATGCTTGGTATGCACGGTAACCTGGGGCCCAATATCAATACCAATAAATGTGATGTCCTTATCGCCGTAGGCATGCGCTTTGATGACCGTGTGACGGGTAAATTGGAAACATATGCCAAGCAGGCGAAGATTATCCACTTTGATATTGACCCTGCCGAAATAGATAAGAATGTAAAGACCGATGTTGCTGTCCTGGGCGATTGCAAAGAGACACTGGCTGCCGTTACCCAATTGCTGGAACCCGCCAACCATCAGGAATGGATTGACAGTTTCCGGCAATACGAGGAAGTGGAAGAGGAAAAGGTAATCCGTCCGGAATTACATCCGGCAGGAAAAGCGCTAAGCATGGGTGAGGTGGTGCGTGCTGTGAGTGAGGCTACCCATAACGAGGCGATATTGGTGACTGATGTCGGCCAGAATCAGATGATGTCCGCCCGTTATTTCAAATACAGCAAGGAACGTAGCATTGTTACTTCCGGTGGCCTGGGTACTATGGGCTTCGGCCTTCCGGCAGCTATCGGTGCCACTTTTGGACGTCCGGACCGCACGGTATGCGTATTCATGGGAGACGGCGGCTTGCAGATGAACCTGCAGGAACTGGGTACCATCATGGAGCAAAAAGCTCCGGTGAAGATGATTCTGTTGAACAATAACTTCCTGGGCAATGTTCGTCAATGGCAGGCGATGTTCTTCAATCGTCGTTATTCGTTTACTCCGATGATGAATCCGGATTATATGAAGATTGCTTCGGCATATGATATTCCTGCACGCAGGGTAATGACCCGCGAGGAGCTGGCAAAAGCGATTGACGAGATGATAGCGACTGACGGACCGTTCCTGCTCGAAGCTTGTGTGGAGGAAGAAGGAAATGTAATGCCGATGACACCTCCGGGCGGTTCGGTCAATCAGATGTTGTTGGAATGCTGAAGTCATGCGAAATTAAAGAATTTACTCTATCTATGGATAAAAAACTATATACAATCATTGTTCATTCGGAAAACTTTGCCGGTTTGCTGAATCAGGTGACGGCTGTGTTTACCCGCCGGCAGATAAACATCGAGAGTTTGAATGTATCGGCCTCCTCCATCAAGGGGGTACATAAATATACCATTACCGCTTGGACGGACAAGGATACCATTGAAAAGGTGACCAAGCAGATTACCAAGAAAATAGATGTGCTGCAAGCCCATTATTTCACGGATGATGAAATCTATCAGCACGAGATTGCCCTCTATAAAATAACGACTCCTACGCTGGAAGAAAAACCGGAGGTGTCTAAAGTAATCCGTAAGTACAATGCCCGTATTGTGGAGGTGAATGCTGTATTTGCCATTGTTGAGAAGAATGGCATGAGTGAGGAAATCACCAATCTTTATGAGGAGTTGCGCCAGTTGGATTGCGTACTTCAGTTCGTCCGTTCGGGTCGCGTAGCCATTACGACCAGCTGCTTTGAGCGTGTCAATGAATATCTGGCAGACCGTGAAGCAAAATATCGTCAAAGTAAACACCAGGAATCATGATGAGCGAGAACAATAAGATAGGTACCTACAAGTTTGTTGCCGAACCGTTTCATGTCGACTTTACCGGACGGCTGACAATGGGAGTATTGGGCAACCATTTGTTGAATTGTGCGGGTTTCCATGCCAGCGACCGCGGTTTTGGCATCGCGACTCTAAACGAGGACAATTATACTTGGGTATTGTCCCGTCTGGCTGTCGAACTGGATGAAATGCCTTATCAGTACGAAGATTTCTCCATTCAGACTTGGGTGGAGAATGTCTATCGCCTTTTTACAGACCGTAATTTCGCTATCATCGATAAGGAGGGTAAGAAGATTGGGTATGCACGTTCCGTTTGGGCGATGATTAGCATGAATACCCGTAAGCCGGCAGATTTGCTGGCTCTTCATAGTGGCAGCATTGTAGATTATGTTTGCGATGAGCCTTGCCCGATAGAAAAACCTTCGCGGATAAAGGTGGCCTCAAAGGAACCGGTTGCTGCTTTGGTAGCCAAATACAGTGATATTGACATTAACGGGCATGTGAACAGCATCCGTTACATCGAGCATATCCTTGATTTGTTCCCGATAGAGATGTATAAGGAGAAGCGCATCCGTCGTTTTGAAATGGCATATGTAGCCGAAAGCTATTATGGGGATGAGTTGACTTTGTTCATGGATGATGCCGGTGAGGGCGTTTACGATGTGGAGGTGAAAAAGAATGGCAGCGAAGTGGTCTGTCGCTCTAAAGTGATATTTACAGAGAAATAAATAAATTTATCAACGTTGGCGTAAGCCACAAATAAAAATTAAAACAAAAAATGGCACAATTGAATTTTGGCGGTGTTATTGAGAATGTAATGACCCGCGAAGAATTTCCTTTGGAAAAAGCACGTGAGATTTTGAAAGATGAAACAATTGCAGTAATCGGTTATGGCGTACAAGGCCCGGGCCAGGCTTGCAACTTGCGTGATAACGGTTTCAATGTGATTGTAGGACAACGTCCGGGTAAGACATACGAAAAGGCTGTGGCTGACGGATGGGTACCGGGTGAGACTTTGTTCGGCATCGAAGAGGCTTGTCAGAAAGGTACTATCGTCATGTGTCTGTTGTCTGACGCAGCTGTAATGTCTGTATGGCCGACTATCAAACCTTATTTGACTCCCGGAAAGGCTCTTTACTTCTCTCATGGTTTTGCTATTACCTGGAACGACCGTACCGGCGTGGTTCCTCCTAAAGATATTGATGTTATTATGGTTGCTCCCAAAGGTTCCGGTACTTCACTTCGTACCATGTTCCTCGAAGGGCGTGGCTTGAACTCATCATATGCCGTCTATCAGGATGCTACGGGTAAGGCTTTTGACAAGACGATTGCACTGGGTATCGGTATCGGTTCGGGATATTTGTTCGAGACAACTTTCATCCGCGAAGCCACTTCCGACTTGACCGGTGAACGCGGTTCATTGATGGGTGCTATCCAGGGATTGCTGTTGGCTCAGTATGAAGTATTGCGCGAAAACGGCCATACTCCTTCTGAAGCATTCAATGAAACAGTGGAAGAGTTGACTCAATCTTTGATGCCATTGTTTGCCAAGAACGGTATGGACTGGATGTATGCCAACTGTTCTACTACGGCACAGCGTGGTGCGCTGGATTGGATGACCCCGTTTCATGATGCCATCAAGCCGGTTGTACAGAAATTGTATGCAAGTGTGAAGTCGGGCAACGAAGCTCAGATTTCTATCGACAGTAACTCCAAACCCGATTATCGTGAGAAGCTGAATGCAGAATTGAAAGCCTTGCGTGAAAGCGAAATGTGGCAGACAGCTGTTACAGTTCGTAAACTTCGTCCGGAAAACAATTAATCAGCTTTATATAAATAGGTGAAATACCCTCTTCGGTGTTACCGGAGGGGGTATTTCTTTATTATTGATTCCCTATATTTTGAATAAACTCCAATAGCTTCCGGTAAAAACCGTGATGTTTCAGCGTCTCTGCCTCTCCCAATATCACCAGCTTCATACGTGCCCGGGTGATGGCTACATTCATTCTCCTTAAATCATTCAGGAATCCTATCTGCCCTTCTTCGTTGGCACGGACAAGGCTGATGAAGATAACATCGCGCTCTTGCCCTTGGAAGCCATCCACCGTATTTACAGTGAACAAGCTGCGATAAGGCTTGAGTGAAGCGTCTGCCTTTATCTTGTTGCGGAGATATTGCACTTGTGCCTTGTAAGGGGAGATGATGCCGATGTCTATTTTTTCTTCCAGAATGCGGTTGCCACCGATACGGTTGATGTAGATTTTCAGTTCTGATAGGAGCAGGTCCGCTTCCGCCTTATTAATGCGCCCGAAAGTCTCTCCCACAAATTCTTCTTTGAAATCCATTTCGGAGGTGTCAATCCAGTGGATGGGGGTATCCCAGTCCAGGATGCCCCGGTAACGCACTTCGGGAGCGGCTTCCAACTCGCCATTATAAAACCATTGGGAAGGAAATTTCATGATTTCCTCGTGCATGCGGTATTGTACTTTCAGCAAAGAGACAACGGCAGGTTTGTTGGACACCACTTTCTCCATCAATGTTCGTTCCAGACCTCCACGGGCAGCTTCGTAGCATTTTATAGTGGGCGGAAGTTGGCAGTGGTCACCCGCCAACACCACGCGGTCTGCTTTTCGGATAGCTATCCAGCAGGCAGCTTCTAAGGCCTGGGCTGCTTCATCAATGAAAAGGGTGCCGAAACGGCGTCCGTTCAGCAGCCGGTGATTGCTGCTTACTAGCGTGGAGGCTATGACATGTGCCCCATCAAAAAGCTCTGCATTGATTTGTATTTCCAATGCGGTGGCGCGGTCGCGCAGGCGGCTCATACGGCTGCGTACTCCTTCGCGTTCGTCATAGCTGCCACGGCGGGCACGGCTGCCCAGTTCACGGAGATTTTTCCGGATGCTCCACAGCTCCGGATAAAGCGGATGGTTCTCGAAACGACGCTCGTAGGTAAAGGAAAGCATCTTGTCGTTGACACGGGTCGGATTGCCGATACGCAGGACATTGACGCCACGGTCCACAAGTTTTTCCGAAATCCAGTCGACGGCAGTATTGCTTTGGGCACATACCAGTACCTGCTGTTCCCGATGCAGGGTTTCGTAGATGGCTTCCACTAAGGTGGTCGTTTTTCCGGTTCCTGGAGGACCATGTACAATGGCCACGTCGCGAGCACACAGCACTTTGTTTACAGCTGTTTCCTGCGTGGAGTTCAGCCAGGGAAACCGTACGGGATAGAGCTCTCGGAAACCGGCTTTCGAGGTTCCCAGCAATATGTCCCGCAATTCGGCCAGGCGGTTGCCTTTGGAGCGTAACGTATCTTCCAAGGCTTCGAACATGGTCCGATAGGATGTTTCGTCGAAATAAAGTTGCACGCCGAGGTTGTCCGTTTCCTGCACTTCCATCACGGCACCGGCTCCGGGCATTATCGCTACCATCCGTGTCTCGTCGGCATAGCTTACGGTAGCGGTGAAGTTCATATAGGTTATTTTTCCATCGGCAGACTGGCGGAAAAAACATACGGGACGGCCGAACTCAAAATTATGTTCTATATCGGTATTTTCTGTGTGTGTAATTTCTATTACTAATTGATTCAGTGAATTATAGTAACTTCGTCCCGGAGTGGCAGGATACCAGCAAAGTCCCCGTTTCACTTTCCGGGCAATCCCCATGTTTTCGGTTTGGCGTTTGAATTCCTCTTTTTCGTATTCGTATTCCATGCGCAGCAAAAGTTGCTGCTGTTGGAGGTGAATAATAGGACTATTTGAATCTTGTTCCTTCATGGTTGCAAAGGTAATCATTCTTCGCTTCCGACGGAAAAAATGCTTTATTTTGTTAAACTATTCAGCCTTTTTATTTGTTTATGATATTAATTTGTAATCTTTACAATAATGAAAAACTAAAAAATAGTGGTTATGGTATATGATTTAACGATGCTCAAAACGTTTTATGCTGCTTATTCGGAGAAGATAGAACGCGTACGGAACGTACTGCGGCGTCCGATGACTTTAGCGGAGAAAATTTTGTATGCTCATTTGTATGATGGGGATAAAGTGAAGAACTACAGACGGGGAGAAGACTATGTGAATTTCCGTCCCGACCGTGTGGCCATGCAGGATGCAACGGCTCAAATGGCCTTATTGCAATTTATGAATGCAGGCCGTGAGCAGGTTGCCGTGCCTTCCACTGTGCATTGTGACCATTTGATTCAAGCATATAAAGGTGCAAAAGAAGATGTTGCGACTGCTACGAAGACCAACGAGGAGGTCTATAATTTTCTCCGTGATGTTTCTTCCCGCTATGGTATAGGTTTTTGGCAGCCGGGGGCAGGCATTATTCACCAGGTGGTATTGGAGAACTACGCATTTCCGGGTGGAATGATGGTAGGCACGGACTCTCATACGCCCAATGCCGGAGGTTTGGGCATGGTGGCCATTGGTGTGGGTGGTGCCGATGCGGTGGATGTGATGACCGGCATGGAATGGGAACTGAAAATGCCGCGTCTGATAGGCGTACACTTGAAGGGTAAATTGAGTGGCTGGGTAGCTCCCAAAGACGTTATTCTGAAGTTGGCGGGTATTCTTACTGTAAAAGGGGGAACCAATGCCATCATTGAATATTTTGGACCGGGAACCGCTTCGTTGTCTGCCACTGGAAAGGCTACCATCTGCAATATGGGGGCAGAGGTGGGGGCGACTACCTCCCTTTTCCCTTACGATGAGCGCATGGGTACTTATTTGAAGGCTACCGGACGTGAAGAAGTGGCAAAAATGGCTGCTTCCGTAGCTGCCGACCTTCGCGCCGACGACGAAGTGCTGGCAAATCCGGAAAAATATTACGACCGCATCATTGAAATAGACCTCTCGCTGTTGGAACCGTATGTCAATGGGCCCTTTACGCCGGATGCAGCAACACCGATATCGAAATTTGCCGAGGTAGTGATAACCAATAACTATCCCCGCCGGATGGAAGTCGGCCTGATAGGGTCGTGCACCAATTCGTCCTATCAGGATTTGAGCCGCGCAGCCTCCCTTGCCCGGCAGGTAAAGGAAAAGAATTTGAAGGTTGCTTCTCCGCTGATTGTCAACCCCGGTTCGGAGCAGATACGTGCCACTGCTGAACGCGACGGCATGATTGCCGCTTTCGAAGATATTGGCGCAACGATAATGGCGAATGCCTGCGGACCTTGTATTGGCCAGTGGAAGCGCCATACTGATGACCCCGAACGCAAAAATTCCATCGTCACCTCTTTTAACCGTAATTTTGCCAAACGTGCCGATGGAAATCCCAACACTTTTGCTTACGTCGCTTCCCCGGAGATAACGATGGCGCTGACCATTGCCGGTGACCTTTGTTTCGACCCGTTGAGGGATACGCTGGTCAATGCCAAAGGAGAGGTTGTGAAACTGTCCGAACCGGTCGGTGAAGAACTGCCGGCACACGGGTTTATAGGAGGAAAGGAAGGATACATTGCTCCAGGCAAAGGACAGACGGAAATTACGGTCAATCCTCATTCACAGCGCTTGCAACTGCTGACTCCCTTCCCTGCCTGGGATGGCATGGACTTGCTGAATATGCCTTTATTGATTAAAGTGCAAGGGAAATGTACCACCGACCACATCTCTATGGCGGGGCCATGGCTCCGTTTCCGGGGACATTTGGAGAATATTTCGGACAATATGCTGATGGGGGCTGTCAATGCTTTCAATGGAGAGACGAACAAGGTTTGGAACCGCTCCACCAATACCTATGGAACAGTGTCAGGCACTGCGAAGCTGTATAAATCAGAAGGCATCCCTTCCATTGTCGTTGCCGAAGAGAATTATGGTGAAGGTTCCAGCCGTGAGCATGCTGCCATGGAACCACGCTTCCTGAATGTACACGCCATTTTGGCGAAAAGCTTTGCCCGTATCCATGAGACGAATTTAAAGAAACAAGGCATGTTGGCGCTGACCTTTACGGATAAGGCCGATTATGACAAGATTCGGGAACGCGACCTGATTTCTGTCATGGGGTTGAAAGATTTTGCTTCGGGACGTACGTTGAAGGTGGTTCTTCATCACGAGGACGGGAGTAAAGAAAGTTTTGAAGTACAACATACGTATAACGAACAGCAGATAGCCTGGTTCCGGGCCGGTTCTGCACTTAATGCAAGATAGAATATGGAAAAAATTACTGTACCTTTTATTACCGGCGATGGAGTGGGAGCAGAAGTGACCCCATCCATGCAGGCTGTCGTGAATGCCGCTGTCAAGAAATCCTATGGTGACCGGCGTGGCATTGAATGGAAAGAAGTGCTGGCAGGAGAACGTGCTTTCCACGAAACCGGCTCCTGGTTGCCGGACGAAACCATGGAAGCCTTCCGCACCTATAAGGTGGGCATCAAAGGTCCTTTGACAACTCCCGTCGGTGGAGGTATCCGTTCCTTGAACGTAGCCTTGCGTCAGACGCTCGATTTGTATGTCTGCCAACGTCCGGTACGTTGGTATAAGGGCATTGTTTCTCCACTCAAAGAGCCACAGAAGGTGGATATGTGCGTATTCCGTGAGAATACCGAGGATATTTATGCAGGCATCGAATGGGAAGCCGGAACTCCGGAGGCTGAAAAGTTCTATCGTTTTCTCCGTGATGACATGGGGGTGACAAAAGTCCGTTTTCCCGAAACTTCCTCGTTTGGCGTGAAGCCCGTTTCAAGAGAAGGAACAGAGCGCTTGGTGCGTGCCGCCTGCCAATACGCCCTTGAGCATCATCTGCCTTCCGTGACGTTGGTACACAAAGGAAACATCATGAAATTTACGGAAGGCGGCTTCAAGAAGTGGGGGTACGAACTGGCAGAACGTGAGTTTGGTAAAGAACTGGCAGAAGGGCGTCTGGTCATCAAGGACTGCATTGCCGATGCATTCTTGCAGAACACGTTGCTTATCCCCGAAGAATATTCCGTGATTGCCACGTTGAATCTGAACGGCGATTATGTGTCCGACCAACTGGCTGCCATGGTAGGCGGCATCGGCATTGCACCGGGTGCGAATATCAACTATAAAACGGGGCATGCCATTTTTGAGGCTACTCACGGGACGGCTCCGAACATTGCCGGGAAAGACATTGTGAATCCCTGTTCCATCATCCTTTCCGCTGTGATGATGCTTGAATATCTGGGTTGGAAGGAAGCAGCCTCTCTTATAGAGAACGCCTTGGAGCAAAGTTTCACAGAAGCCCGTGCTACTGCCGACTTGGCCCGTTTTATGCCGGGTGGCGTCTCGCTGTCCACTTCGGCTTTCACCCGGGAGATTGTAAGGAGAATAGAAAATGGGAATAACGAATAAAACGAAACGATTATGAAGAAGGAGTATCTGATTTACAAGCTTTCCGAAGATTTGAAGGAAGCTACCCGGATTGAGAATGAACTGTTCAGGAAGTTTGATGTGAAGCGCGGTTTGCGTAATGAGGACGGCACGGGAGTCTTGGTGGGGTTGACCAAAATAGGCAATGTGGTCGGCTATGAACGCATCCCCGGTGGAGGGCTGAAGCCTATTCCCGGCAAATTGTTCTACCGCGGTTATGATGTGGATGACTTGGCACACGCCATCATCAAAGAGAAGCGTTTCGGTTTTGAGGAAATTGCCTACTTGTTGCTTTCCGGTCGCCTGCCCGACAAGGAAGAACTCTCTTCTTTCCGTGAACTCATCAACGACAACATGCCGCTGGAGCAGAAGACCAAGATGAATATCATTGAACTCGAAGGAAACAACATTATGAACATCCTGGCGCGCAGCGTGCTCGAGATGTATCGTTTTGACCCTGATGCAGATGACACTTCCCGCGATAATCTGATGCGGCAGAGCATTGAGCTTATTTCGAAATTCCCGACCATCATTGCGTATGCCTATAACATGCTTCGCCATGCCACCCATGGCCGTTCATTGCATATCCGCCATCCGCAGGAAAACCTTTCCATTGCCGAGAATTTCCTCTATATGCTGAAGAAGGACTACACGGAGCTGGATGCCCGCACACTCGACCTGCTGTTGGTTCTTCAGGCCGAGCACGGTGGTGGTAACAACTCCACTTTTACCGTACGTGTCACTTCTTCTACCGGGACGGATACTTACTCTTCGATAGCGGCAGGTATCGGTTCCTTGAAAGGGCCGCTTCATGGAGGTGCCAATATTCAGGTTGCCGATATGTTCCACCATCTGCAGGAAAACATTCAGGACTGGACGAACGTGGATGAGATTGATACTTACTTCACCCGCATGCTCAACAAGGAAGTCTATAACAAGACCGGTTTGATATATGGTATCGGACATGCCGTCTATACCATTTCCGACCCGCGCGCCATTCTGCTGAAGGAGCTTGCCCGCGACCTTGCCCGCGAAAAAGGGAAAGAACGTGAGTTCGCTTTCCTTGAACTGCTCGAGGAGCGCGCCATTGATGTGTTTGGCCGTGTGAAGAATAATGGAAAGACGGTTTCGAGCAATGTGGATTTCTATTCGGGCTTTGTCTACGAGATGATTGGACTGCCGCAGGAAATCTTCACGCCTTTGTTTGCTATGGCACGTATTGTCGGTTGGTGTGCACATCGCAATGAAGAATTGAACTTTGAAGGTAAGCGTATTATCCGTCCTGCCTATAAGAATGTTTTGGATGAGGTGACTTATGTGCCCATTAAGAAACGGTAAGGATTAGACTTGTATCTTTTAAATCGTTC
>OCHL01001951.1_pt1 | contig 11098 bp, 13 predicted proteins | sample 1538421 | NCBI WGS metagenome assembly OCHL01 (sample SAMN04571690, study PRJEB22368) | human gut metagenome | biome: human gut; material: stool | host: Homo sapiens | place: Luxembourg | collected 2012-06-01 | reverse complement strand
GAAACTGGTTTTGATTCGGCGATGTGCAGGAAACCACCAGCATCAGGGTAACAATCCCCCATAAATGGTTCATCTTCATATCAGCAGGTTGTTATCGCGGAGAATCCGGGGCCCCGGCTCACAGTACCTCCGAAATGTCACTTATTCAAAAGAGACCGCCTTGCCGGTCGCCACGATTCTGTATCAGAATTTTAGGGCTTATAAATATATAAAAAATGGAGCTATTCCGCAAGCAGCCCGACAGCCATTCGTATCATACCCTCCCAAATTGGACACTGAAAAACAGCAAGTTACACGCAAAAATCTCACACCCTCCTCTTTTCTGCCACACGACGACGGTGTAAATCTCCAAATATCAAGTACCTGAAGCAACAAGTCACCGGTGATCGATTTTTTGGGGGCCATCCCGCAAAATACCACAAAAAGAACAGCGAGGAGCCGCGATCGTCCGGCGTCCCAGACTGCGGCCGGTCAGCGTGTTACTCGTCTTCTGCTTCGATGGGATTGTACGGGATGGACCAGGACTCGTCCAGGTAGACCGTCTTGCCCAAGGCGTCTTTGGTCACGATCAGGGCTGGTTCCCCGTTGGCGAACGTCTGGAACGGGTGTTCGTAACAACTGCGCTCATAACGCAGGTAGTTGTGCAGCGTCTTGAGGTCCTGAACATTTTCGTACTCATACCGCATGACGGGCGCCGGACGTTGGTCGATCCCTACACAATCGAAGGTAAAGTCCCGGTTGTCGGTCGCCCTCAGGATCAATCCGGGCAGGCCGTTTAGCTTCCAGGGACCGGTTGCCAGGGGAATCTCAGGGGCATACCATACGGTCCAGTTGCGACCGCCGAAGCGGGCCTCGGCTTTGCGGCAGGTGTAGCCGCAGACCGTCTGTTCCTCCTCGGAAAGCCTCCAGGTGATTTGCGGAAGAGGTTGTGCATACCTTTTCGCTGCATCCTGGAAAAAATCGCCGCAAACAACCTGCATCTCCCGGCTTTCGCGATCGCAGACGATCTCGGAAAAGAGATTCGAAGGACGGATCCCCGCCTTCTCGCGCTCCGCGAAGAGGGATTCGGAGGATGCCGGGGCGGTCCAGATCAGACAGTCGTAATGGAGGCACAGATCCGTCTGTTTGATAAAACGCTCCCCCACCTGCATCAGAATATCGCACCAGACAGGAGACCCTTCCGGGGACGGATGCACCGGCGAAAATCGATAGCGGACCGTCAAAAGGCTCCGGTCGATCTGTACGGAGTCCCGGATCCGGCACGCCTTCATAAGCAGGCAATCGGCATTCCCGCCCAACACCATGAGTTTTTGGCCACACGCCCCCACCCATCCCATTCCGAGCAGGAGCGCCACAAGAAACATCTTTTTCATCTTCTTTCAGGTATAGGGGTTCTCCGGATGCAATATCCGAAGAACCTTGTTTACGTTATTCAGTCCATACTTTGCAGCCGTACGGCATCACGCCTTCGTTTATCTGCCGCGTCGAGAACGGCCGTACGGCAAAATGCGGCATCGTTTTCACGCCCCTCCTCCAAGAGGATCACTCCCGTTCGATCGGGTTGTAGGGGATCGTCCAATTCTCTTCGTTCAGAATCGTAAAGCCCCCGGATCCATTCGGAACCCGAACCAATGCCAGCTGGCCCGCACTGGCTACCTGATAGGGATGTTCATGACAGGCGCGCTCATATTGCAGGTATTTTTCCCGGCTGACCCTGCGGCTTTCGTACATATTCAGCTCAATAGGTTCGGACTGTTGCGAAATGGTTTGACATTCAAAGACGAAATCCAGATCCGAATCTGCCGCCCAAAGAATTAAACCGGGCAGCCCGTTGAACTTCCAGGGCCCCCTGTTTACCGGGATTTCAGGTGTATACCATACGAACCAGGTTCGTCCGCGAAATTCCGTATGCGCCAGCGAGCACATATAACCGTTTATAATTTTCAAGCTGTCCTGTAACACCCATTCGTTTTTTACATCCTCTTCCTCGTATCGCCAGGGTCTGTCATTTTCAAAGTAATCCCCACATATCGACACGTATCTGTTCTTTGCCCGGTCATAAATCATTTCCACGAAGAGATTACCCGCTCCATTCCCGGACAATGACTGTTTCTCTTCGATCGCGGTTCGTTTTTCCCGGGCCAGATTTTCATTGAAACCATTGTTCTGTTGTTTGGTATAAAGCAGCCACATGTCAGTTTGCAAGACGATATGATCGCCATATTGGCATCGGATAGTCGTCCATTTCTCCGAATGATCGAATCTCTTGCGAGTCAACCGATAAGATACGGTCAAATATGCGCTGTCGACTGTTTCCGATCCTTCTTCCGTGCATATGTGCATCGAAAGATAGTTCTGATCTCCCGCCTGTGCATATTGCAGGAAAAACTGTGCATCCGCACAAAACGGCAGGGCCAGGATTCCGATTATCAAGCATGCAATGTGTTTCATAGGTTTTATATATCGTATTTTCAGCCATTTACGAACCCGAAAAACATTCATTAGAATTTGCAGTTGGCAACCTTACAGACGTATGCCGTATTTGCGGCATCGACCCAAGCATCGAGGAGTGTAGCCCCCTCGCCTTTCACCGTGGCATCCGTGTTGCCATTCACGTCAAGAACGTCACAAACTCCCGTTACTCCTCCGCGAACGGCATTCATCCCGTTTTTCGAGAGCCGCTGCGCTGTAAAATCCGACATCGGATTCACCGCCGCCGTTTCAGCCGGTTTTGAAATGGGCAGCGCTGAGAGCAGTTCCGAGATACATGCGCCGGTTTTCACGCTTACAGAGCCTTCTCAAGCCACTTGCGCAGCGCATCGCCCCGTAAATCAACCGCCACAACCCGGCGATCCGGGTCCAGCAGCAGGTTGTGCGGAATGGTCCGGATACCGAATCGTGCCGCCAATGCGCGATACGAAGGATCGTCACTTCCGATTCGGACATGCACGAACGATGTCGCCGCCTCCTCCGAGATTGCCTTCCGCCAAGCCCCGGCATCGGTATCAAGCGAAACAGCAAAAACCGTCAAATCGTCTCTATAACGTCTCCAGGTCTCCTGCAGAAAGGGAATCTCTTCCCGGCACGGTCCGCACCACGAGGCCCAGAAATCGATCAAGACATACGCCGTCGTACAATCCGACAGTATCCGGACAACACCGGCCGTATCGGGTCCTGCTACCGGGATGTCGATCCGATCGCCCAATCGGTACGGTTTGATTTGCGTCAGTGAATCCGGCTCATCGGGCGATGAAGCCGCTTCCGATTCCGGTTCGGGACGCTGCGGCAGCAGGGGCAGCCCTTTCAAAGCCCGGATCCGGTTCTCCGCCAAATGACCCTGAAGGCTCTGCGGAGGAAATTCCCGGGCAAAGCACCGATGTCCCGGAAACCGCAATCGGCACACCTCCGTCAAACTATCCGCAGTCGAATCATCCAGTCCATAGGTATACCGTGCCTGCACGATGATCATGCTACAGGCCTCAGGACTCTCCCGATACCGAGCGCTGTCCAATAAAGCGACAAATTGTGTCCCCTGTCGGGCTTTCAGTTCCGAAATGCTGTCGGAGAGCCGGTCATAGGCCGATGAGGCAAAAGGCAAAAAGGCAAGCGAATCCGACAAGGTACTGAGGATTTGCCCGTTACCATGAAGGGTAAACATCACCGAACGCAGAGCGGTTGTTGCATACGACTGCGGAATATCCAGATACGCGCTTTGCCCGCTGATCGAATCCAGATTCACCCGCAGACGATCCCCAGGTCGTAAAACCAGATATAATTGAACGTGTGCATCCGGAATCAGCAGCCGGTAGAGCTCCTCCTCCGGCAGATCAGCCGTCAATCGATAACGATGATTCAGGATCTGACAGGAATCCGCAATATAATAATCGTTGATACGAACCGTGTAAAGATACATCCAGCTTGAATCGTCGCCAAACAGTCGGGGATCAACCTCTCCCGACAGGACCATTTTTCGCGGGTTGCACGCAGTCGACAAAAACAGAAGAAGCATCAGGAAAATGAGAGTCTGCAGATGTTTCATAGCGGGTCAAGATAAAAAGGGTACATTGAGAAGGAAAATCGTTGTTCACAAGCGAACCCTAATTCAATAGGGTTCGCTCACATTTATACTTACACGGGATTGCTACACACAACTCCACAGCCCGGGCCAAGACCGGTTAGTAATTGCATGGCCATTTGTTCGGCCTGCTCCTTGCTTCCGGCGCATACATAGGCAACCTCACCAACACCCAAATCATTGATTGTCGTTACACAACTGTATCGCTTTTGACCTGACATACAACCACTCGCACCACCTTTCACCTGGTTCATCTGCTTCTTCGAGTGCTGCTGCGCTGCAAAATCTTTCATCGTTTTCATAGTTGTAGTTTTTTATCGGTTTAAAATTTGCGTCGGTCCAGACCTTCGCGTCCCGACAGGCGTCCGAAAGTGCCGTTTTCCGCGGGCGGCTCTGCCCGGCTCGGAAAAATTGATCGTATGATTCATATCCATTTTACATGGCTTATCTCAAACTGAACTTGACCTTGAAGAGCACCGCTGCCGGCCGCAGACGGTAGGAGTAGACGTAGTCGGTGATATCCGACTGCGTGGCCGAACGGAAAAGTCCCGTATCCAACAGGTTGCGCGCCTCGACGGAATACTCCATGCGCCGCGTCCGGTACGACAGCCCCGCATCGAGGAAGAACATCGTACGGTCCGCACCGCCCACGGCCCCATTGTAATAGTATTCGCCCCCGATGCGGCAGATCCACCGCTTGCGGATCGTGAAGTTCACCGCGGCATCCTGGCGCACCACATCGATCGGCGCGATCCGATCACCCCCTTCGATGCGGCTCCGGCTCTGCGAGTAGCTCGCCTCGTAGTCCAGCCGCACGGCTTTCGAGAAGCGTGTCGAGAAGCCGAAGCCCGCCGTCACCCGGTCATACGTCGTCTGCATCGCCACACCCTGCCGCAGCACCTCGCTCCACGTACGTGAAAAGCCGCCCGAGAGGTTCACCGTCGTCGAGAGGGCGTCGAAACGCTTGCTCAGCCGTCCGTCGATGTTGTATCCCTCCGAGGTGTTGTCCCGCAGCCGGGCCTCGATGCGGCTCAACGATCCGTAGTAGGTCGTTCCGTAGGTCAGGTTGTGCCGCGCGTGCCGGTAGCCGACGTCGAGCGATCCGAACAGCGCCCGGATGGCGTTGCCGTAGGAGAGCGATGCCGTGTAGTTCTGCTGCCGTGTGCGGCTGATGTCGCCCTCCTTGCTGGCGATCATCCGGTAGTCGGTGAGGATGTAGCCGCTGTAGGTGTCGTACAGACCCCCGATCTGCTCGTTGTACGCCGCCCGGGCCGAAAACTTCAGGTTGTAGGTCAGATTCGACTGCAGCGTCAGCGACGGCGTGACGAGCAAGAGGTTGTCCGAGGTCGTGCGGCCGAGGTTGCGGTCCTCGGTGCGCAGCGATACGAAATCCAGCGGCACGTAGAGGCTTGCCGAAAAGCGGTCGCCGATGCGGTAGCCCACGCTCGGCCCCACGATGAGGTCCAGCCGCCGCCAGTAGATGTCGTTGCGCAGGGTGTCGGCCGCCGGGAGGGTCCCGCCCGCGGCGTTCATCGCCGAGAGCGACGACTCCATGCGCTCCACCTGTGCGTTGAGTGCGGCGTTGAGCGTGAAGTTCCACCGGCGCACGCTGTAGGCGGTGAAGGCCGAGTTGCGGGTGCGGAAGCGCCGGCTGTCGAGCGCCTGGAGGGCATCCGGATAGTCGGCCGGAGCGTCGAAGACCTCCGGATAGAGCATCGGGCGGATGCGCAGCGACGTAGGCTGCGTCGTGTAGTCGGTCTCCGAGCGGAAGTTCACCGCCCAGCGGCCCCAGCGCCGCACATCGGTGAAGAGGTTGCGCAGCGTGATCTTCGGCAGCCGGAAGCGCTGGTCGACCCGCTCGCCGTCGCTCAACGCCCTTCCGTAGTCGGCATCCCACTGCCCGCCGAAGGTCAGACGCTCCTGCAGGTAGTGCCGCTCGGTATTCGAGCGCAGCTGCAGGTTCACCTCCGTGCGATCGGTGCGGTGGTCGGCAAGGCTCTGCTCCGTGACCACGAGCGGCGCGGCATCGGGCAGGTAGTAGGTCGTCACGGAACCTCCCTCCGAGGTCTGGAAGTCGTGCACGTAGTGGGCGTTGGCCGTCAGTTCGAGCTCCTTGCGCAGCTTGACGATGGCGTTCGTCGAGACCGTGTGGATCTCGTTGTCGAGGTACCGCTCCCGTTCGAGCGAGGGTTCCGTCGGGCGGTGCACGCCCAGCAGCGTCGAAGCCTCGTCCAGCCCCCCGTAGAAGCTCGTCAGCTCGCGCGAAACGTCGTCTCCCGTATTGTTGGTCTTGTAGACGTCGATCGTCTGGAAGTCGCGCCCGAAGTACATCGCCGTCGCTTCGCCATTCCACATCCACGGCTTGTAGCCTGCACCCAGCTGCAGCGTCGCGTTCCACGTCCCCTTGGCCTCCTCCTTGAGCTTGAGGTTCAGCGCCGCGCGGTCCGAGGCGACGAGCTCCTTGAGCGCCTTGATCGGCTGGTGGTTCTCGAAAACCTGCACCGAGGCGATGTCCCGGGCCCGCACGTTGTTCGTCGCGATGCCGTAGCGCCCCTCGAGCATGTCCAGACCCTCGATGTAGAACTTGTTGATCGCCTTGCCGTTGTATTTGATCTCGCCCGACTTCGCCACCTCGATGCCCGGCATCTTCCGCAACACGTCGCCGATCGAGTGGTCCGCAACGTCGGCATACTTGGCCACCGTATAGGTCAGCGTATCGCTCTGCCGGACCACGGCCGGTGCCTCGACACGCACCTCGCGGATCTTCAGCTCGCCCGTCTCGACGGCAAGATCCACCCGCTGCGTCCGCGCCGCCACGCGCCGCGCCTGCGGCTTGATGTTGAAGCCCGTGACGGCGACCACCAGCGTATCGGCCTCGCCCCGGTATTCGAGGCGGTAGACGCCGTCATCACCCGTGATGGCGTAGCCGTACATCAACCGCCGGGAGGTATCCTGCAGCATCACATTCACACTCCCGACCGGGCGCGACATCGCAGCATCGCGCACCGTACCCGCAATCGTGACGGCGTCCCGGCTCTGGGACCGGGCACCCGGGGGCAACAGCAGAAACAGCAAGAGCAGCATCGGCAAAACGGTATTTCGGAAGGTGCGGTTCATGGCGGAAAAGTTTTCAGGAATGAGTTTTCGGGATGTGTTTTCAGGGATGTGTTTTCGGGATAAGCTTTTAAGGCATTTCAAGACGGCGGAGAGCAAATCACTCCCGCTCGAGCGGGTTGTAGGGAATCGGGAGACACTGATCGGGAACAACGAGCCGGGGCTGGCCGTTCTGAAGCGTCACGAAGTAGTCTTGCCCCTTCTCCGCGAAAAACGCGTCAATCGGATTGTCGTAGACGATGCGGGCAGCTTTTTTTACCCGTTCGCGCGACATCTTGCGCGAAGGCACCCTGTAGCGAAGCAGCGGTTCTGCAGGCTGCTCGATGCCAACAGCCCGGAAGCGGTACTCGCCCGAAGCATCTTCGGCTGCCAGAACCATCCCCGGCAAACCGTGGAATTTCCAAAATCCAGCCACTACGGGAAGGTCGGGAGCATACCAAACCGTCCAGTCCCGTCCGCGAAACGAACACCGTGCTTTCCGGCAGCGATATCCCAGAATCTCACATACCGCCTCGTCGAACACCCATTCGATTGCCGGCAGCGCCTCCTTGTAGGTGTGCAGCAGATTCGTGATATTAGGCAGCAACACGCACTCTTCGAGCATCCGGTGGCGGAGGTCGATATAAAGCGTCGCGGCGTATTGTACACTGCACGAATCCATCCACCCGTAAGTAGTCGTTCTGGCTCGATCGGTATGGTTCTTCGACAGTTCCCGAAGGTAGAGGCTGTAGAAACTTGTGTAGCGGCGCCCCATTTCGGCAGCGATTCTGTCATGCCGTACCAGCGTATCGATCCGAACAGAGAGGTCGTAGATGACACGCAGGTCGATATTATCGATCTCCTCCGGCTCAGCCGTAGAATAGAAACCCTCGAAATTCGGGATATAAGAACCTGAATAGGCCGGCATCATGCGTTTCATTTCGGCAAGTGGCACGATGCGTTGTGCCGACACAGAAAGGCATGACAGCATGGCAAGCATATAAATTAATCTGGTCATCGGGCGCATATGAATTGTCATAAAAGTATTGGGGAGGGGAGTTGTCGGACAAGACGTTCAGCAACTCCCCGAACTCTATTTAGCAGGCAACACCAACGGCATTTTCCACACGTCCGATATTAGTTTGCCGCCTCGCTGGCGTTATTGCCAGGGACATCTACCCAATAACCTTCGTTCATGTTGTCGCCTTCGCCCCATTTCGTGACGACGAAACAACGCCAGCCTCCTTTCACATGGTTCATCTGCCACGTCGAGAGCTGCTGCGCTGCAAAATCTTTCATCGTTTTCATAGTCGTAGTTTTTTGTGGTTTTAAAATTTGCGTTGATCCGGACCTTTGCGTTTCGACAGGTGTCCGAAACTGCCGTTCTCCGTCAGATAGAGCTGTTGATCATTCCAACTCCAACGGATAGAAGGGAACGACCCAACTTTCATCCATCACTCCGGGCGGATCACCTAAACTGATGATCTGCGTATCCTGTCCGAACATCGCCCAGGGAGAGATATGCATCCGCTCCTCGAGTTGCAACCAGTCTACATGTCCGATCGGCCTGCCGCTACGCCATCGATAGCGCCGGATCGGACGTTCAGCTGTCGAAATAGAGGTGCAGACAAACGAAAACAGACCTTGTGACTCTTCGGCCCTCAGCACCAAACCGGGAAGTCCCCACAACTTCCAAGGGCCTACAGGAAGCGGTATCTCCGGCGTAAACCAGACCTTCCAGTCCCGCCCTCCAAAATGCGTCGAAGCCCGTAGGCAATGATAACCCAGCAACTCACAGGTAAGAGTATCAACTACCCATTGCGGACGTGGCTCTCCCTGGATCGTAACGACGCGACCCGATTGCATCGGTATGCGCTGCAACACTTCCAATGCGCCTGATACCCGGTCTCCATAGACGAAAAACCGGATATGATTCGACGTGAAATTGCCGCTTCGCCCCACTCTCTGCCAATTATACGTGTAGAGCGAATCGTCCTCGAAAAGGTCCATGCTGTAGAACGCCGTTTTCCGATTGCCTATCTCCAGACGCATGTGGTCCGTCATGGGAGGGTCGGACACTTTGACACTGGACGGATAAGAGAAATCGTACGTCACCACACAACGGGCCGTATCCAGCAAATCGTAGGCGGAAATATCCGAGCCGAAAGCCAACAATTCCGAACCACGGATCATCGCCACACCGTTGGGATAGTTCCGCGGATCGAGACGGGCAGGAATCTGTTTCTGGGCATAGACAGATACAAGACCGAAGACCAAAAACAGGGAATAACCGCTTATCCTCATATAACGCATACACTTCGTTTTGATGGATTCACACCTCCCTCAAGAGGTGTGAATCAAAAATAAATTTATAACAGCCAAGGCTGACACTCAATAGTGCCAATTCCTTTATAGACCTCTTGAAGCTGATGCTGAATATCCTGATAATCGGAAGATTCAATCGTTCCAAGGTCATAAATGTCTTCACCAATCGTCAAATCGCAACGTACCTTTGCACCACCCCGCACCTGGTTCATCTGCTTCTTCGAAAGCTGCTGTGCTGCAAAATTCTTCATCGTTTTCATGGTTGTAGTTTTTAGTCGATCACTCCCGCTCGATCGGGTTGTAAGGAATCGTCCAGTCGTCGAGGGGCTGGCGGGTTTGCGGATCAAGGACCTCAACCTCCCCGTTCCTGGTAAAAAAATCATTCGGCCGCGTATGCATCCGCCGCTCGGTCCTGAGCCATTTCGACTTCGACATCCGGACAGGGTGCCAGTCATAAAGCAGGATCGGCTGTTGCTCCGAGGCAATCCGTGTGGCCTCGAACGAATAGTCCGAATCGGAGTCCTCGGCCTTGAGAATCAAGCCAGGAAGACCTCCCAGCTTCCACGGACCGACCGAAAACGGGAGATCCGGCGCAAACCAGACCCGCCACTTCCGACCGGCAAAACGGCCTTCGGCATAGAAACACGGGTAGCCGCAAACCGTATCCCGCCGCTCCGATATATCCCATGCGACGACAGGAAGCGGTTCCTCGTATTCGACGACCTGAAGCATGCCCTGCAACATTCGGGAATAGGGAATGCGGTGCTGCACGGTGATTCGTCCCGACGGATGGTTGCGGAAAAGGTCGTAATCCACCATGTCAAACCGATAGCGAATGCGGTTGTTCTCACCGCAGGTCAGGTTCCGGTCCCACAGATTCAGGTCATGCGAGAAGCTCTTGCTCACCTGACGGCCGATCTGGAGGGTCATCAGATCTTCGGCCTTGCGGAATCCCCCTTTGAAGTCATCCCGGGGATAGGTGTGGCGATAGAAGACCACACATACGGTCGAATCGAGGCATTGGGACGCAGGCAGCGGTGAGGGTATGGTCTGCAGTTCCCGACTGATAGACACAAGTTTCACTTGGGCCGCCGCATGTGTGCTGCACGTCAGGATGACGGCAAAAAGAGACAGAATCCGTTTCATCGAATTGGGGATGATGCTCCGGACCGGCCGCCCTGCGAAAGTGCAGGGCGGTTCAGCCGGAACAGGTCAATCGCAATATACATTTTCATACAGAGAACTGAGATAGGATTCGACCTCCTTTTTCGAATCGCCTTCATATTGCCCGACCCACTGCCCATTAGCATAGCAATCAAAACGCTGTCCACCCCTCACCTCGTTCATCTGCCGCTTCGAGAGCTGCTGCGATGCAAAATCTTTCATCGTTTTCATAGTTGTAGTTTTTTATCGGATTAAAATTTGCATTTGTCCGGACCTTTACGTCTCGACAGGTGTCCGAAACTGCCGTCTTCCGATTCATATCCCGATGCTCCGGAAAAGAATTCTATTGTCTTATGCCTTTCTGCGTTTTGGTTAAACTTTTGAGTTGTCACACTCGGTTTTGCCTCCTCGCGGAAGGCTTTTTTGTTGTCACTGGCCGGC
>OCHL01001917.1_pt1 | contig 11317 bp, 8 predicted proteins | sample 1538421 | NCBI WGS metagenome assembly OCHL01 (sample SAMN04571690, study PRJEB22368) | human gut metagenome | biome: human gut; material: stool | host: Homo sapiens | place: Luxembourg | collected 2012-06-01 | reverse complement strand
AAAAGCAGGAAGCTCTGTAATAGAATTATTAAGAAATGCAGGATGTTTAAAAGGAATGACCGAAAGTAACCAGATGAGTTTATTTGCTTAAATTTTGAACTTTAGGTGAACTTTAGGGACGGAGCTTAAAGTTCAAATACTTAACATAAGATTATAAACTATCGTAAATAAATCAAGATATAGGAGAGAATGATGTTAGACTATAAATTATTATTAGAAGCAATATTTACACCAAAAAACATTATAATATACTTAATTTGTATAAATTTACTAGCTTTTGCAGCTATGTGGTGGGATAAAAGAAGGGCACAAAAAGGTGAATGGAGAATAAGTGAAGCAGGATTATTTACTCTAGTTCTACTAGGAGGTGGAATTGGAGGAATTGCTGGAATGTATACTTTTAGGCATAAGACAAAAAAATTGAAATTTACAATAGGATTCCCTACAATTTTAATAACAGAAATTATTTTGGCAATATATTTTGGTGTAATTAAATAATAATCCTTGATTTTTTGTAAATAATATGATATAAGTATATAAATTTAATAAGTGCGATGAAAAAGAAAAAGTATTTATAAAGCTAAAAGAGAGTTAGTGGTTGGTGTAAACTAATAGCAAAAAAATATGGGGAGCTTTGGAGCACAATTATAACGAAGAGGATAATTAAATTTATCAATTAGGGTGGAACCGCGGAATATAACTTTCGTCCCTAGCAAGTAAGCTAGGTACGGAAGTTTTTTTGATAGGGATTGGAGGACGGTCCAAAAATCCCTATTACAAATATAAAAAATAAAAAACTGCTTATTACTTTCGTACTTAAGTAGTTTTATTTTTTAGGATAGGGAAAAAAAGACCGTCCCCTTATCCCGATAGGAGGTTTTTATTATGGTAGATTCAATGGAAAAAATCGTAGCATTATGCAAATCAAGAGGATATGTATATCCGGGTTCAGAAATTTATGGAGGACTTGCAAATACTTGGGATTATGGTCCTTTAGGAAACGAATTAAAAAATAATATTAAAGCTGCGTGGAGAAAGAAATTCATTCAAGAGCAACCAAATATTGTAGGATTAGATGCGGCGATATTAATGAATCCAGAAACATGGGTTGCTTCAGGTCATGTTGGAGGATTTTCAGATCCATTAATTGATTGTAAGGAATGTAAAACAAGACACAGAGCAGATAAATTAATAGAAGAATGGGCACACGAACAAGGAAAAGACATGATTGCAGATGGTATGACAGATGAACAATTAATAAACTTTATTAATGAAAATAAGATACCTTGCCCTAATTGTGGAAAAACGAATTTTACAGATATACGTAAATTTAATTTAATGTTTAAAACATTCCAAGGTGTTACAGAGGATAAAACAGCAGAGATATATCTAAGACCAGAAACAGCACAAGGTATATTTGTAGATTTTAAAAATGTATTAAGAACATCTAGAAAGAAAATGCCAATGGGTATTGCACAAATAGGTAAAGCATTTAGAAATGAAATTACACCAGGAAACTTTATATTTAGAACAAGAGAATTCGAACAAATGGAATTAGAATTCTTCTGCAAACCAGGAACAGATTTAGAATGGCATAAATATTGGAAAGACTATTGTGAAAACTGGTTATTAAGCCTAGGAATTAAGAAAGAAAATATACGTTTAAGAGATCATTCAAAAGAAGAATTGGTATTCTATAGCAAAGCAACAACAGATATAGAATTTGCATTCCCATTTGGATGGGGAGAATTATGGGGAATTGCAGACAGAACAGATTATGACTTAACACAACATATGAACCATTCAAACCAAGATATGTCATACTTAGATCAAGAAACAGGAGAAAAATATGTACCATATGTTATAGAACCATCATTAGGAGCAGACAGAGTATTATTAGCTTTCTTATGTAATGCATATGAGGAAGAAGAAATCGCAGAAGGAGATGTAAGAACAGTATTGCATTTACATCCAGCTTTAGCGCCATATAAGGTTGCAGTTCTTCCATTATCTAAAAAATTATCTGAAAAAGCTGAAGAAGTATATACAAATTTATCAAAGAAATTTATGTGTGATTATGATGAAGCAGGAAGTATAGGAAAGAGATATAGAAGAGAAGACGAGATTGGAACTCCTTATTGCGTAACAATAGATTTTGATACATTAGAAGATAATTGTGTAACAATTAGAGACAGGGATACAATGGAACAAGTAAGAGTAAATATTGACGAATTAGAAAATTGGATTGCTGAAAAAGTAGAATTTTAATTTAATTGCTTAATTATGGTTAATACAGAGCCTTATAGGAGAAAGTAATTATTAAGGACATTCATTAAAACGAAATTAGTTTGATGAATGTCTTTTACTTTTGCTCAACTTATGATAAGATTTCGGTAGATGATACCAAAGAGGTGTTTTTATGGAAACAAGTTTAATAGTAAGAAAAGAGAGTAAATTTGATAAGATAATAAAAGTACTTAACAGAATATTTTTTAAAGAAGCATATTATTTAGAAGAGCAATTAGATGAATTATTTAAACCTAAAAGTGTAAATATTTCTAGAATAGTAATACCTAAAGAGATAAAATATTAAATACAAAAAAGGGGAAAAAAGGACCGTCCCCAAATCCCGAAAAGGACTGTCCAAAAATCTCTAAATTTTTTTAAAAAGGTTTACTAAAAGACATAAAGTGATATAATATTGGTATAAAAATAGCATTGTACGAAATTAAACTTAGTATACAAGTAAATATGATTCAAAAGAAAAAGGAGAGAAGATACATGGAAGAGAACAAGAAATATGTATATTTATTTCAAGAAGGAAATGCAAAAATGAAAGATATTCTTGGTGGAAAAGGAGCAAATTTGGCAGAAATGACAAATTTGGGCTTACCAATTCCACAAGGTTTTACAATATCTGCAGAATGTTGTAATAAATATTATGAAGACGGAGAGAAAATATCAGAAGATATAATAAGCCAAATAGAAAAAGCTCTAGTTAAACTAGAAGAAATGTCTGGCAAAAAGTTTGGAGATGTTCAAAAACCATTATTAGTTTCTGTTCGTTCTGGTGCTAGGGTTTCTATGCCTGGAATGATGGATACAATATTAAATTTAGGAATTAATGATGAAACTGTTAAAACATTAGCAGTTAAAAATAGAAGATTTGCATATGACAGTTATAGAAGATTTATTCAAATGTACAGTGATGTAGTAAAAGGAATTCCTAATAGTGTTTATGAAAAGGCAATAGATACTAAAAAAATGCAAAGAGGTCTTGCTCAAGATATAGACATGGATGCAAATGACCTAGAAGATTTAGTTAAAGTATTTAAAGGAATATATTATGAACAAACAGGGGCAGCATTTCCACAGGATGTAAAGGCTTTACTGTTAGAATGTATAGAAGCTGTATTTAAATCTTGGAACAACCCAAGAGCAATAAAATATAGAAGATTAAATGATATACCAGGAGATTGGGGAACAGCAGTAAATATTCAAATGATGGTATTTGGAAATATGGGAGATGACTGTGGTACAGGTGTAGCATTTTCTAGAAATCCAGCAACAGGTGAGAACAAAATATATGGGGAATTTCTTATGAATGCACAAGGAGAAGATGTTGTAGCAGGAATAAGAACTCCTATGACAATAGATAAATTAGCAGAAATTAATCCAGATGTATATAATGAGTTTGTAAGAAGTGCGAAAAAATTAGAAAAGCATTATAAAGATATGCAAGACTTAGAATTTACAATAGAACATGGAAGTTTATATATTTTACAAACTAGAAATGGAAAAAGAACAGCACAAGCAGCTTTGCAAGTAGCTGTAGATTTAGTAAAGGAAGGGTTAATAGACGAAAGAGAAGCAGTACTTAGAGTAGAACCAAAGCAATTAGAACAATTATTGCATCCTAATTTTGATAAAGAAAAATTAAAATATGCAAGATTGATAGCACAAGGGTTAGCAGCATCACCAGGAGCTGCAACAGGAAAAGTTGTATTTAGTGCAGAAAAAGCAGTACAATTACATGATGCAGGAGAAAAAGAATTAATTTTAGTGCGTTTAGAAACATCTGCAAATGATATTGATGGTATGAATGTTTGCAAAGGAATATTAACTGTAAGAGGAGGAATGACATCACATGCTGCAGTTGTTGCAAGAGGAATGGGAACTTGCTGTGTAGCAGGCTGTTCTAGTATAGTTGTAAACGAAGAAGAAGGATATTTTGAATTACCAGATGGTTCAGAATATATGGAAGGTGACTATATTTCTTTAGATGGTTCAACTGGAAATGTATATGATGGAAAAATAGATACTGTACCTGCAACTGTTTCTGGAAATTTTGCAGAACTTATGAACTGGGCAGATCAATATAGAAAATTAAAAGTTAGAGCAAATGCAGATACTCCAAGAGATGCAAAACAAGCATATGAATTTGGAGCAGAGGGTATTGGTTTATGTAGAACAGAGCATATGTTTTTTGCACCAGAAAGAGTAAAAGCAATAAGAGAAATGATTCTTTCAGAAACAGTGGAACAAAGAAAAGTTGCATTAGCAAAATTATTACCTATGCAAAGAGCTGACTTTGAAGAACTATATAAAGCAATGAATGGATATACAGTAACAATTAGATTATTAGATCCACCACTACATGAATTTTTACCTAAAACAGATAAAGATATATATGATCTAGCAAAAGAAATGAATATAAAAGAAGAAAAAATAAGGGAAACAATCCAAAAGCTACACGAATTTAATCCAATGATGGGACATAGAGGTTGTAGATTAGATGTAACATATCCAGAAATAGCTCAAATGCAAACAAGAGCTATTATAGAAGCTGCAATAAATGTTAATAAAGAAGGAATGAATGTAATTCCAGAAATAATGATTCCTTTAGTTGGGGAATATAAAGAAATGAAATATGTAAAATCAATAGTTACAGAAACTGCAGATAAAATTTTAGAAGAAGCAAACATAGAAATGAGATATCATGTAGGAACAATGATAGAAATACCAAGAGCAGCTTTAACTGCTGATGAAATAGCTAAAGAAGCAGAGTTTTTCTCATTTGGAACAAATGACTTAACACAAATGACATTTGGATTTAGTAGAGATGATGCAGGTAAATTCTTAAATGAATATTATTCTAAAAATATTTATGATTTTGATCCATTTGCAACAATAGATAGAAAAGGTGTAGGCAAATTAATGAAAATAGCTGTAGAGCTAGGAAGAAAGACAAGACCAGATTTAAAAATTGGAATTTGTGGTGAGCATGGTGGAAATCCAGCTTCTGTAGAATTTTGTAATTCACTTGGATTAGACTATGTATCTTGTTCACCTTACAGAGTACCAATTGCAAAACTTGCAGCAGCTCAAGCAGCGATAAATGAAGAATAGGTAGTATACAAAAGGAAAATAAAAAGATAGGGATATTTTATGAATTTTTCAGAAATAGAAAAAAATTTAAAATTAAATCAACATATTCAAGCTGACATTAGACAAATTGTATATGAATGTTATTATGATATTTATAATTACTTAGGAAGAACAGGATTTATAAAATGGGTAGATAAGCAAAAGTTAACTGTTGGAATTAGAAATATCATATTTAAATCATTAACAGAAAAAGAAGATGAATATTTAAAAAATAATAGAGGGGTTGTAGGTTATCATAGGCGCCCCATAGATCTAAGTCAAAAAGAAAATATAGTATTAAGAAAAGGTGTAGGCGATAATAAAGATACAAATGCACATGAAATATTCCATTCTATAGTGGATGGACTTGGAGGATTTAACCAATTTTGGGGAGAAGGAATAACAGAATATTGTAAAAAGGCAATGTATAATAGGAGCCAATACAGTTATCCAAAAAATGTAGAAATGGTTTTTCTGGCATATTCAATGTTTGGAAATATTATATTAAAAGATTATTTTTCAAAACAAGGTGATAAGTTTAATTTTCATTTGGCTAAAGGAGCAGATAATACGATATTTCAGGCCATGATGAAAACAGGTAGACATATGAATAATTACTTGGAAAGTTATCATAATATTATTTATAATAAAAAAGATCCAACACCCGATGATTTTAAGGTGGCAAATGAAAATTTAGTAAATGGAATAGAAGAATTACTTAGTATTTATTATATGTATAATCAAAAGCAAATTGAAAGCTTTAAACATATAAAAGAAGGTAAAGTAGATTTTAATAAATTTATAGATGAACAAGTAAAAATTAGTAAGTATTTGCAAGTATTAGTGCCATATGCTAAAGATTTTCAAAAGCTATTCGACCAAAATATTTTTATTAGAGAAAAATTAATAGAAAAAATGGTCGAACATAGCCACCTATTATTTAACAAGACGGATGAAGAAAAAAATCAAATTATGACTAAAATAAAAATCGATATACATTCTAAAATAGCAAATAGAAGTACAGGTAAATATTTAGATATAAGAGAAACAAAAATAAATCAAGAACTAGAAGAACCATATAAAACCTTAAATGAAAATGCTACAGGAAAATTAGTTGTTTCATTTTTATATAATGATGATGGAAATGATTTTGTATCAACAATAAAAAAGATAGCAGATATACAAGCTGCAACAAAAGACTTTTCGACAGAGGAAATAATAGATACTATAAAGATAATTGATGAAAGGATACAAAGAAAAAATGCACTAGCAATATTAGGTGATTCAAAAAACTTTTCAAGAACCATAGAAAATATTTCACAATTAGAACAGCAATACGAATGCGAAATGGAAATACCAACATTTAAAAAAGTACATATAGAAGGGTTAGATAATCTAAATATATTTATAGAATTTGGTACAGATAAGCAAGCTTTAATAGTAATAGATCCAGAACAGGGAAAAATGGATAGAATATCGTTGAATGAATTATTTCAGGAGTCCTCAGATTTTAATATGTTTACATATAAAAAATTAAATAAAAAAGACTTATCTTGCAGTCTTATTGTTAAAGGAGAAAAGGTTTCAGATATAGTAATTAATCCGAATAGTCAAGATATAAAAATAACAAATGGAAGAATCGATGAAAAGCCAATAATAGGAATAGATTCAATATATGAAGATACATTAAACTCTTTGGTGTTTAAATCAATAAAAAAAGATATTAAAAATTGCTCATATTCACATGGGGTATCAAGTGAGCAGAAAATAATTACCACAGCAAGAATTAGTGGAATAGAAAGAAATATAGATGTAGATAAATTTATAGAAGATTATAAAGAAACTCAAGAATTAATTCCAGGAGTTGATAAACAAGGGAACGATTTTATAGAATTAAGTGAAGAACTTATAGATACAACATTTGAACCACATTTAATACCAAAACAATCTGAAAGCGCTGAAGAATACGAAGAACAAAAATATGCTTTAATAAGAGATATGAGAATGCTATTACAAGAAAAAAAACAAGAAAGTAATAAGGAAAAAATTGACGAAATACATAAGAAAATAAGTGATGATTTAGAAATTTTAAATACTACAGTAGATAAAGCTACTGAAAAAGAAAATATTGGTGTATTAGTTGGAAGAAAAAAATCAAGTGATAGTTTTCTAAAAGATGCTGTAGATGGAACTAAGAAAAGGGTAAGAAGTGAAAACATAAATAGGCAGATAGAATTTATGAGACAGATAAGATTATTAAAAAGAGGATTACCAATGAAAGATGAGAAGGGAAAAGAAAATTATGGGGAGAGATAAAGAAACTAGAGTTGCATATGCAGAAATAATTAGTTTTATAAATTTGTTACCACAAGATAAACAGGAAAAAATCCCCAAAAATATTATAGAATATTTTAAAGAAGAGATGGACAAAGACAGTAAGCGAGAATTAACCACAGATATACCTTTAGAAAATCAAAATTTAAAAAATGCAACATGGGATTTAATTGCTATTTTATATCTAAAATATTTATGCGAAGATGAAGAGGAGAAAAAAGAATTAGAACAAATTTATGCCGAAAATGAGAGGACGTATAGAGAAGAAATAAAGGAAAAATATAATCCAGAAAAAATATTAGAAAATAGAGGAAAAAAGAATACAGAACAACAAGATGAAGTAAAGAATTTACCAATAGAAGTTAAAAAAGAAAACTTTATTCAAAAAATTATAAAATTTATAAATAAGATATTTCATAAGAAAAACACTTGATAATTGTATCAAGTGTTTTTCATTTTATCTATTTTTTCTAATCCAGAATATTTTTTTAATTTTTCATAAACTAAATAATTAATTGTACCAGAAGGGAATTTTCCATTTTTATCTTTAGTTCCAGCAGGTACACCTGTTAATAATTCGATACCTTCATCAATTGTAGAAATTGCATAAATATGGAATAAGTTATTTTTTACAGCCTCTACAACTTCATCATCTAAATGAAGATTTCGTACATTTTGAATAGGAATTATAACACTATGACTACCATCTAAACCTCTATCTTTACATATTTGGAAAAATCCTTCGATTTTTTCATTAACACCACCAATAGGTTGTATTTCACCTTTTTGATTTACAGAACCTGTAACTGCAAAAGATTGATTTATTGGTATTTCAGACAAACTAGAAAGTAGAGCATATAGCTCTGTACTAGAAGCACTATCTCCATCAACACCATTATATAATTGTTCAAAACAGATACTTGCAGTTAAAGCAAGAGGGAAATCTTGTGCAAATTTTTGTCCTAAATAACCTGTAAGTATTAATACACCTTTAGAATGAGATGAACCAGAAAGGTCAACTTCACGTTCTATATTAACAATTCCTTGCTTTCCAGCATAAGTATTTGCAGTTATTTTTGTAGGTTTTCCAAAAGAATAGTCACCTATAGTTAAAACTGTAAGTCCATTTATTTGTCCGACTTTATAACCGTTAGTATCAATTAACAAAGTATTTTCTTTTATCATTTCTGAATAGTGAGCATCATATTTTTTCACACGTTCAATTCGTTCTTTTAAAGCTTTATGAATGAATTTGTCAGTAATTAATTTAGAACGACTAAGTTTTGCCCAAGTTGCTGCTTCACCTATTATTTCTGATAAATCATTAAATTTTGTCGAAATTTTTTCTTTATCGTTTGCAAGAACAGTAGCATAGTCAACTAAACTTGCAACTCCAGATCTGTCTAACTGAGGAAGACCTTCTTTTTCACAGAAACCATGTGCAAATCTAGCAAGTTTTACCATGTTTTCAGAATTACGAGGAGCATCATCTTCAAATTCGACTTTTATTTTAAATAGTTTTCTAAAATCATTATCCACAGCAAGTAGAGTATGATAAATATTGCTATTACCAATTATAATAACCTTTAAATCTAAAGGGATTGGCTCAGGTTTTAAAGAAATCATTACCATAGAAGAATGTTGCTCAGAAGCATTTTCTATATTTAGTTCTTTTACCTTTAGTGCCTTTTTTAATGATTCATAGCATAGGCTATTTTGTATGATATCATCTGCTTGGAACATAATATATCCACCGTTTGCCATGTGAAGTAAACCAGGTTTTAACATAGTATGATCAGTTTTTAAAGCACCATAGTAATTTTCGTATTCAAGTCTTCCAAATAAATTTGGATAAGAAGTATTAGAATCCATTATAACTGGTGCACCTTCTAAATTGCTATTATCTATAAACAAGTTTACCCTGTAATTAAGCCATGGTGCAGGAGATTCCATTCTTGGGCCATTTTGAGGTTGATTATTATTAGGTTCTGCTGTAAATGCAGAAATATTTTTTAAAATATCAGTTTTTACATCATTTAGAAATTTAGTAATCTTCTTATTTCTTTTAAATTTTGATTTTACATTATTTATATGAACATTTATAGTAAGTAGGGCGATATTAGATTGCCATTCTTCTATTTTTTTATCTGCTTCTTTTTCTATTGCTTTAATCTCGCTAATTGCTTCAATTATTTGCTGTTGAACTATTCCAGATTTATCTTCAAATTCTTTTTTTATACTTTCGTCTAATTTATCAAATTCTTCTTCTTCGATAGTTTTACCATTTATTACTGGCATCATGTAAATACCATTTTGTGCACTTTTAACAAAAAAACCATGTTCTAAAGCTTTTTTATTTAAGTTTTCCATTAAAACATTTCTTTTTTCTTCGAATTCTTGTCTAATGATAGTTTTTTCTTTTTCAAAATCATCATTATTAAATGTATTTTTTATATCAACTTTTATATCTTTAATAAAAGTATCCATAGTATTTTTAAATTCTTTTCCTTGACCAGCAGGAAGAGAGACCGCAATAGGTTCATTTGGTCTATCAAAATTATATATATAACACCAATCATTTGGAACTTTTTTCTTTTTAGCAATTGTATCCAAATAATTTTTTGTATACATAGTCTTACCAACACCACTAGGACCCTCTAGGTAAATATTATACCCTTTAACATTTACATTAAGACCAAATTCTAAAGCTTTAATGCCACGTTCTTGTCCAATTCCAGAAGTAATAGGTTCTAAATTTTCTGTTGTTTCAAAATCAAAAAAGTTTGGATTACACATTACTCTTAAATCTTTGTAATTTAATTCATTTTTTTTCATTTGTTTTTTTCCTTCTTTCTTTATAATTCTTTTGTCATAATAATTGCATTATCTTTATTGTTATAATACTTTTTTCTGAAGCCAACATTTTTAAAACCATATTTTAAGTATAAATTTATTGCAGGTAAATTGTGTTCATTTACTTCTAAAGTAATCGAGTTAAAATTTTGTGATTTTGCAGTTTGTATTAGTTTCTCCAATAATTTACTGCCAATACCAGTTTGTCTGTTAGATTTTTTTACGACTATATCTGTAATATGTACATCATCTACAGCTTTCCAAATTCCTGCAAAACCTAAAATATTATTTTCCAATTTGGCTACAAAATATTCTGAGTTAGGATTATTAAGTTCTTCTTGCAAGACATCATATGTCCAAAAATCGTCAAAATCGTCGATTAAAATATCTTTTATCAAAGATAAGTCATAATCTGTCATATTATATATTTCTAAATTCATAGTAATTATCCTTTATTTAATTTTTTCTCTAATTCGATTTCAGCACTTGATTTTTTTAGATATAATGGGGAAAGGGCTAAATCTTCCTTATCTGTGCAATTAAAATATTTATAGATTGCAGCTTTAGCTACTCCACTAGCAGAAGAATTGTTAGAATTTCCTTCTGTTATTAAACAATTTTTAATAGAAGCTTTAATTTGTGAAGAATGTGTTGTAGCACCAGAACCTACAAATATAATTTCAGTATTAGAATAATGATTTAA
>OCHL01001900.1_pt1 | contig 11426 bp, 10 predicted proteins | sample 1538421 | NCBI WGS metagenome assembly OCHL01 (sample SAMN04571690, study PRJEB22368) | human gut metagenome | biome: human gut; material: stool | host: Homo sapiens | place: Luxembourg | collected 2012-06-01 | reverse complement strand
GCGGCTGGTGCTGACCCATCTGGAGGAAAAGGAACATAAAGGAGTTCTGACGGGATCGGTTATTACAGATATGAAGATCACACTGACTTCAGGAAAAGCCCATCTGAAGCATACGGAGGGCGGGGATTTCCGACAGGCAACTTACCGGGCTGTGCGGCAGGGACTGAAAAAAGCAGAAAGCGTACTGCTTGAACCGTATTATGAGTTCAGGATCGAATTACCTTCTGAAAATGTGGGACGTGCCATGACGGATATACAGAACCGTTTCGGAAAATTTGAGGCACCGGAAACGTTGGGAGAAATGACTGTGCTGACGGGAATTGCACCGGTATCGACTTTAAGCGGTTATCAGAAAGATGTCATTGCATATACAGGTGGAAGAGGAAGAATTTCTCTGACCCTGAAGGGGTATGATCTCTGCCATAATCAGGAAGAAGTTGTAGCGGCGAGAGGGTATGATTCAGAGCTGGATCTTGCGAATCCTACCGGTTCGGTCTTTTGTGCCCATGGTGCAGGATTTGTCGTGGACTGGGATGAAGTCGAAGAATATATGCACATGGAACGCACACTGGATCAGACGGGAGAAGAAGGACTTGCGGAAGTCACACTTCCGAAGCGGCGGCATTCCAGTATTGAACTGACACAGGAGGAACTGGATGCAATTTATGTAAGAACTCCTGATCCGGTGAAGCAGAATCATGGTCCGGTGACAGTCTGTGCAAAGGAAAAGGACAGAGAACCGGGCAGTGCCTATACAGATCCGAAATGGGAAAGACGCAGACGGGAAAAGGAAGGCCGACAGGAATATCTTCTGGTGGATGGATACAATATTATTTTCTCATGGGAGGAACTAAGAGAGCTGTCCGAAAAGGATATTGGTGCGGCACGCGGGAAACTTGCGGATATCTTAAGCAACTATCAGGGATACAGAAAATGTACGCTGATCCTTGTGTATGATGCATATAAAGTTGAAGGCAATCCGGGTGAAGTGATGAAATATCATAATATTTATATTGTCTATACCAAAGAGGCGGAAACGGCAGACCAGTATATCGAAAAGACTGTAAGACGGATCGCAAAGGATGCTGCTGTAACTGTGGCAACTTCAGACGGACTGGAGCAGGTGATCATCTTAGGACAGGGTGCGAACCGGATGTCTGCTCCGGGACTGAAAGAGGAAATTGAGAGGACGCTGGCAGAAGTCAGAGGTGAGCATCTTGGAAAGAAAGGCAGTGTCGGAAATTATCTTTTTGATTATCTGGATGAAGAGACTGCAGAGGAGATGGAAAAAGTCCGACTGGGGAAAGCAGGAAAGAATGGACGGGATAAAAAATGACAATCGGGATTATTGAAGATGACCGCCTGTTAAGCAGGTCTTTGAAAGTCGTGCTTGAGAAGGAAGGTTATCGGACTTTGCAGGTTTATACAAAGAAAGATGCAGGGCAGATTCTGCAGGGAACAGAGGAGCTTTTACTGGTTGATATCGGTCTCCCGGACGGAAATGGTATGGAACTGTATCACACCCTGATGAAAAAATGGAACAGAAAGATCCCTGCAATTTTTCTGACGGCAAGGGATGAAGAGCAGGAAATGCTGAAAGCATTTGACCTGGGAGCAGAAGATTATGTTGTGAAACCATTTTCCATGAAAGTGTTATTAAAAAGGATTGAAGTAGCTTTCAGACGAAACCGGGGAGAAGATGCCGGTGAACAGATTCTGAAATGCAGAAATCTCACTCTGTATCCACAGCGAAAAAAGGCAGTGTCAGGGGAGAATGAGATCTCTCTTACGGCAAAAGAGTATCAGCTCCTGGAATATCTGATGAAAAATCAGGGGCAGGTTCTGACCAAAGAAAATATTTTGGAGCATGTATGGGGAATTGATGGTCAATATGTAGTTGATAACAGTGTCAGCGTGCTGGTCGGCCGTCTGCGGAAAAAGATTGAAGCTGCGGGAGAACGGCCGTATATTCAGAACGTATTTGGACTGGGATACCGGATGGAGGAAGAGTAATGGATCTGACAGAAATTTTGTGGTGGAGTGCTGGGATATTTCTTTTGGGGATTCTTGCCGGGGCGGTCGGAATGTACCGGGTTCAGAGAAAAGAACGAAGCCGGGAATTAAAGAAGATATCAGATACTGTGCAGCGAATGACCAGCGGAAAAGAACTCCCCGATTTTTCTGACTGCGAAGAGACAATGGATTCCAAAATCCGGCATCAACTGCTGCGGCTGCAGGAAATTTTAGTCAGTCAGAAACAAGATGCACAGAAAGAACGGAAAGAACTTCAGGAACTGATTTCGGAAATCGCACATCAGATGCGGACACCATTGACAAATCTGAAAAATTATCTTGACTTTTTATCAGAAGAAATCGAAAAGAAAGGGACAGAACCGGAACTGTCTTATCTGAAAGCCATTCAGAGCAGTGAAGAAAAAATTTATTTTCTGACAGAGCATTTTATCCGTATTTCAAGATTAGAGCATGGTCTGATTCAGATCAGAAAAGAAGAGCGGGATCTTCTTAAGACTCTGCGGAATGCACTTGGTCAGATTTTGGATCAGGCAGAGAAAAAAGAAATCCGGTTCGAGTTTGAACTTCCTGAGAAAATGCATGTGATGCATGATGCAAACTGGCTGGGAGAAGCGATTTTTAATCTGTTGGATAATGCGGTGAAATACAGTCCGCAAAATGGAAAAATAAAGATTAGCCTGCAGGAAAATGAAATGTTCACAACTTTCAGTATCAGAGATTACGGAATCGGAATCGAACCGGAGGAAAAGAATCTGATCTTTCAGAGATTTTACCGCGGAAAGCGGGTGACGGATGAGGAAGGCTTTGGAATAGGTCTGTATCTTGCAAGAAAAATCCTATTTTTACATGAAGGACTTTTAACGGTAAAGCGGTGTGAACCGGGAGTAGAAATGAAACTGTCTTTGCCACGGCAATAAAAGATTTTGCATTGTTAGAAATTTGTTAGATTTGTTCTTTAAAATAATGGCAGGAGAAAAAGAACAGATCAGAGGAGAGGAAGGACAATGAAAATCGTAAAAGCGGTGAATCTGAAAAAATATTTTGTTACAGAGAATTACGAAGTACATGCAGTGGATGGTGTTACACTGGAGATAGAAGAAGGAGAGTTTGTGGCTGGAAAAACTTCACTTCTCAATCTTCTGGGAGGCCTGGATGTGCCGGACGAGGGCGGAGTATGGATCAGAGGAAGCAGTCTGAAAGATATGGAAAGCGAGGAACGGACCATTTTCAGACGAAGGAATATCGGGTTTATTTTTCAACAATATAATCTGATCCCGATGATCAGCGTCTATGAAAATATCGTGCTGCCCCTCCGCCTTGACGGTGCAGAGATCGATCAGGAGTTTTTTGAAGAACTGACGGGAACACTGGGACTGAAGGAAAAACTCGGGCAACTGCCGGAAACGCTGTCAGGCGGTCAGCAGCAGAGAGCAGCGATAGCAAGAGCCTTAATGACAAAGCCGGCGATTGTCCTCGGAGATGAACCGACGGGCAATCTGGATTCTGTGACCAGTATGGAAGTTGTGGGACTTTTGAAAAATTGTGCAAAGAAATATCATCAGACTGTGATCCTTGTGACACATCAGGAAGAAGTCGCACAGATGGCGGATCGGATCATAAGGATCGAGGACGGGAGGATCGCAGAATGATTCCGAACAATAATCAGGAGATTCTGTCCATGCTGGCAGAGAAATTAAGGAAAAAGAACCATGGGCGTAATATGGTACTGCTCTGTGCGGTGGCGGTCGGAATTGTTACACTGACACTGATTTTCGGAACTTCTGCCGGAAAGATCCAGGCAGAGTATACGAAAGCGGTACGCCGGGTAGGTTCAACAGCATCAGCAGTACTGGAAAATGCGACAGAAGACCAGTACCGGCAGATCTGCTCCCTGAGTTATATAAAGAATGCAGGGAAAAGAGTGAGAGCCGGAAGAGCAGAGAGCGGGGAAAAGAAGCTCGGTGAGATCAGTCTGTTAGATCAATCTGCATGGGAAAAAATCATCCGTCCTGCTTATACAGATCTTCAGGGGCATTACCCAAAAGAAAAGCAGGAGATCATGGTCTCTGTAAAAATGCTGGAGGATCTGGGAATCACTGAGCCGACGGCAGGAATGAAAATCCAACTGACGGTAGTGACCGGATGGCAGGAGAAAAAAGAAGAACTATTTTACCTGAGCGGGTGGTATACCTCATATACAGATTCGGGTTCTAAAGCTCAGCAGGGATATATTTCTGAAAAAAAGGCGGCAGAGTGGGGAATCATATCGGAGAAAAATTCGGAGATACTGATCTGTCCATCAGACCGGATGAGCCGTGAAGAGGCAGAAGAACAATTATATAAAGATGTAAAACGGACGGATACAGGACAAAGAATTACCGTGACAGATCCTGCATTTCTGACAGCGGTAGATCAACTGACCGGAAGTTATGAAATGGCAGTTCTCGGAGCGATTTTGATCCTGGGCGGAGTCTGGTTTCTTATCCATAATATTCTCGAGATTTCCATGATCGGGGATATCCGTCAGTTTGGATTGCTTTATACGATCGGAACAACGAAAAAGCAGTTGCGGAAAATCTGCCACAGGCAGATGGCAGGCTGTATGCTTGTGGGAAGTGGACTCGGAGTGGTGTTTTCAGTGCTTCTTTTATTCTTTGGTATTCCCGGTCTGCTGGGGCAGGAATATCTGCGGGAATATGGCGGCACAAAAGAATTTTCCGTATTTCGACCTGAAATCCTGATCGCAGCAGTTGGGTTTACCCTGCTGATCATTGAAGCTGCCATTCAAAAAAATATGAATCGGATGATCCGACTTTCCTGTATAGAAAGCATGCATTATACAGGAAAGCAGAACCACAGTCGGAAAAGACGAAGTACAGAAAAGCAAAATACAGAAAAGCAAAATACAGAAAAGCAAAATGCGAGGAAGCGACGAAAGATACCAGCAGAGCTTCCATTACTGGCATGGAGAAATGTGACAAGAGAGAGGGCAGAATTTGTGCTGACGGTGCTGTCACTTTTTTTAGGAGTAGAAACCCTTCTTTGTACGGCTGTGGTTACGGGGGGAAGTGATGCGACGAATATCTATATGCAGAAACCGGATTTTATCCTTGCGGGGGACTTTTGCGAGGAGGCAAAAGAAGGAATCAGGAGTGAACCGGATGAAGAGGCACTGGACCCATTGGTGACGGATGCAAATACAGCAGATTTGCTGTGGAATAATAAAACGGATGACTTTGCTCCGGATTTTGCACCCATTTCTGAATCAGTGAGAAAAAAGATCCTGGCTCTGAAAGGTGTGGATCGGGACAGATCAGAGTGTACAGAGGGAGCTTATATGAACGCAGTGATTTCGGAAAAAGGGTGGAGTCCTTTTTCTGATGAATATTTCAGAGTGAGTGCAGAAAGCTCAGATGAAGGAGAAGAGGAGACCGATGCAGAGAAATCAGATGAAGGAGAAGAGGAGACCAATGTAGAAAAATCAGATACAGAAATGGAATGTTCCGGTTTCCCGGAGACAGTGCATATTTTGAGTGAAAAAGAGATGGACAGCCTGAAAGAGTATGCAGAAGAAAAAAATCTGTCAGTGGATATGGCTTCAGTAGAAGATGGCAGCGGAGTACTGATTTATCAGGAATATGGCTTCACACCGGAACAGAAAAAAATGACAGCAGAAGTAAAGGGAGAACCGGTAAGTTTTTGCAGTCCTGGATCGGAGTATGATAAAGAGTCTGCAGAAGTCTTTACTTTAAATGGATATTTGGATGGGAGAGCAAAAGATTTTCCAGAACTGAAACTGGGCTGGCATGGAGAAAATATGGTGTTCTTTCTTGTAAGTGAAAAAGGATTTGAACGACTGGGAATAGAAAAAGAAACCTTTTATATGGAAGTGAATGTGAAGGCGGGACAGGAGCAGGAAGTAAAATCAGAGATCAGAACCATTCTGACAGAAGAAAATCAAAGAAGAACAGATCAGGGAGAAAATGGAATCCTGCTTCTTTGCAGATCGGATCTGCTGAAAAGAATGTCCGACCGGATTCATGGAAATCAGATGATCCTCGGGAGTATCGGAATGATGCTGCTGTTTGCAGGACTGACCAATTATTTCAATGTAATGATTATGGGAAGATATTCAAGTAAGCAGGAACTGGATGTGATGGAGAGCATCGGAATGACAAAAAAGCAAAAAAGGAAGATGTTTTTCTGGGAAGGAAACTGGTATTTTCTCCTGGTGGAAGTGCTTGTACTGACTGTCGGAACAGGCATCCTGTGGCTTGTCAGAATTTATATGGAAAAGCAGGCTACATATTTCAGATTTCAATATCCGGCAGGATGGCTGGCAGGAATCAGTCTTGGTATGCTGGGGATACTGGCTGGTAGCTGTTGTTCTTTCAGACGGGGAGAAAAGGTTCTCTGTACGCAATGATATGGACAGATGAAAAAATAATAGAAAAAACTATATATTTTGTCGATTTAGTGATATGATAAAAGAAAAATGAGAGAGGTGCAAATATGAATTGTAAGAATTGTTATCAGGAAATTTCTGATGGAAGTAAGTTCTGTCCACATTGCGGTGCGAAGCAGAATGAAGTACAGCCCAATGCAGAACAGGAAAATGCAGTGAAGAATGATCCGGTACAGGCAACGGGGGCAGCAAAGACAACTGAAAATGCAGTGGGTTACCAGGATGTATCAGGTTATCAGAATAACGGCGGCTATCAGGATGCAGCAGGTTATCAGAACAACAGTGGTTATCAGAACGTGACCGGTTATCAGAATAACGGGCAGAAACCGGAAATTAATTATGTACCATATCTGGTACTTTCCATTATTTCCACAGTATGCTGCTGTCTTCCGTTCGGTATCGTAGGTATTGTATTTTCAGTGAAGATCAACAGTGCAATGAATGCCGGTAATTATGAAGAAGCAGCTCAGAATGCAAAGATGGCAAAAATATGGACGATTGTATCTTTTGTAGTCGGACTGGTTGTAGGAATTTTATACTTTATGTTTGGAATAATAGTAGGAATTGATAATTATTATTAAGAGGCCGAAATGCAAAGGGTGATAAAATTAAGAAACTGGTTTGCACAAAGCCGGAAAAACCGGATTTTATTTCTGGCAGTGATCGGGTGTATGGCAGGGATTGGAGCAGGCTATCTGTATTTCCACAATCCGTTAAAATATCCGCTGCCATGCCTTTTTCACGTGATCACGGGATTGTACTGTCCGGGATGTGGAGCAGGGAGAGCGAGCTACAATATCCTGCATGGAAATTTTCTGACTGCTTTCTGCTACAATCCGGTCATGGTTTTTCTGCTGCCGTTTCTCGGAATTTATTTTGTGACGGTTGCAGCAGACTGGGCATTGACAGGAAAGAATCATGTGGATAAAAAGATCAATCCTAAAATACTTATAGGGATTTTAGTTTTTCTTCTGATTTTCGGAGTGATCAGGAATCTTCCATTTTATCCGTTCAGGCTGTTAGTGCCGGGAGGACTGGCAGAAGTTCTTATGTAAAATTGAATGAGAAAGATAAAAAGTACTTTGAAGCAATTCAGAGTACTTTTTTGCCCTTAAAAAAGCTTTAAGAAAATTCAGCAAAGAAATCCTGTGATCTGAAAAAAGAAATTCTAAGATGTCGGTTGTGAAAATGCAGGGGAGTATGGTATTATATAGGTTGAATGTAAATGACGATACTCAAAAGGCGGATCGTCTGGCTGAAGGAAAGATGGAGGAATGAACAATGATTAACAAACTGGTAGAAAAGATCAAGAAAACCGGAGCACCGATCGTAGTCGGACTTGACCCGATGCTGAGTTATATCCCACAGCATATTTTAGATAAGGCATATGCAGAATACGGAGAGACTCTGGAAGGGGCGGCTGAAGCTGTCTGGCAGTTTAATAAGGAAATTGTAGACAAGACTTATGATCTGATTCCTGCTGTCAAACCTCAGATCGCGATGTATGAGCAGTTTGGTATTCCGGGACTGGAGGCATTTAAGAAGACAGTGGATTACTGCAAGTCAAAAGATCTGGTTATTATCGGAGATGTAAAAAGAGGAGATATCGGGTCAACTTCCGCAGCATATGCGACCGGACATCTTGGAAAGATAAAAGTAGGAAGTAAAGAGTATGTTCCGTTTGGAGAAGATTTCGCAACAGTCAATCCATATCTGGGGTCCGATGGTGTGAATCCGTTTATTGATGTATGTAAGGAAGAAAAGAAAGGACTTTTCATTCTTGTTAAAACTTCCAATCCGTCCAGCGGAGAATTTCAGGACAGACTGATCGACGGAAGACCGCTATATGAGCTGGTTGGAGAGAAAGTTGCCGAGTGGGGAGCTGAGTGTATGGGTGATGAGTACAGCTATATCGGAGCTGTTGTAGGAGCAACCTATCCTGAGATGGGAAAAGTACTCAGAAAGATCATGCCGAAGTCTTATATTTTAGTACCGGGATATGGAGCACAGGGCGGAAAAGGAAAAGACCTGGTTCATTTCTTTAATGAAGACGGACTGGGTGCGATCGTAAATTCTTCCCGTGGAATTATCGCAGCTTATAAGCAGGAAGCTTATGCAAAATTCGGAGCAGAGAATTTTGGCGATGCATCCAGAGCAGCGGTAGAAGCGATGATCGCAGATATCAGCGGGGCACTTGCAGCAAAATAAGTGAAGTTCAGGTAAAAGGAGTACAGTATGGCAAAGCAGAAAGAGAATGCGGTGGTAGCATCTCAGGAGCAGCTGGCAGACGGAATCTACAGCATGTGGATTCAGACGCAGGCAGCAGACACGGCAAAGCCGGGGCAGTTCATTTCCATGTATACGACAGATGGAAGCAAGTTACTGCCACGCCCGATCAGCATTTGTGAGATCGACCGTACGCGGGGAATGCTTCGGGTGGTTTATCGTGTGACAGGAGAAAATACAGGAACGGAGCAGTTTTCAAAGCTGAAATCAGGGGATACGATCCCGGTGATCGGACCGCTTGGGAATGGATTCCCGTACGAAAAAGCAGAAGGAAAGAAAGTCTTCCTGATGGGAGGAGGAATCGGTGTACCACCGATTCTGGAGCTGGCGAAGCAGATGAAGTGTGAAAAGAAGCAGATCCTTGCAGGATACCGGGATGCACAGACTTTTTTGAAAGAGGAGTTTGAGGCAAACGGAGAACTGTATATTTCCACGGAAGACGGAAGTGTCGGAACAAAGGGAAATGTTATGGATGCGATCCGCGAGAATGGACTGAAAGCAGACATGATTTATGCGTGCGGACCAACGCCGATGCTGCGTGCCATTAAGCAGTACGCAGAAGAGCAGGGAATCGAATGTTACATTTCCCTGGAAGAAAGAATGGCGTGTGGAATCGGTGCCTGTCTTGCGTGCGTATGCAAGTCAAAAGAAAAGGATGCCCACAGTAATGTGAATAATAAGCGGATCTGTAAAGACGGTCCGGTATTCCTGGCGACGGAGGTGGAGATCTGATGGATATGAGTGTAAAGATAGCCGGAGTAGAGTGGAAGAATCCGGTGACAGTTGCATCAGGAACATTTGGCTCAGGAGAAGAATTTTCTGAATTTGTTGATCTGAACCGCCTGGGAGCTGTAACGACCAAAGGTGTGGCAAATGTGCCATGGCCGGGAAATCCGACACCGCGTGTGGCAGAAGTTTACGGTGGAATGATGAATGCCATCGGATTGCAGAATCCGGGGATTGACCTGTTCTGCAAAAGGGATATCCCGTATCTGAAGAAGTTTGATACAAAGATCATTGTGAATGTCTGTGGTCATGCACCGGAAGAGTACCTGGAAGTGGTAGAACGACTGGCGGATGAGCCGATCGATATGATGGAGATCAACATTTCCTGCCCAAATGTGAATGCAGGTTTTCTCGCTTTTGGGCAGGATGCAAAGCATGTAGAAGAACTGACCGGACAGATCAAAAAGATTGCGAAGCAGCCGATCATCATGAAGCTGACGCCGAATGTAACGGATATTACTGAGATCGCAAAGGCTGCAGAGGCAGGAGGAGCGGATGCAGTTTCCCTGATCAATACACTGACCGGTATGAAGATCGATATCAACCGGAAGACATTTGCCGTAGCAAATAAAACCGGGGGAGTTTCAGGTCCGATCGTAAAGCCGATCGCAGTCCGTATGGTTTATCAGGTGGCACAGGCGGTCAATATTCCGATCATCGGAATGGGTGGCATTTCCTGTGCGGAGGATGCGATAGAATTTCTGCTTGCAGGAGCAAGTGCGGTGTCGGTCGGAACGGCAAACTTCCATGATCCGGCAGTGACTTTGAAGGTGATCAACGGAATCGAGGCATATATGAAAAAGAATGGCTTTGAGACTGTAAAAGATATGGTTGGAATTGTAAAATAGGAGGACAGGAACGATGGAAGCATACAAGAAAGAATTTATCGAATTTATGGTAGAGAGTGATGTTCTGAAATTCGGAGATTTCACACTGAAAAGCGGAAGAAAATCTCCATTCTTCATGAATGCAGGAGCATATGTGACAGGTTCTCAGTTAAAGAGACTGGGTGAATATTATGCAAAGGCGATCCATGATACATATGGGGATGATTTTGACGTATTATTCGGACCAGCTTATAAAGGAATTCCGCTTGGAGTAGTAACAGCAATCGCTTACAGTGAATTATACGGAAAAGAAGTCCGTTACTGTTCAGACCGGAAAGAGGAAAAAGATCATGGAGCGGATAAGGGAAGTTTCCTTGGCAGCAAATTAAAAGACGGCGACAGAGTCATCATGATCGAAGATGTTACAACATCCGGTAAGTCCATGGAAGAAACTGTTCCAAAGGTAACAGGTGCGGCTGATGTAACGATCGTAGGACTGATGGTTTCACTAAACCGTATGGAAGTTGGTAAAGGCGGCGAAAAGTGTGCGTTGGATGAAATAAAAGAACTTTACGGATTTGATACAGCGGCGATCGTTACAATGGAAGAGGTCGTAGAGTGTCTGTATAATAAAGAGTGCAACGGCAAAGTTGTCATTGATGATACATTAAAAGCGGCGATCGACGCATATTATGAAAAGTATGGAGTAAAATAAGGAGGCACATTTTATGGAAAAGGCATATCGTACAATGAAGAACAGTGGTGCAGGCAGTATTGTAATTGGAATTATCATCCTTGTGACAGGTGTGGCTGCGGGAGTCATTTCCATTGTGAATGGTGCAAGTCTGTTAAAAAATAAGAACGAGATTACATTTTAAAAGGGCAGTCCCCTCCCGGGAAAAGGAGGGGACTTTTTATGAAGGTGCAGGATTTTGACGAATAAAGAAGCAAAGAGAGTCAGGACACTGGGAAAGGTTCTGTTTATTTTATATATATTTTTTCTGGTATACTTCCTTTTTTTATCGGAC
>OCHL01001898.1_pt1 | contig 11443 bp, 10 predicted proteins | sample 1538421 | NCBI WGS metagenome assembly OCHL01 (sample SAMN04571690, study PRJEB22368) | human gut metagenome | biome: human gut; material: stool | host: Homo sapiens | place: Luxembourg | collected 2012-06-01 | reverse complement strand
CATTGTATCTGTCATACCATAAGAAGCTGGTCCAGCAGCCATATTGTCTGGGTGTAATGTTCTTCCTGTTCCACCACCTGATGCAACAGAGAAGTATTTTTTACCTGCTTCTATCCTTTCTTTCTTATATGTACCTGCAACTGGATGTTGGAATCTTGTTGGGTTTGTTGAGTTTCCTGTAATAGATACATCAACATCTTCTAGCCACATTATAGCTACACCTTCTCTAACATCATTTGCACCATAACATCTAACTTCTGCTCTTTCTCCGTTTGAATATGGTATTTCTTCTACTACATTAACTTTTCCTGTAAAGAAATCAAATTCTGTTTTTACATATGTAAATCCGTTAATTCTAGAAATAACTTGAGCAGCATCTTTTCCTAAACCGTTTAAGATAACTCTTAATGGTTCTTTTCTAACTTTGTTTGCAGATTTAGCTATACCAATAGCTCCTTCTGCTGCTGCAAAGCTTTCATGTCCTGCTAAAAATGCAAAGCATTTTGTATCTTCTGAAAGTAACATAGATGCTAAGTTTCCATGTCCTAATCCAACTTTTCTATCATCTGCAACTGAACCTGGAATACAGAATGCTTGTAAGCCTTCTCCTATAGCTTTTGCTGCATCTGCTGCTTTAGTACATCCTTTTTTAATTGCTATTGCTGCACCTAATGTATATGCCCAAGCTGCATTTTCGAAACATATTGGTTGTACTCCTTTTACTATTTCATATGGATTAAATCCTTTATCTGTACATATTTTTAATGCATCTTCAAAATCTTTTATTCCGTATTTTTCCATTACTGGTTTGATTTGGTCAATTCTTCTTTCATAACTTTCAAATGTTACTGCCATTTAATCTTCCTCCTTTAATATATTCTCCAAATTGTTTATTATTTCATTTATATCTGTATATGGAATAATTTTTAATCTATTATTGCCTCTAAGCATTGTTGTAATTTTTGGTGTTACATTTTTATCATAAACACATATTATTCTTTTATTGTGGCTATCTGCATAACCAAGTTCATATCCAACTCCTAATGATGGAACTGTTACCTCTGCAAAAACTAAATCTGCTTGGCTTAATCTATCTACTAAACTTTCGAAAACATCATTATCTGAAATGCTCTCTTCACGAATTAATACATTATCATCCGCTACTTCTTCATCTAAGACATTACCGAACTTTGTAAGCTCTTTTACTAATTTTTTATATGATTCTAATTTTTGTCTTCCACCATATATTGAACCTGAAAAATAAATATTCATACTTTACCTTCTTATTATTGTTTTCTTGGATCTATTTTTTTAACTGCTTCATCAAATCTTCCATATGTTCCTGAAGCTTTTTCGATTGCTTCCATTGGATCCATTCCTTTTTTGATGTTATCCATCATTTTTCCCATATGAACATATTTATAACCAATTATTTGATCATCTTTATCTAATCCAAGTTCTACTATGTATCCTTCTGTTAATTGTAAATATCTTGGTCCTTTTAATGTGCTTGAATAAATTGTTCCAACTTGTGATGTATGTCCTTTTCCTAAATCTTCAAGTCCAGCTCCTACTGGAAGTCCACCTTCTGAGAAAGCTGTTTGTGTTCTTCCATATACTATTTGTAAGAATAATTCTCTCATAGCTGTATTTATGGCATCACATACTAAGTCTGTATTTAATGCTTCTAATATTGTTTTTCCTGTTAAGATTTCTCCTGCCATAGCTGCTGAATGTGTCATTCCTGAACATCCAATTGTTTCGATTAAAGCTTCTTGAATTACACCATCTTTTACATTTAATGTTAATTTACAAGCTCCTTGTTGTGGTGCACACCATCCAATACCATGTGTTAAACCAGATATATCTTTTATTTCTTTTGCTTTAACCCATTTACCTTCTTCTGGTATTGGTGCTGGTCCATGGTTTACTCCTTTTGCAACTGTGCACATTTCTTCTAATTCCTTTGAATATATCATTTCTATTTCTCCTTTCACCTTTTATTAGTATCTTTTTTTGGTATTTATAATTTGATTTTTACTTTTTGGTTTACTTTCTACAATTATATATTTTTTGTCATGTGGCCAAAATTCGCTTTCCTTTTCTAGTTCGTAAAGCTCTTCCATTCTTTCTTCTTTTCTTGATTTTGTTGGCGCATCTTTTTCGAAATTAACTAAATTCTTATTAGGGGTTGCATATAAGGATTCCTCGTATACATCTACCTTTCTATTAGAATTTTCTTCTTTATCTATATAATCTAAAACCATTTGTTTTTCTCTTTTACTGTATGCATTTAATCCTGTTCTTAAATATTTATATCTAAAAACTAAATGCCTATCATAATTACTATATGGGGAAGTTGCCAAGTTTTCAAAGCCATATTCTACTTTAAAAGTATAATCAGCTATCGAAATTACAATATTGGTCCATAAAGCTCCATTTATTGCTATATATTCTTTTCTTAACTTTTTTATAATTCCATACAAATCGTCAGCCATCTTAAAGTATGAATTTTCTTCTAAGTTAAACTTATTTGGTACTTCATATACATTAACAGGCTCTCTTTTTAATATTCCCTTTGGAATATAATAAAAGTACATTTCTCCAGTTTCTAAGCTATTTCTTCCATCTATTACTGATGCATATAAAAATATCTTATTCCATTTTTCTGGTATCATGTCAAATAGACTATGTTGTATTTCTTTATATAGTTCTTTCATCCTGGCCGAAGTTGACACTGTATTTCCCCCCATAAGTTTTAATATTTTATTCTTTTACAATTAAACTTTCTCCAGTCATTTCAGCTGGCTTTTCTAGTCCCATAATTTCTAACATTGTTGGTGCTAAATCTGCAAGCTTCCCTTCTTTTAATTTTACATCTTTCATTCCAACTAATATTAATGGAACTAAATTTGTTGTATGAGCAGTATGTGGTTCACCTGTTTTATAATCTATCATTTGTTCTGCATTACCATGGTCTGCAGTAATTATTAATACTCCATTTTGTGCTTCTACTGCATCAACTACTCTTTTTACACAAGTATCTATTGTTTCTATTGCTTTTATAGCAGCATCTAGATTTCCTGTGTGTCCTACCATATCTGGATTTGCATAATTTAAAATGATTGTATCATATTTTTTAGAGTTTATCGCATCAACAACTTTGTCTGTAACTTCTATTGCACTCATTTCTGGTTTCATATCATATGTTTCTACTTTTGGTGAAGGAACTAATATTCTATCTTCTCCTGGATATTGTTTTTCTTCTCCACCATTAAAGAAGAATGTAACATGTGCATATTTTTCTGTTTCTGCAATTCTTAATTGATTTAAACCTTGTTTGCTTACATATTCTCCAAATGTATTTACTAATCTTTCTGGTTTAAATGCAACTTTTACATTTGGCATTGTTTCATCATATTGTGTAAAGCAAACATAATCTAAATTCATTTTCTTTGTTTCAAATTCATTAAAATCTGGATCTACTAATGTTCTTGTTATTTCTCTTGCTCTATCTGGTCTAAAGTTAAAGAATATAACAGAATCATTATCTTCTATTGTTGCAACAGGTGTATCTCCATTACAAATAACTGTTGGCTCTATAAATTCATCAAAAACTTCTTTTTGATATGAACTTTCTATTGCAGCTATTGCACTTGTTGCTTTTATACCATTTCCATTTACCATTGCATCATATGCTTTTTGAATTCTATTCCATCTTTTATCTCTATCCATAGCATAGAATCTACCAGAAATAGTAGCAATTTTTCCTACACCTTTTTCTTTCATTTTTTCTTCTAATTGTGCAATATAACTTTCCCCAGATGTTGGAGCTGTATCCCTACCATCTGTAAAACAGTGTACATATACATTTTCGAAGTCTTTTCTTTTTGCTAATTCTAAAATTGCAAATAAATGACGAATATGGCTATGAACTCCTCCATCTGATACTAATCCTAGTATATGCAATTTTGAGTTGTTTTTCTTACAATTTTCTATTGCTTCTACTAGTTCTGGTATTGTAAAGAAGTCACCATCTTCTATTGATTTAGTAATTTTAGTTAATTCTTGATAAACTATTCTACCAGCACCTATGTTTGTGTGACCTACTTCAGAATTTCCCATTTGTCCTTCTGGAAGTCCTACACTTAGTTCACTTGCATGAATATCTGTTGTTGGCCATATTTTCATTAGTCTATCTATATTAGGTGTATTTGCAAGCTCAACAGCATTTCCATCTTTATTGCTGTTTTCGCCAAATCCATCTAATATCATTAGCATTGTTAGCTTATCTTTCATACTTTGTTACCATCCTTACTTATCAAAATTTACTATTTTAGCGAATTCGTCAGCTTTTAGGCTTGCTCCACCAACTAGTCCACCATCAATATCTGATGTTGTAAATAGTTCTTTTGCATTTCCTGACTTAACGCTTCCGCCATATTGTATTATAACCCTATCTGCTACTTCTTGTCCATAATTTTTTGCTATCTCTTTTCTAATTTCTTTTATAGAGTTGTTAGCATCTTCTGATGTTGCTGTTTTTCCTGTTCCTATAGCCCAAATTGGTTCATATGCTATTATTGTTCCTTCTACTTGTTCTTTAGAAAGTCCTTCTAATGCTAATCTTGTTTGTGTTGTTATTACATTAGTTGTTTCTCCAGCTTCTTTTTGCTCTAGAGTTTCTCCAACACATACTATTGGTTTTAAGCCATATTTATGTGCTGCTTTTACTTTTTTATTTACAGTTTCGTCTGTTTCTGCAAAATATTGTCTTCTTTCTGAATGTCCTATAATAACATATTCTACACCAATTGATTTAAGCATTGGTCCAGAAACTTCACCTGTATATGCTCCTTTTTCTTCAAAGTGCATATTTTGTGCTCCTATTTTTATATTTGTATTTTGTGCAGTTAAAATAGCATAAAATAAATCTGTATATGGAACACATAAAATAACTTCGTTTTCTGTGTCTTTTACTAATTTTGCTAATTCGTCTACACATGATATTGCTTCATTTGGAAGCATATTCATTTTCCAGTTACCAGCAATTACTTTTCTACGCATATTTTATTCCTCCTAATATTAAATTATTTATCCATTAAACATTCTATTCCTGGTAATTTCTTTCCTTCTATAAATTCTAGTGAAGCTCCTCCACCTGTAGAAATATGTGTCATTTTATCAGAAAGTCCAGCTTTCTTTATAGCTGCAGCTGAATCTCCACCACCGATTACTGTAACAGCATCGATTTCTGCTAAAGTATTAGCTATAGCATTTGTTCCTACAGCAAATTGATCAAATTCAAATAAACCTACTGGTCCATTCCATAATACTGTTGCTGCATTTTTTAATTCGTCTGTGTACATTTTTATTGTTTCTGTACCAATATCGAATCCTTCCCATCCGTCAGGGATTTCTTTATAACTTACTACTTTACTTTCTGTATCTTCTTTAAATTCTTTTCCTACTTTTGTATCTACTGGAAGCATGAATTTAACACCTTTTTCTTCTGCTTTCTTTAATAAGTTTTGTGCTAAATCTAATTTATCTTCTTCACAAATAGAATTTCCTACTGTATATCCCATTGATCTGAAGAATGTGTATGCCATTGCTCCACCAATCATTAATGTATCTACTTTTTCTAATAAACTGTCAATTACACCTATTTTATCAGAAACTTTCTTTCCTCCTAAAATAGCTACAAATGGTCTTTTTGGATTGTTTATTGCATCTCCTAAGAATTTTAATTCTTTTTCGATTAAGAATCCGCTTACTGCTGGTAAATAATCAGCAATTCCTGCTGTTGAGGCATGTGCTCTGTGAGCTGTACCAAATGCATCATTTACAAATACTTCTGCCATATCTGCAAATTTCTTAGCTAATTCTGGATCATTCTTTTCTTCACCTGGTTCAAATCTTACATTTTCTAGTAACATTACTTCACCTGGTTTTAATTCTTTAGCTAATTTTTGAGCATCTTCACCAACTACATCTTTTGCAAGTTTTACTTCTTGTCCTAATAATTTTGATAATTCTTTTGCAACTGGTGCTAAAGACATTTCTGGAACAACTTGTCCCTTTGGTCTTCCTAAATGAGAACATAAGATTACTGCACAATTTTGTTCTAATAAATATTTAATTGTTGGTAATGCTGCAACAATTCTTGTGTTGTCTCTTATTGTTCCATCTTCTAATAATGGTACATTAAAATCACATCTTTCGATTACTTTTTTTCCTTTTAAGTCAATATCTCTAACTGTTTTTTTACTCATAAAAAATTCACTCCTTTTATTTAATAAAACTTTTATGACAAGCACATGCATATATCCCACTAAACTGGTGGATTAACTTACGCATATATCCCACTCCACCAAATCAAAGATTTGGGCAGTGGATTAATTGTAAAGGTTGCATATATGTCCTTTTTAGGCACATATGTAACCTTTACAATTACATTATCTTGCCCATAATATATTAGACTTTTAGAGGTTACTTTAAAAAGCAACCTCTAAAAAATCTTAATTAATTACATATTGTCTTTTGTTGACATATAGCAAGCTAAATCTACTAATTTATGAGAATATCCCCATTCATTATCATACCATGCAACTAATTTTACAAATGTATCTGTTAATTGGATACCAGCAGCTGCATCGAATATAGATGTATGTGGATCTCCTAAGAAATCTGAAGATACTACTGGTTCGTCTGTATATTCTAGAATTCCTTTTAATTCGTTTTCTGAAGCTTTTTTAACTGTAGCACATATTTCTTCATATGTTGCTGGTTTTTCTAAGTTACATGTTAAATCAACTACAGAAACATCTAATGTTGGAACTCTGAAAGACATACCTGTTAATTTTCCATTTAATGATGGGATAACTTTTCCAACTGCTTTTGCAGCACCTGTTGATGATGGGATAATATTTCCAGAAGCAGCACGTCCACCTCTCCAATCTTTTTTAGAAGCTCCATCAACTGTTTTTTGTGTTGCAGTTGTTGAATGTACTGTTGACATTAAACCATCTTTAATTCCAAAATTGTCATGAATTACTTTAGCAAGTGGTGCTAAACAGTTTGTTGTACAAGATGCGTTAGAAACAATGTTCATACTTGGATCATATGTTTCGTTGTTAACACCCATAACAAACATTGGAGCATCTTTTGAAGGTGCACTTATAACAACTTTTTTAGCTCCAGCATCTAAGTGTGCTTGTGCCTTTTCCATTGTTGTAAATACTCCTGAACATTCGAATACATATTCTACTCCTAATTCTCCCCATGGTACATTGTGAGGATCCATTTCATTATATACTTTTATTTCTTTTCCATTTACTACTAAAACATTTTCTTTTGATTCAATTGTTCCATTAAATCTTCCATGCATTGTGTCATATTTTACCATATATGCCATGTAGTCTGCAGTTATAAAAGGATCGTTTATAGCAACGATATCTACTGCATCACCTTTCTCTAAAGCTGCTTGGAATGCTAATTTTCCAATTCTTCCAAATCCGTTAAAACCTACTTTAATTGACATTATAATTCCTCCATTTCTTTTTTGCCTTATAGGCATGTAAAAATTTGACCTACTAATTGATCATAGTCATTCTATAACAAAAAAGAATACTTTTCAAGTATTCTTTCTCAATTCTTTACATTTTATACATATTTTTCTATTTTCAATATATATCTACCCTTCTGAGTATTCCCTATAATTTCACTAATTTTAAATCTTCCTTTGCCTCTAATTGATATTAAATCACCTTCATTTAGCAGCTTTGTTTGTTTTATTTCGTTTTTAAAATTTACAAATACTCGCTCTTGGTTTATTAGCTCTTTTGCTTGCATTCTAGAAGTTTTAGCAAGTTCAGCTATTATATTATCTAGCCTTAATGCAGAAACAATTATATTATATTCTTTTGTTTTTATTTCTACTTTTTCTAATTCATTAATTTGTATCTCTTTTATGTCTGCTTTTCTGAACCTTTTAAGCTCACTTAAATTAGTTAATAAGTATTTAACTATCTCTGGCATTACAATTACATCTGCTCCACTTTCCTTAACTAAGATATCACCAACCTTTTCTCGTACAACTCCTAATTTCATTATCATACCTAAATAATTTTTATGCGTATATGCACTATATAATTCATTAGGTAAACTTATTCTTATTGCACATAATCTATTCATATATTTTTTATCTTCTATAATAAATTTAAACTTATCTGGATAAAATACTATGATTTTTCTTTCTGCTTCCTCATATCCTCCAAAGAAAATATAATTATTAAATTTAGCTTTATTTAAAATTTCTGTACATATTCTTATTTGATATCCATCTAAGAAATCTGTATTAGTTAGTTTGTTTTTTTGCTTTGCTTCTTCCATTTTATCCATCATTTTGGAAATAAGTATTTGTTCTTCTTTATTATGCCCCTCTAATAATTCTTTTTTATTCATAATTACTCCATTTTCTAATCATATCTAAAATACTTTCTATATCTAGTTTATAATCCTTTTCTATTTCTTCTACTGTACCTTGTTTTATAAATTCATCTGGATATCCCAGCATTTTTAATTCATTTGGTTTATGGTATTTCTTTAGAGCCTCTAATACAGTACTACCTAATCCACCTTTTATAATATTGTCTTCGATTGTTATAACTTTCGAATTTCCTATCCAGCTAATAATATCTTCTTCGTCAAAAGGCTTTAAAAATCTTGCATTTATTACCCCTACTCCTATCCCTTCTTTTTTTAGGATATTTGAAATTTCGTATGCTCTTTGAACCATCTTGCCTAGCGCAACTATAGTATAATCATTTCCTTCTGCTAATTTTTCAGCTTTACCTAGTTCAATTTTTTCTTCTTTATCTATCTTTGTACTTTCTTCTCCACCACGTGGATATCTTATATAAATTGGTCCATTATAATCTATAGCAAACTCTAACATATCTTCTAATTCTTTAAAGTTTTTTGGTGCCATAATAACCAAATTTGGAACTATATTAAAAAATGATAAATCTAAAATTCCTTGATGTGTTTCGCCATCTGCACCTACAATTCCAGCTCTATCTGAACATAAAACTACATGTAAGTTTTGCATACACACATCGTGTATAACTTGGTCATAACCCCTTTGATAAAATGATGCATATATTGGGACAACTGGAATAATTCCATTTGTTGCCATTCCTGCTGCCATGCCTATCGCATGCTGTTCTGCTATTCCAACATCAAAAAATCTATCTTTAAATTTTTCTGCAAAATCTTTTAACCCTGTTCCATCTTTCATAGATGCTGTTATAGCTACAATCTTTTTATTTTTTTCTGCCAAGCTTACCAATTTATCACCAAAAACTTTTGAGTAATCTTTTGACTTAGCTTTTTTAGATTTTCCAGTTTCTATTTCAAATGGTCCTGTTGAATGAAATTTATCTGGATTTTTTTCGGCAGGTTCATATCCTTTTCCTTTTTTAGTAATAACATGTATTAATTTAGGTCCATCAATATTTTTAGCAATTTTTAAAATATTTTCTAGTTTTTCTATATTATGTCCATCAACTGGTCCTAAATATGTATATCCCATATCTTCAAAAAACATATTAGATATAAAAATCTTTTTAATACTATATTTTAAATCTTGTACTAACTTTATTATTTTATTACCAAGCCAAGGAATTTTTGAAACACCTTTTTTAATTATATTATTTGATCTTTTATAAAATCTCTTGCTTCTTATTTTGCTTAAGAAATTAGATATTCCTCCAACATTTTTAGAAATACTCATTTCATTATCATTTAATATAATTATAAAATTGGTTTTAGAACTTCCGCCATCATTTAATGCTTCTAATGCCATTCCACCTGTTAACGCTCCATCCCCTATAACTGCAACAATTTGATAATTTTCTTTTTTTATATCTCTTGCTCTTGCCATTCCTATAGCTGCAGAAATAGCTGTACTACTATGTCCAGTATTAAATGTATCATATTCTGATTCTTCCCTTTTTGGGAAACCAGCTATACCATTCCTTTTTCTTAAAGAATTCATTTTATCTTTTCTACCAGTAAGAATTTTATGAACATATGTCTGATGACCTACATCCCAAACTATTTTATCTTTAGGTGCATTAAACACTGAATGTAGTGCTATTGTAAGTTCTACAACTCCTAAATTTGAAGCTAAATGTCCTCCATTATTTGATACAACATTTAGTATTTCTTTTCTTATTTCTGCTGATAACTTTTCTTTTTCTTTTATATCAAGTTTTTTTAAATCCTCTGGTAAGTTTATATTTTCGATTTCACTCATAATTTTCTCCTAGTTTCTATTATTTTGCAGTATCAATATAGTATCATATTTTTCTACAAATTTCCATATAATTAGCCTCTGATTTTCTTTACAAATGTTTTTGCTTCTTATATAATTAAGAAGCAAAGGAGAAAAAATATGACAAAATTTATTTCACATTCTGAAGAAGAAACAAAGAAATTAGCACAAAAAATCGCTTCTAACTCAAAAAAAGGAGATATTATCGTTTTATGTGGCGAACTTGGTTCTGGAAAAACTAAATTTACAGAAGGTTTTTTAGAATATTTTAATTTACAAGACGAATTATCAAGTCCTACTTTTACTATTGTAAACGAATACGATACTCCTGATTTTCCAATCTATCATTTTGATGTTTATAGATTAGAAGATACAGATGAATTTTATGCAATTGGTGGAGACGAATATTTTCAGGCTGGTATTTGCATAATCGAATGGGGCGAAAAAATCGAAGAACTTTTACCTGAATCTTATTTAAAGATTTCTTTTTCTAGAGATTTTGAAGATTCTGACATTCGTATTTTAACTATGGAATGTTTTGGCGAATATAAATTAAAGGAAGTGTAAAAATGAAAACATTAAGTATCGATACATCTAGCAATATTTGTAGTCTCGCAATTTTAGCTGATAATAAAATTATATATGAAGACTATATAGCTGATAAATTAACTCATTCTGAAAACTTAATGCCAATGATAAAAAAAGCCTTTGACAACTTAACAATCAATTTAGCTGATATAGATTTATTTGCATGTTCTAAAGGACCTGGTTCTTTTACAGGAATTAGAATTGGAGTTGCTACAATATGTGCTTTTAGAGATTACTATAATAAAAAAGCTATCGGTATTTCTTCTTTAGAAGGTTTAGCATACAATATTGTACCAAAAGAAAACTCTTTGGTTTGTTCTATAATAGATGCAAAAAATAATAATGTATATGCAGGATTATTTAAATATGAAGATGGTCATTATTCTTTAATAGATAAATATATATCTGATAATATTAATAATGCATTAGATAATTTAAATCATTATTCTAATACTGAAATTATATTTGTAGGTTCTGGTGCTACAACATATTCTTCACAAATTAAAGCTTCTATTA
>OCHL01001897.1_pt1 | contig 11444 bp, 5 predicted proteins | sample 1538421 | NCBI WGS metagenome assembly OCHL01 (sample SAMN04571690, study PRJEB22368) | human gut metagenome | biome: human gut; material: stool | host: Homo sapiens | place: Luxembourg | collected 2012-06-01 | reverse complement strand
TTATGGACTTTATAAACTTTCAACTAAATTAAACGACGTTTATGTGGTGTGAAAATGAAATAGAATACATTCTCGAACATTTGCAAGATCCTGAAAGACTGATGGATGGTGAATTTGTCGAATGGCTGGAGAAAAAAGAACATTTGGCCCTTTTCGAGAAAATCCGGAATCAACGGGAAGCTTTTTTACGTCTTCAACAAGAAGGGAATATAGATATAAATGTTGAATTTCGGTGTTTTGAATCTAAAATTTCATCCCGAAAGAGTTTGTGGCGAAAAGGTGGTTGGGTTGCTGTGGCTGCTTGCATGGTTTTAGCGATGGTGGTAGGGATTGTGATGAAAAACGACGAAAGTTCTCCTTTTTTAAGCGAAGAAGTAACCGATTTAACCGGGAAAAAATGTGCTGAATTGATATTGGCAGACGGGCAACGTATCAAGTTGGAAAATAATGAGATTGAATTGCAGGAGGGGGACGGTACTTTGATCGTTAACGATACGAATCTTCAGCTGGTATATCTGCACGATACGACCCGGAGTTTTGCGGATACGGCAAAACTCAGGTATAACATTTTGAAAATTCCTTCCGGTGCCGATTATCTGGTGAAATTATCCGACGGTACGCGGGTACATCTCAATTGTGAAACGGAATTTCGCTATCCGGTGAAATTTGCTGCAGGCGAACGACGTGTTTATCTCGATGGAGAAGCTTTCTTTGAGGTAGAAAAAGCCAAAGGCTGGCCTTTTATCGTAGAAACTGATCGGATGCATGTCCGGGTGACCGGAACCAAATTCAATGTGAAATCTTATCGTTCTGAAGAAGTTGTACATACCACTCTGGTGCAAGGGACTGTAAAAGTGAATACAACAGAAGACTGGGCCGAGGCTGAAGAGCTTGTACCTTTACAACAATATTATCTCGATAAACGTGAAACAGGTAGATACCGGTCTTTTTACCGACTGGATCGAAGGACGATTTGTCTTTAAAGATCAACGGCTGGAAGAAGTGATGAGTACATTGGCACGCTGGTATTCGGTTGAGGTATTTTATACTACTCCTTCGGTAAAAGATTGGCGATTGTCCGCCAATTTAGGACGCTATGAACATATAGACACTATTCTGAAAATGATTCAGGCGACCGATAAGGTTGAAATCGTGCGGAAAAAGAATACGATAACTATTGGTTGGAAATAAGAAATAAAGGAACGGATCCTGCTCCAACATTTTCCGGTCCTCTATAATAACATAAGTTAAACTTAACCTATTACAAAAGTATGAAGAAAAAACGGTTAGATGATTTTCCTCATCGGGGAAGATGGTCGCAAATTCTGTTACGTATGAAACTGACGTTCGTTTTAGTTTTCTGTATGTTGGTACAAACGTTTGCTGCAGTAAATGCCCAGACAGTCACCTTGAAAAAGCAAAATGCCTCTTTGGAAGAGATTATTTGGGAATTGAAAGAGCAAACAAAATTTGTATTTCTGTATAGTAGTGCAGATGTAGCTACTGTAAAAGGAATCGATATCGATATGCAGAATAGCCAGATCGATGCTATCCTGAAAAAATGCCTTGAAGGTACCGATTTGCAGTTTGTGAAAGAAAACAATGCTATTATCATCCGGCAGGCAAATGGCAAGACAGCTGTTCCTCAGGTACAAAGCCGTAAAATTACGGGAAAGGTCATCGATGAAGATGGCAATCCGTTACCCGGGGTTGCTGTATTGATCGAAGGTACGACCATCGGGGTAGCTACTGATATGGATGGAAAATACGATTTGACTTGTCCTGAAATGAAAGATATCGTATTGAAATTTTCCTATATCGGTATGAAACCGAAGTCGGTTGTGGTGGGCAATAAGACAGTAGTCGATGTTACTTTGGAAAGCGATAGCCAGGAAATGGACGAAGTGGTTGTCACCGGTTTGCTAAACCGTAGGAAAAGTGGTTTTGCAGGTACGACGACCGTGATATCTAAACAAGAACTGGCAAAGGTATCTACCGGAAATATTTTTACTACGATCTCTACACTGGATGCCGGTTTTAAAATCGAAGAAAACAATCTGGACGGATCCAATCCTAATAAATTGCCCGACTTTACGATTCGGGGTAAAGGATCTTTTCAAAACGGTTCTACCGCTCCGATCTTTATTTTGGATGGTTTTGAGGTAACGTCACAGAAAGTTTTCGATATGGATATCAACCGGATCGAGAGCATTACCTTGCTGAAAGATGCTTCCGCCACTATTTTGTACGGTTCGCGGGCTTCGAATGGTGTCATTGTGATCGAAACGACAGCACCGAAAGCCGGAAAATTGAGGGTGACTTATGATTTTAAACCTACGATTGCTATCGTGGATCTGACTGACTACGATCTGATGAATGCCCGGGAAAAATTGCAATATGAAAAGGAAGCCGGATTATATACTCAAGAGATCACACCGGGTTATGAAGACAACGATCGCCGTGAACAGGGGGAATTGGATAAAGCTTATTACAACCGCTATAAAAATATTGTAGAAGGAGTAAATACCTATTGGCTTTCCCAACCGGTAAAAAATGCTTTTTCCCATGCACATTCGTTGTTTGTCGAGGGAGGGGCAGATAATGTACGTTATGGAATCGACGCTTCTTATAACCAGAATAAGGGGGTTATGAAAGAATCCGGTCGTGACCGTTTCGGACTGGGATTCTCATTGATCTATCGGATTAAAGATAAAATTACCATTAAAAATTATATTTCTTATGCCCATACCCATGCGTATAATTCTCCTTATGGGAGTTTCTCGCAATATGCCAAACTAAATCCTTACGAAAGAATATATAATGATAACGGAGAACTGATTCCGAAATTGAGTGATGGAGATACTAACCCCTTGTACGATGCCTTGTTGCCGAACCGGAATTTCACCAAAGATCAGGAGTTTCGTGAACAATTGAGCGTCGACTGGTTTATCTGCGATGGATTACGTTTGAAAGGCCAGATGGCTATCGTAAAAGGAGAAACCAGTGGTGAAATTTATAAGTCACCCTTCAGTGCCGAGTTTTTGAAAACGACCTACAACAGTGAAAGCCGGGTACAGGAATATCTGCCTATTGCTGAACGAGGTTATTTGTCTATGACAGATGGGGCGAGTTTTAGTTATGATGGTAATGTGACCTTGAATTATAACACTTTGGTGAATGAAAAACACATTATTTATGCTGGTGTCGGTTTGGAAGTGACCCAGAATGATAATAATTCACATGGATTTATTATGACCGGTTTTCCGGATGACCGTTATTCCGATCCGGCTTTTGCTATCCAATATAAAAAAGAAACAAAACCTTCCAGTTCGGAAAGTAAGTCGCGTGCTATCGGTTTCTTTGCTAATGGTAACTATAGCTATGACGATCGTTATTTTGCAGATGTTTCTGTACGTATCGACGGTTCTTCTAAGTTCGGAGCCGATAAGAAATATGCTCCTTTCTGGTCTGCCGGAGCAGGATGGAATGTTCATAATGAAAAATTTTTTAAGCATACGAAGATCAGTATGTTGAAATTACGTTATTCTTATGGTGTCACCGGTAATCAGGAGTTCTCAGCCTATCAGGCAAAAACGATGTTTCAGTTTAATACCGATCGTCTGTACAATTCCGGAATCTCTGCTGCTTTGATGGGGTACGGTAATCCCGATTTGGAATGGCAGAACCAATATCAATCGAATTATGGATTCGATTTCGGGTATGCAAAAGACCGTATTCGTTTGCAATTCAACTATTATCAGAAAAAGACCGAAGGGATGTTGACTTCTGTGTCTGTCGCACCTTCTTTAGGATTACCTTCGAATACTTTTACTTCTAATTTAGGGAAAATTCAAAACAAAGGGGTCGAAGTTAATTTAAATGCCGTGCTTATCCGGGATCAGGGTAAAGATTTCGAATGGTCGGTTATGTTGCAAGCAGCTCATAATAAAAATAAAATCATGGAGATTTCGACTGCTTTAAAGAATATCAACGAGAAAAATAATCAGGATAAAACGACTCCGGCAGCTGTGTATGAAGAAGGTGAATCCATGAGCGCCATTAAAGCAGTGCCTTCATTGGGAATCGATCCGACAACCGGACAAGAACTTTTTATGAAAAAGGACGGGACGATTACATACACCTGGGATGCTACCGATAAAGTGATTTGCGGGGACTCCGAACCCAAAGTGTTTGGGAATGTCGGTACTAACCTATATTGGAAAGGTTGGAACTTAAATATGGTGTTTAAATACGATTTGGGTGCGGACTACTATAATTCAACTTTAGCCGAGCGTGTCGAAGGAGCGAATCCACGTTATAATGCCGACCGACGGGTGTTGAACAACCGCTGGAAAGAACCGGGGCAGCATGCGTTGTATAAAAATATCAAGGAATATACGACAACTTATATTTCCAGCCGTTTTGTTCAGAAAGAAAATACATTACAGTTGACTTCTCTTTCTCTTTCTTATGACCTGAACCGCGAATGGATACGGAAATTCGGATTGAATACCATGCGGCTTAGTTTTTATATGAACGATGTCTTTCGTGCATCTACTGTGAAAAATGAACGCGGATTGGATTATCCTTTCCAGCGTAGTTTTGTTTTTGGTTTAAATATTGGCTTTTAATTAAACATACAGGTTATGAAATTTAAATATATACTTGTTTTAATGACAGCTCTGGCTTTCACATCCTGCAACAACTGGTTGGACGTAACCCCTCAGGGGGAGGTCGAGGGCGAAGATTTGCTCACGAATGAGAAGGGCTATAATGCGGCTTTGAACGGCATTTATTATAATTTAACCTCTACCACCTTGTACGGGAAGGAACTTTCTTATGGTATGATGGATGTGTTGGCACAATACTGGGATTTGTCTTCCAAAAGTAAGAACAGCTATTACAAACAGTCTCAATTCGATTATGAAGATGCGAGTGCAAAATCCCGCTTCGATGCAATTTGGTCGGCGATGTATCAAGGAATCACACAGGCCAATTATATTCTGGAATCCTTGGAATCCAATAGAAGCTCTATAAAATATTCAGAATTGATCGAAGGGGAAGCTTATGCTTTGAGGGCTTTTATGCATATGGAATTAGCTGCTATGTATGGTCCTGTAATTGAAAAAGAAGGTGACCTCGATCAGGCTTGTATTTCTTATCGTACTCAATTTAATGTCGAGGCTCAAAAATTTGAGTCGATGCGCTCGGTGCTGACAAAAGCGAAAGCCGACTTATTGAAAGCACAGGACTTGTTGAAAGAAGATCCGATCGTCGGGAATAAACGATATGGCGATGGGAATACTTCTATGCTCGATTATCATTCCGTGTTGGAACGTCGGGGTGATCGGATGAATCTGTTTGCAGTAAAAGGACTATTGATGCGGCTAGAGCTGGCCTTATTGAATAAACCGGGAGCTTACGAAATTGCCGATGAACTGATTCAGTTATGTAAACAAAATGAATTATTTGTCTTGACAAACCGGGAAGATGAATTATATGATAAGAATCTGGGAGAAGAGACGATCCTTGGGTTCTATAAGAACGATCTTTGGGAAGTGACCAAAGAAGTCTTTGGTTTTGAAAAAGGGAATCAGACCGATAACTTTTGTATCAATACCAATCAATATAGCATATACTTAAACGATCTTTATGGACGTGCTCCGGATGGGTCCGGTACGGACAATCGCTTGCGTTTCTGGTTTGGGAAACCGTCGAACGGTGGAAGTTATTATATTTTCAGTAAACTTGAGGAAACTTCCTACCCCGGAACTATACGTTTGCCCTATTATCCGGAGATTCCGATTTTACGTTTGGCCGAAGTATATTATGTCGCTTGCGAGACAATGATCGGTAAAGATAATGTCAAGGCACTCGGTTATTTGAACGATGTGCGGGAATCCCGTAATCTGGCCCGTTTAAACGGTTCCTATGGAAATGATGAAATCATGGAATTTCTGATGCGTGAAATGCGGAAAGATTTTATCGGTGAAGGACGGATGTTTATGATTTATAAACGGTTGTATAAAGAGTTTTATGTAAAACAAGGAGTTATTATCGCTCCGACAAAGGATAAATATATTTTCCCGATTCCGGACGATGAATACGAATTTTCACCTAATGAGAGCCCGAAAGAAGAGAAATAATGCTAAATGACAAATCTATGAAGAAGATAATATTATATATGACTTTGTGCCTGATAGGAATGGTACAAGTGGCTTGTGATCAGGATATCGACGGATTCGATAATTCGACGTTTTCTTGGTTATTCTCCTTGCTATTATAAACACAGGAAAAACCTAAAAATGGGTGAAGAAAAATTGAAAAAAAATTAGTATTACAAAAAATTATTAAATAACAAAGTTCCCATATACCATCCACTATTTCAGCATATAACTGCCATTATTTATAATCGCTTTATTTTTACTTTGAATCCAAAGATGTATATTATCTTGTCTTTGAAATTTATAAAACTTTTTACTACGCTGAATTTTTCCGGAATATCCACAAATATATCCAATAAGTCGTTCGAATATGGAGAAGTCCAATCATCTATTCTGTCTGGAGACAATTTCTCCAAACAGAACACATGACTGTAAAAACAGGAATTATTTTTGAATCCGAATTCCGTCCAGACAGAAGTAGGCAGGGGTACGCATACGACCTGTGCCCTCTTCGATATCGGTAGATTCGAGATCGAAAACTATTTTATCGACAACACCCAAAGCAGACAAATCTACGGGATACCAATCGTTAACTACCCTGCTCCAATCCGGATTTTCAGGATCACCTTTACGTGTACACAAATAAAAGTTTACCGTTCCGGTTTGTGTGTTATCTTTAAATCCTTTGATAATCAATTTAAAATAATCCTTGTCCTCATCGACTAATTTCTTTACTCCTCCGGGGACATTAGAATACCATACTCCTTTTTTGTCGGCACTCCCGGGGATATTCGGATTGGCTACGGGAGCTTCCGGCGTACCGTATTGATCCCCATACACCATTGCCAGGTAGGCATAAGTAGTGTTAGCTACCAGTATATGTTCTACAACCGCAGGTTTTTCCAAGGTAAAATAAGCATCGTCGTCTTTTACACAAGCGACGGCATAAATTTCATTGGCATTCGGGAAACGGGTATAGACACTGTAGATATTGGAATCCAAAGCTTCCTGAGTAGCCGTCCAGGTGAAAGAACGGTTGTTACGGTTCGAATAGGCAAAACCACTATACGTGCCGTCCGGATTCTTGACGGTATTAAATTTCACTCCATTTGTATGAGCAGCTTTCGAAGTAAAACCGCCATCCGGAATCTGATGCGTAAAACGTCCCAGTTCCAATTCATTCATCGTCACATCATTCGGGATGCTTACCAAAACATCTTTATCGTCGGAACAGGCACTCAAACCTGCCCATATCATGATTACAGCTAAAAATTTTCTCATAATTTCAAATTTTAACACAGAAATAACTCAACTTCTATTTCCCTAATCCCGGATTCTGATCCACCAGTTTATTCTTCAATCGTTCGGCTTCGGGAATCGGCCAGCAATATTTATCTGCCGAAAAATCAACATCTTGTTTCAACGTATAAATCCAGGGTTTATTCTGAGCCGGACTGGCATCGGTATCATTGATAAAACGTAAAGATGCAAAGTATTCGCTCCCGTTTTCAAGGAATTGTTCCACACAGATCTCCCGGAAAATCGTCCGTAACAATTCTTTTTTAGAAGAAGCCGACAAAGCAGGCAATACCGGATTGGTTCGTTTGGAACGCATTTCATTCAGCGGAGCCAAAGCATCGGCAACGGAATAATCGTCCAGCCGGGCTTTCAATTCGGCTTCCATCAGATAAAGTTCGGCATAACGAAAATAATAAGCCGTATAAGGAGCATCGGGAGTATCGTTCCGTCCTCCGTGATACAGTTTCTTCAATGCCCAAACATTTTTTGTATCCCAGGTTTCCGGAGCCCGAACCGAGTCCATGACCACCGTATAGCGGGGATCTTCCTTGATCCAACCGTCGAAGATATCGTAATAGGTATTGTTATATCCTATAGCATAAGAATAGGTAAACTCACTCCAGGCACAATTGGTAATATCCCCCATATAACGGGTCCACAATACTTCCCCGGACTCCCAACCTTTCTCGTACATTTCAGCCAGATCGGCTTCCATTTTCCAGCTACCCGGAGCATCTTTCTTCACAGTAAGCACCAAATCCAGCGCATCTTTCAAGTCCTGTACATCACCGCGCATCACTCCCCGGTTCAATAACAACTTCGCTTTCAATACCTGTGCCAATTGTTTCGATAAATAGCGGGGAGTAGTAAAATCGGGTAAATACTTCAACCCCGGTTCCAAATCTTCAAAAATTTTCTGATAAGATTCTCCGACAGTGATTCGGGGAACCTGCAAATTACTCAGATTGGACATCTGATCGCGGTATAAAATACCATAAACACAGTCGTCGGCTTCCCACCAGTGTCCGAACATCCAGAATAAATTAGCATAAGCCCAGGCCCGCATACATCTGGCCTCGGCGATCAAAGCCTCTTTTGTTTCGGGCGAAGGATATAACTTTACATCCAGATTAGTCAAAGCGATAACTGCAGCATTCGCTGAATTTACCAACCCATACCAAGATTGCCAAATCGCCCCGAAATCATTGCTGCCTTCTTTATAGGTCATATTGTAATTCGGATTATTATAATTCCATACTCCAGCCTGCGAAGCCCACCTTCCAGCCAGTTCTCCACCGAAATTAGACGATTTCGCAATAACAGAATACATACCGTTGATAATATTCTTCGCTCCGTTATAATCCGTCACTGCATTTTCCAGGGTCAGATTGTATTTCGGACTTTGATCCAGAAAATCTTCGCAGGAAGCCAATATTCCGGCCAAAAATAAGATTAGGTATATCGAATAAGTTCTCATATTCAGCTTATTTTAATGTTAATTTGATTCCAAAATTATAGGTACGGGCAGAAGGATAGGTACTATAGTCGATTCCCATGTTATAAAAAGCACTATAAGTAGTACTAAAATTCCCCTGTGGGTCCATACCCGGATATTTCGTCCAGGTAAACAGGTTTGTGGCCTGGAAAGTGAATTCCACTGCATTCAAAATACTATTTTTATAGAGGTGTTTCGGTAAACGATAAGATAAATTCAATGCGGTCATCCGCAGATAGGAAGCATCGTGAATATATCGGTCGGTAATAATACTGTTACTCCCCCAACCATAATACATCGCCCGTGGATAAGATGCATTTACCCCGGGATTCACCGTCCAGGAATCCAATATCCGGTTAGAAGTATTATATACATTCATATCTCCTGAACTATTTTTTTCTTCGTCCCAAAAACGATCCCCTCCGACAGAATAAGAAAATACAGCATTCAACATCAATCCTTTCCAATACAACGTACTACCGAATCCTCCGAAGAAATCCGGATTAGCATTTCCGATCACGGTACGATCCCCGTCTGCCGTGATTTGTCCGTCCCCATCCAGATCCATAATATACACATCTCCCTGACGTTCATAATTATAATCGTCCCGATAATATTTCAGGGTTCCGGTTTTCGGATCGATGGTCTTCAAACCGACCAGTTCTTCATTAGTCATAAATAAACGACCGGCATCTTTATAGCCGTAGAATCTCCCGGTTTCACCTCCTTCTTCTATTTTAAAATAATCATAAGCTCCGCCACCGAAATAACCGTCTGAACTGTTTAACTTTTCCAGGGTTGTCCGATTACGGGCAATGTTAAAATCGACATTCCAGGTCAGGTCTTTTTGTACATTTTTGATAATATCTACCCGGACATCGAACTCGATTCCCCGGTTTTTCAATGAACCGATATTTTGATAAACACTAGAGAAAGAAGAGGAAGTCGGCACAGGATCGCTATACAATAAGTTATCTACTTTTTTCTGATAATATCCCAAAGTACCCCGTATCCGGTCGTCCCAGAAACCATAATCCAAACCGACTTCTTTCTGTATCTGTTCTTCCCATTGCAGAATATCATTTCCTAAAGAAGAGGGTACGATGCCGGCAGCACCGTTATAGGTTGCCGATCCCATTAATGTCCGCCAATCATAGGCTCCCAGATTCTGTGATCCGGTTTTTCCGACAGATCCCCGTAATTTCAGATAAGAAACGATATTGGAATAATCTTTCATAAAATTTTCTTCGGTAATGATCCAGGCAACCGCACCGGAAGGGAAATATCCCCAACGTTTATCCGGGCCGAACTGAGAAGAACCGTCTGCCCGGAAATTCAGGGTCAGTAGATAGCGATTGTTGAATTTATATTCCAAACGCGATAAGAAAGAAGCCAAAGTATTAGAACTGTAACTACTGGAAATACTATTCTTTTTAGCAGCACTGTTTAAATTAGTCAAAACCTGGTCATCGGGGAAACCGCTACCGGAAGCTTTCAACCCATCTGATTCATACTTCTCGATAGAAAAGCCGACCAATCCCACCAAACTATGCTTCTTCCAGGTATTCACATAATTCAACGTATTGTCCCACATGTAAGTATAGCTTTCATTTTTACTGACACTGGCAGAACTTTCTGCTCCATCATACCAGGCAATGGTATAAGTGTTGTATTTATTCACATTATATTGAACCGTACCGGAAGTACGGAAAGTCAATCCTTTGATAATATCCCATTCCAATCCTAATGTTCCGGAAAAATTCCGTCCTTTGGCTTCATCGGTATCCATCAGTGATAATAACGGGTTTTTCGTATAGTAATCGATCATATTGATTGTTCCGTCTTCATTATAAGCAGGCACATCCGGCCGCATATCGAGAATTTCACCGATCATATTGTCTTTATCATTAGCCGTACGGGCTGTAGCTCTCAAATCCAATTTAAACCGAATAATATCCCGAACTGCAGCATCAAAATTAAAACTACCCCCCAACATTTTGGAATTACCACCTTTGACGATACCTTTCTGGTCTTTGTAATAGATAGAAGCACTATAAGAAGATTCTTTGGAACCTCCACGTATCCCTATACTGTAATCCTGGGTGGCAGCATTCCGGGTCATCAGATCCCACCAATCGGTATCTCCATTTCCATAAGCATCTTTCAGATAGAACTCATCGGTCAGGGAATGTAAATCAAACTGGCTATGATTAATGTGAGAATTAAAATAAGTTTCGTCCACATATTTTCTGGTGAAATAGTCCAGTGAACCTCTCGTAAACAAACTCATCGCACAAGCAGCTTTCGACACCCGGATATACTCATCTGCGGTCAATACCCGGAAATCATTGGCATTCATCGTCTGTATTCCATAACGGGCAGAGAACTCCAATTGAGGCTTCATACCAGCTTTTCCCCTCTTCGTAGTCACCAATACGACACCGTTAGCAGCCCGCGAGCCATAAATAGCTGTAGCGGAAGCATCT
>OCHL01001895.1_pt1 | contig 11467 bp, 9 predicted proteins | sample 1538421 | NCBI WGS metagenome assembly OCHL01 (sample SAMN04571690, study PRJEB22368) | human gut metagenome | biome: human gut; material: stool | host: Homo sapiens | place: Luxembourg | collected 2012-06-01 | reverse complement strand
CCGGCAGAATATCTATTCGGCAGCCCTGGGGCTCTACAATTCGCGCATCGTGCGGTTAATCAACAAAAAGGGTCGGCTGAAATCCTCAATCATCATCGACGAGCTCCCGACAATCTACTTCCGGGGGCTGGACAACCTCATCGCCACGGCCCGTTCGAACCGTGTGGCCGTCTGCCTGGGCTTTCAGGACTTCTCGCAGTTGGAACGCGACTACGGCGACAAGGAGGCGAAGGTGATCTTCAACACCGTGGGCAACATCTTCTCGGGGCAGGTGGTGGGCGATACGGCCCGCACGCTCTCCGACCGCTTCGGCAAGATCGTTCAGCTGCGTGAGTCGCAGTCCGTCTCGAACGAGAACATCACCCATTCGACCAACACGCAGCTCGACGCGCTGATTCCGCCGTCGAAGATTTCGAACCTCACGCAGGGGATGTTCGTCGGTTCGGTGGCAGACAACGTCGACCAGCCCCTGCCTCAGAAGATTTTCCATGCCCGCATCGAGCTGGACAGTGCGGCAATCCAGGCCGAGGAGCGGCGCTTCGTTCCCATCCCGCAGATCTCCTCGTTCCTCGACGAGGAGGGCACGGACCGCATGGAAGAGATCATCCGCGAGAACTACTACCGCATCAAGGAGGAGGTGGTTCAAATCGTCGAGCGGGAGATCCGCCGCATCGAGAATGACCCCGACCTTGCGGGGCTCCTGCCGAAGAAAAAGAAGTAAACCGCCGTGCGGAAAACCCACGGCTGACGGCCATGCACGGCCTGTGCAGGACGATTGGAAGCGACGGACATTCAGCTCTTTATATTCGCGGCATCAACCTTTTGTTTCACTTAAAACAGTTGCATTATGCCCGAAGAGAATCTGAATCAACCAATCAACCAGGCCCCGGAGCAGGCCGATCCTACCTACAAGGAGACGCTGCTGCTCTACAACGAACAGAACGGCGCCGTGGAGGCCGTCTCGGAGCTCAAGCAGGAGGGCCGCCAGTACAAGGCCATCACCACCTCGCCACTGACGGCCAACAAGCCGGCCTTCTTCGACCTGCGGAACAGCTCGGCCGTGGGCGCCTTCATCAAGGGGTTCCTCTCGCAGGAGAATGCCAAGCCGTTCCATTTCCTGAAAGTCGCGGCTGACAAGGCCAGCGAGGTAGCACAGTCGCTGCTGCGGTTGGCCGACAACCCGAAGGACCCGGAGGGATTGAAGGCCTTGAACGACCACCGCGTCACCTCGTACCAGCTCGAACGGGTCAAGTTCGACACGCAGGATCTGCACCTGCAGGAGCTGAAGGAGATGGGCGTCGTCGTTACGCCGAAGGAGCTGGAGGCGATGAAGCTGGGCCTACCCACGACGGAGCTCCACAACATCAGTCTGAAAGTCGGCGACTTGTCCGTAGCCGGAGAGTTCGCCCTGCGTCCCTTCCGCGACCGGAACGGTGACGTGCAGGTCGGGCTCGAAAGCGCCCTGGCCCGTCCGGAGTTTGAACGCGAGGAGTTCCGGATGATGTTCACGGCCAGCGACAAGGAGCAGATGCTGTCGGGGAAGACCCCGGACCGCCTCTACGAGATGCCCAACCCGCATACGGGCGAAAAGGAGTGGTGCTACGTGACGCTGAACCCGGCTACCAACCGCTTCGTGACGGTCCCCCGGCGCGAAGTCCCCGAACTGCGCTTCTTCAACGGCGTGCGGCTGACTGATGCCCAGCAGGAAAATCTCGCCTCGGGAAGCCGTGTGCAGGTCGAGGGGTGCACGATGCGCAACGGCGACATCACCTATTCGGGGAAGGTTGGCTTCGATGCCCTGACGCGCGAATACCGGATGACGGACTACCGTTACAGCAAGCCCTACATTCCCGAGTCGCTTTCAAAGCAGCTGGACGAACGGCAGCTTGCCGCCGTGAAGAGCCCCGAAGGGCTCGACTGCTCGAAGGAGAAGGCCCGCCCGATTCTCGGACGCAACGGCAAGCCGCTCTCGTGCATCATCCGGCTCAACCCCCGGACCAACGGTGTGGACTACGACTTCACGAACCTGCGCCGCCAGGAGCAGCAGGCCTCCCAGACAAAACAGTCGGAGCAGAAGCAGCCTTCGAAGCAGGAACCGACGCCCGAGACGCCGAGCCGGGGTCGGAAACGCTAATGCCGCACGACGATGGAACGACCCGATCAAACGTGGTTCAGCGAGCGCCTCCGGCAGTTTCTCGAGGAGCGGCACCCTTCGCAGCCCCGTTACCGACGGATGATCGAGCGGCGCAGCCGGTTGGCATTCGAGGGTTACAGCCAAAGCCTCGAAGCCGGTGTTCCGGTCGACCAGTCGATCCGTGTTGCCGATCGGATCCTGTTCCGCGGGCTGCTCTTCTCGCCCTACGACACGGTCCATCTGATCCTCGAAACCGACTACCCGGCTATTCCCCAAAGCCAGCGTCAGACGGTGGCGCTGAAGCTGACCCGAATCTGTTCGCCAATTTTCGAGCGCACACCGCTGGGGGACGTCTTTGCCCAGCGACCCGAGTTCCGGCTACTCAAGGAACGGCTCCGACGGGCTATCCGCCGGTGGATTGACGAGAACGGAGTGCCGGGCTACCAGAGTCCCGAACGCCCGGCACCTCTCGCGAAACACTTCAAATGACCATCTTTCAAACACCTTTCAAATCTGACAACCATGAAAAACCGAATTTTTGCGATGGCGGCTCTCGCCGCTGCGCTGTTTGCTTCGTGCAACAAGGAAACCGAGATGATGAACCCCGCTCCGGAGGCACACCCCGATGGTGCTTCGGTAACGATCACCCTCTCTTCGGGGGATGATACGCAGACCCGCGCCTTCTTCGATGCCACGGCCACGGCCGAGGCGTGGGAGAAGGCCCTCTCGTCGCTCTCGGTCTTCACGTTCAACGCCTCGGGCGATCTGATTCTGCGCCGCGATTTCACGGCATCGGAGCTCGCCTCGAAATCGGCGACCTTCTCGCTTCCGAAGTCGGCGGCCGGAACCGAATGCTCGTTCTATGCCGTTGCGAACTACGACGCCTCGTCGGCCAAAACCAAGTCGGCACTTACGGCTCTTGTGGAGAAGTCGGCCGGAGAGTATAACGGCACCTTTGCGGATGTCTCGACCAAGGCGCTGCGCTCGGGCGGCTTCGTGATGTCTGGCTCGACGACCAAGACCGTCGGTGCGGTGAACACTTCGACGCAGGTGGGTATCTCGCTCAAACGCACGGTGGCGAAGGTCGCCCTGCAGACCACGATCGCCCCGGAGTTTTCGGAGAAGTATCCCGGCTCGATCACGATCAACTCGGTGAAGCTCTCGCGCGCCGCTTCGCAGTCGCTCGTCGTGGCCGGCGAGCCCTCGACGGGTGCCATGAGCTACACCCATACCCAGACCCCGGGTACGGCTTCGTCGAAGTACAACAGCCTCTTCTACCTCTATGAAACGGGGACGCTTGATGCCGGAAGCCGCGTGCTGCTGGAGATCAACGCGACCTACGACAGCGACGGCAGCAGCTCGACGAGCGACGACCGTTCGGATGTAACCTATTCGGTCGAACTGACGGGCAAGGCCGCGGGTCAGATCCTCCGCAACGGCTACTACCGGGTCGCCGCCAATATTACGGGCCTTGTGGGGCAGGATTGCCAGGTGTCGGTAACGGTTGCCGACTGGGAGACTCCCGTCACGCAGTCGGTTGACCTGGGCGCCTAATCCTTGTATCGCGGGTCCCGCCTTGCCCCGAGGGGTCGGACGGGACCCTTTTTCTCACCTTTCAAACACGAACTGTTATGAAACGAATCCAGCAACTGGTGCTCCTGCTGTCGGTCCTCCTTGTGACGTTGACCGGATGTCGGGAGAGCCTGACCGAGGAGGCCGTGGCGCCTCGCGGTGTGGCGGTCGAGATCGCCGTCCGTCCCGACGGGATGCAGGAGCAGACCCGCTCGACGGACGAGGATGCGATCGCCGATCTGAACTTCTACCTCTATGACGACCAAGGAGAACTGCTCCTGCATTGCTACCAGCAGTCGACGACCCTTCGCTTCGAGGTCGTGCCCGGACATTATCGGATGCGCCTTGCCGCCAACCTCGGCCGCGACCTCGGGGCGGATCCCTCGGAGGAGGAGCTGCGAATCTCGAACGCCGAAAGTTACGAACGCCTTCCGATGGCCGCCGAGGAGGAGTTTGACGTTACGAGCGCCGGGGCAAACTGCTCGACCATCGAGGTTCGGCGGTGCGTGGCCAAGGTCTCCTATGAGATCGACGTCAAGGATCCCAATATCGAGCTGCGCTCCGTGCAGCTGATCTCGCTTCCGCACACGGCGGCGCTCTTCGTTCCGGAGGCAGCCCCGTCGTCCGATCCGGCCGACTATATGGACGGCCCCGAGACGACACTCACGGGAACGGCGGCCTCGGGTGCCTGCTACCTGCTTCCGAATCTGCAGGGCACCGTTCCGTCGATCACGGACCAGCGGCAGAAGAGCCCCGAGCATGCTCCGGAGCACGCTTCGTACCTGCTGATCCGCGCCGTGAACGGCAGCCGGAATCTCCTCTATACGGTCTACCTGGGCGGCAACAACACCTCGGACTTCAACGTGCGGGCCAATGTCCACTATACCTTCCGCATCGCGATTCTGGGCGACAATGAGATCGACACGCGCGTCTACTCCTACTCGATTCAGGTGTGGGACAACTTCGATGACTACCGCTTTGGCGACTACTGCATCTACGAGGGAACGACGCTGCTGCATATCGACGTGGAGAACAACGATGAGGAGCTGCCGCTGAACGGGAAGATCTCGATAACGGCGGGTGACAGTTCGAAGGTTCATTTCGATGACTTCCACGGTGAGTCGGGCTCCGAGTTCCGGGTCTATTCGCCCAACGGCGACAATCTTTTCGGCGTGCAGTACAACCCGACGGTTTACACCTCGGCGAACTCCCGCTTTGCCTACCGCATAACGCTGCGGGATCCCTACGGGGTCTGCGGGACCTACGACTTCGAGCATCGGATGGCCAATGTTGTCTACGTCAAACCTTCGGCCGGCGGTACGATCTCGGCCTCGGGCGCCTTGTGGAGTGGCGAGACCGGCTCGGGCAGTAGTCTTCGGAGCGTGGCGCTGTGCTACGAGCAGGGCTGCAGCCTGACGGCACGTGCCGGTGCGGGGTATGTGTTCGAGGGGTGGTACTCGGACAGCGGTTATACGCAACGCCTCTCCACCTCGGCGACCTATGCGTTCCGTCCGCAGCAGACCCGCACGGAACTCTACGCGCGGTTCAAATCGACGGCTACGCCGCTGGACGGCAACGGCACGGCCAACTGCTATATCGCCCCGAAGCTGCGCACGTTCTACTCGTTCGATGCGACGGTGCAGGGCAACGGCCGCTCGACCCAGAACGTAACACCCAAAAAACTCTCGGGTGTCGAGGCGCGGATTCTCTGGGAAACCGGTTCCGTTCGCAACGCCGTCATCCGATCGGCCGAATATGCCGATGGAAGAATCTGTTTCGAGACCGGCACGGCGCATGGCAATGCCGTCATCGGGCTCTTCGACGCTGCTGGGACCTGCATCTGGTCGTGGCATATCTGGGCCGTGGACTACGATCCGCTCTCCACAGCGAAGACCTATTCGACGGGGGCCGTCTTCATGGATCGCAACCTCGGCGCGGAGACCACCTCGCTGACGGATGTACGATCCAAGGGGATGTACTACCAGTGGGGGCGCAAGGATCCCTTCATCTATCCCTCGACGAATGCACCGACGACCTATTACACTCCGGCGGCCGTAACCAGCCTCGAAGGGTATGAGTTCAAGTCCTATGGCCGCAATACAAGTCCGTCGCTTCCGACGAGCGACTATACGGTACAGTGGGCCATCGAGCATCCGACGACGGTGATGGCCGGCAATCCCTACTCGGGGAGCTGGCACAACCCGCTGAATCCGAATCTCTGGGGCAACTACACGAACGGAACGACCGCCTCGACCGTCAATCGCAAGACGATCTACGATCCCTGTCCGCCGGGCTGGCGGGTGCCGCATACGGGAGCGTGGGACAAGAACTACTTCAAGAAGGCGACCTACGTAAACGACGGCGGCTGGTACATGTACTACGCGGCAAGTGGTACGTCGACGACGCTCTATCCCTTCTCGGGCTATCTGGATGGCAGTTCGGGAAAGGTGCAGTATTACTGGCCGGCCTACCAGGTGCGGGTCTGGACGAACACTCCGAACCTCGGCTCGTCGAAAGATTACGGACAGTACCTCTACATCCTGGACGAGAGCGGCATTGTTGCCATTACGAACTCGGCCCGTCTGGACGAAGGGCTGGTCGTGCGCTGTATCCGGGAATAAAACGCGAAGACGATGAAACGACGACAAATCATACCGCTTCTGACGGTGCTGCTTATGGCCTTGTGGGGTTCGCCCCACAAGGCTGCGGCACAGATTTTCGCCGTGCGGGCCAATGCCTTGGCGGCCTGTTCGGCGACGCTGAGCCTTGGCGCAGAGGTGGCCCTGACGGACCGCTGGTCGCTGGAGGGAGCGCTGTTCTGGAACCCCCTGCGCACGGAGGATCTTGCCACCTCGTTTCGTGCGGCGCAGCTCGGCGCCCGCTACTGGTTCTACGAAACACAGGTCGGCCCCTTTGTGGGTGCACAGCTCTTGCATGTCAACTACCTCGTCGGCCGCCGCACGCGCCGCTACGACGGCCGGGCGTGGGGCGTGGGTTTCTCCTGCGGCTATTCGTGGATGCTCTCCAAACGGTGGAGCGTGGCCGTAGAGGGAGGCCTTGGGCTCTTCCATACGAAGGACACGAGGCGTGACCCTACGGTCTCGGACTGGGACGACGAATATATCTATCACTCGCGACGCTGGACCTTGGCCCCTTCCCGCCTGGAGCTATCGTTCGCCTATCTGTTTTAGCCATGAAAGCACAACGAATGATTCTGGGCGGCATGCTTGCCGCCGCGATGTGTGCCGCGACGGGCTGCTCGGTGGCCACACGTCTGGAGCGTCAGCGCGCCGCGGCGCACCTCTCGCAACTTACGCGCGCGGAGCGTCAGGCCCAACAGCAGGACTACCGGCCGCAGGTTGTGCGACTCCAGCGCGACAGCAACACCTTCTTTCTGGCTCCGGTCGATACGCTGCCCGACGGCGAGCGGGTCATGTCGCTGCAGATCGAGCAGGTGACGGTCGTGGCGAAGGTCCGCTCGGTTCCCGAACGCAACGGACGGGTGCACCTCGACTTCGTGGTTACGCTTCCGAAGCAGTTGCTGGGTAGCAGCCGCAGCGTGGTCATTACGCCCCTGCTGCACAAGCCCGACGGAACCGTTCCGCTGGAGGATCTCGTTATCCGCGGGGGTCGCTTCTCGCTGTTGCAGGAGCGCGACTACTGGCAGTATGAGACCTATGTGCGGCGCTTCCGGCCCGATACACTGGGGCGGGAGGCGGCCTTCCAGCGCTTCGTGAAGTTTCCCTACCCGGAGGATGCCCGGCTCGATTCACTGGTTGAGAGCCGCAGCACGATCACTTACTACTACTCGCAGGAGGTACCGACGGACGAGACCTCGAAGAAGATGCTCATCACGCTCACGGGGAAGGTGCAGGCTGTGGATGACAGCGCCTACCGGCTGCCGCCCTCGGATACGCTGGCTTACCTCGTCTCGTCGATGCTCTCCTTTGTCGATACGCTGCCGCGCTACCGCATCCGCGTGATCGACAAGTACGTCACGGTCCGCGACCGCAACTACATCCGTTTCTTTGTGGGCGACACCCGCGTGGTGGATACGCTGGGCGACAACGGCTGCGAGCTGGCGAAGATCTCCGGCCTGATGCGCCGGATCATCGAGCAGGAGGAGTTCTACGTCGATACGATCACCCTCACGGCCTCCTCCTCGCCGGAGGGGCGCTACGCCTTCAACGAGCGCCTCTCGCGGGGGCGTGCCGAGGCGCTGAAACGCTACCTGGTCCGTCATTATGGCCGTGGCATCGACACGCTGCTGACCGTGCGGTGGGTCGCCGAGGCGTGGCCCGAACTGATGAACCGTATCCGCACGGATCCTATGCTGACGAACCGCGAGGCGATACTGGAGCTCCTCTCCGCAGAGCGGAATCCGGACCGGCGCGAGCGTCTGCTGCGCGAGCGCTTCCCCCGAGAGTACGCCTACCTGAAGGAGGTGATCTACCCGCAGCTCCGCACCGTGGACTTCCGCTATAATCTTCGCCGCAAGGGGATGGTCAAGGATACGATCCACACCACGGAGCTCGACACGACCTATGCCCGGGGTGTGGAGCTGCTTCAGAGACGCCAGTATGCCCGGGCGCTCTATATTCTCAACGACTACAACGACCGCAATACGGTAGTGGCGCACCTCTCGATGGACCACAACGAGCGGGCGCTGGAGCTGCTCTCGACGATGCCGACGGATGCCGTGACGGAGTACCTGCGTGCCATCGCCTGCTCGCGGCTGGGCCGCAAGGCCGAAGGACGCGAGCACTTCCTTGAAGCCTGCCGCCGGGATGAGCGCATGGAGTACCGGGGGAATCTGGACCCCGAAATTTCGGAACTGTTAAAGGACTAAACACATGAAACGCAAACGCATAATAACGATTCTGACCTACGTTCTTCTGGCCGCAGCCTGGGGCGCGATCTTCGTCTCGCTCTTCACGGCCTGCAACGTCTACGAGGATACGACGGTCGAAATCATCCGATGTCCCGAAATCCGGGACACGATCCAACTCCCGGAGTGGAATTGCCTGGATGAAAAATTTAGGTAGGAGAAATAGCAAGGTCTTGTTTCTACGGATGGTTCAGAAAAAAAATTTTCTACATAAATAGATTATCTGTGAATTTTACACGTGTAAAATTCACAGATAATCTATTTATTATTATCTTTGCTACGTGATTAGCCTGTAATCAACTAGAATACTAGTTGTGTATTAATTATTCGAATTATAAGTATGATACTCCGTGTTATTTTGAAGAACTTTCTCTCGTTTAAAGATGAAGTTCAGTTTGACATGTTTCCTAACATGAAAAGAACATCTTTGTCAAATCATTTAATGATGGTTAACGAGAAACTCCCTATACTGAAAATGGCTGCCATTTATGGTTCCAATGGTGCGGGCAAGTCTAATTTACTTAAGGGTATCAATTTTCTGAAGGCAATTGCTACGAACAGAAATTTCCTGAATAAGGATCAAGTAGACAGATATGTTTTTGCATTACGAGAGAATGCAGGAGAGGACCCCATTGAGTTAACAATTGAGTTTATAACTCAATCCGGAGTTCCATTTATATATTCAATCGAGATTTTAAATACGGGAATTACGTTTGAAACCTTGCAAATTTCAGGTCTAGGATTGGAACAAAATGCAAGTGTTTTTACACGTAGAGATGGGAATGTTAAGTATGCGATTGCTCCATCCGACGAAGTCAATAGAATGGTACTGGGATGGATGGAAAAGAATCCGTTTGCCAGCCTGTTGACAATCAATAACGATATGCCTGTATTATCTGATGAGCATATAAATATGGCTCGTGACTGGTTTGAAAATGAACTTGTAATTGTTGGCTTGCATTCGTTTATTCCAGGACTTATTAGTTTATTTAAGGATAACGAAAGTATCTGTCATTTTACCTCGGATCTCTTTAAGGATATTGATCTTGGAATTGATGGTGTAAAAGTTGAAACTGAAAATTTTGAGGATTGGGTAGGTACTCACAACATTGGAGATTTACCAATGGACAAAGTGCGTGAGATGCAATCAGGGGTATTATCCGAAATCGTTAATTTTAGAAATACTAAAGCTATTAGTGTAGAAGATGGGGTGCAGAAAATAAGTCAAATGGTGTTTAGGCAGGTTGGAGAGCATGGTTTTTCAAAAGATATGGACATTCTGGCTCAATCCGATGGTACAGTCCGTTTGTTATCACTAATCCCTGCATTGTATGATGCGATAAATATGAGTAAAACTGTGGTTATAGATGAACTTGATCACAGTATTCATCCTCATTTGGTTCGAGGATTGGTTCGATACTTCTCTATCCATCAAACGAATGGACAATTGATTTTTACTACCCATCAAACTTGTTTGCTCAATCAAGATTTTATGCGTACGGATGAAGTATGGTTAGTAGAGAAGAAAAATGGATGCAGTTTTATGTATTCTCTCAATGACTTTAAAATTCATCATACGATTAATATCGAGAATGGATATATGGAGGGCCGGTATGGGGCCATCCCGTTTATAGGTGAACTGGATATGTAAGTTGTTGAGATATGGATTTATCTAAACTAGCATATTCGAAAAGAGAGCCCGTCCTAGATTTGAAGGAACCTATACAACAGGGTTCAATGCAAAAAAGTAGTGAGGATATAGTTCCTTTTGAGATAGCAGTGTCGTCTGCATATCAAAAATTGGAGGGAGAGCTATCCTCTAGTTTGGTTTTTGTTCTATCTGGTGGAGAGAAAAGAGAAAGAGACTTCCTTCGAGAATTGATTAGAGGAGGAGCGTTGCATTCGTTGAGAGTCGCGTTTATCTCAAAAGACGGGCAGGGCTTACAACCGTATCAAATGCAGAAAAAGTGGGAAGAAATACAAACTGCTGGTATGTTTACAATAAAAAGCCAGGTTTTTCATTTGGATGAATTTGATAAAGTTTTTCTTGTTACTGATGTTGACCAGTTCTATGACCAATTGGTGCAAATCTTCAATAAGTGTTTAGATGTGAATCAAGGTCAATGGATAGTGAGCAATCCTTGTTTTGAAATTTGGCTTTATTACTGCTTTTTGAATAATCCGGAACAAGACCTGAGTGCCTTGGAGTCGGAAGATGTAGCTCAAAGAAGTAAAAAACTGAAAGCTTTAGGTAATGACCTCGTTCCTGGAGGTTTTAATCCTTGCAGGGCATTTGAACGAATGGCCGTGGGTATAGAGCATGGTCGTGCTCATTATAATGTGGATATGAATGGCATTCCAATATTGTGTGCGACACAAATGTGTGAAATGGCGGCCTTTCTTGTCAATACAATGAACAAGCGAGCTAATGAATATGCCGAGTATGTAAAAAAGAAAGAGGCTTTTAGGAACATGATGCGAGAACGTATTTGACATTAAGAGAGTTTCGGATTATGTGTCGTTGATCTTTTTTTCCGTCACCGCCGCCCGTCCCAGCAAGATAGCCACCCTGTGCAAAGATGCCAAGAGAACTGCTCTTGTCCTCGTTTGCACAGGGTGGCTTTGTCTCTTTTGCTGTCTGGGCGTTCCGGGCAGTTTCTAAAATCTTACCATTATGAAACTGTGGTAGTGTTTCAAAAAGTGTGTCTGGATAGGAGCCTTCAGATTCTTCAGATATGCAAATATAGCGATTCTTGTTTTCAGATCCACACGCCGCGGCGTGTGGATCTTATTTTTGTGTTATAGTCTTCACTCGGGGAATAATTCCCGATCCAGGTCGATCCGCGGCACCGGCCTCAGATAGGATTTCTTAT
>OCHL01001889.1_pt1 | contig 11484 bp, 11 predicted proteins | sample 1538421 | NCBI WGS metagenome assembly OCHL01 (sample SAMN04571690, study PRJEB22368) | human gut metagenome | biome: human gut; material: stool | host: Homo sapiens | place: Luxembourg | collected 2012-06-01 | reverse complement strand
ACCCAGTTGCACCAAATAAAAAAATGAATATATTAATAGCTGGTATACTTGGAATAATGGTGGGACTATTTAGTATCTTTTTAATGGAATTTTTAAATAATAAAATGAGAACACCACAAGATATAGACAGAGAATTGGGGTTACCATTATTAGGTGTTATACCAAAAGAATTATAAAATATAAATAAAAATAACGATTATGGATAATAGGAGATATTATGGGAAAAATAACAAGTTTAGAAAAACCACAATCGAACATATCAGAAGCATATAGAACTATAAGGACTGGGATAGAATTTTCAAACTTAGATAAAGATTTAAAGGTAATCTGTATGACAAGTTCTAAACAAAATGAAGGTAAAACAACAGTATTATCTAATTTAGGTGTAAGTTTTGCAAAAATAGATAAAAAAGTTCTTTTAATAGATGCAGATTTGAGAAATCCAAGTATAAGTAAAATGTTTGACACATCAAATTCACAAGGTCTTATGGATATCTTATTAGGGAAAAGAAATATTCAAGACTGTATAAAGAAAACAAAACAAGAAAATTTATACATATTAACAGGTGGAACAATACCGCCAAACCCAGCAGAAGTTTTATCATCAAAAAAAATGAGCGAATTTATAGAAAGCATAAAAGATGAATATGATTATATATTTATAGATAGTCCGCCAGTTGGTGTGGTGAGTGATGCTTCGATAATTTCCGCGTATTCAGATGGAGTTATATTTGTAGTAGGGGCAAATGAAGTAGACTCAAACTTAGCAAAAATAGCAAAAGAAAGATTAGATGGTGTAAAAGCAAATATAGTAGGCGTTATACTTAATAAATTTAAAACAGATACAAATAGCGAATATTATAACTACTATTACAATGAAAATAAATAAAAAAACAACTTAATTTTTGTTATATAGAGGGGGGAGTTCAATTATGGAAAAAAATATCTCTAGAAACGAAAATAAAGATTTCACAGAGGGTATTGAGATAAGTAAGATTTTAGAGAGGGAATCAAAATTATATCTTTTTATAAAAAGAAGCATAGACATAATATGTTCTTTGGCCGGAATAATAGTCTTATAAAGATAGAAGATCCAAAAGGGAGTATTTTCTTCTGTCAAGAGAGAAATGGCCAACACCCAAATACTTTTAAAATGTACAAATTTAGAAGTATGGTTCACAATGCCGAGGAATTGTTAAAGGATTTACAACATAAAAACGAACAAACAGGACCAGCATTCAAAATGGCTGATGACCCAAGGATAACAAAGGTGGGCAAATTTATAAGAAAAACTAGCTTAGATGAATTACCGCAATTATTTAATATTTTAAAAGGAGATATGAGCTTAGTTGGACCAAGACCGCCAATACCAAGGGAAGTTAGAGAATACAATTCATACCAAATGCAAAGGTTACTCGTAAAACCAGGACTTACATGTATATGGCAAGTAAGCGGAAGAAATAATATCGGATTTGATGAATGGGTAGATATGGACTTAGAATATATAAAAACTAGAAATTTATTATTAGATATAAAATTGATATTAAAAACGGTAAAAGTATTATTTGGAGACAATAATGCATCATAGGAGAGTAAGTAAATGAGGGAATACAAAAAGCGTTATGATGAATCGATGAGGAATCCATACTTTTATAAAGAAACAAAAGAAGAATTAAAAGGAATTCAAGATAATGAAAGAGAAATAGAAGATAGATTTTATAAAGAATTAGAGTTTGGGACTGGAGGACTTAGAGGAGTTATAGGTCACGGGACTAACAGAATCAATATATACACAGTAAGAAAAGCTACTTTTGGCCTTTCCAATTATATATTAAAAAAATACGGAAACGAAGGTCAACAAAGGGGAGTAGTAATAGCATATGACAGTAGACAAAAATCAAAAGAATTTTGCATAGAAGCATCAAAAACATTAGCAGCTTGTGGAATAAAAGCATATATATTTGATGACTTAAGAAGCACACCACAATTATCATTTGCAGTAAGAAATTTAAATTGTGTAGCTGGAATTGTAATAACAGCAAGCCACAATCCACCAGAATACAACGGATATAAAGTTTATGGTGAAGATGGAGGACAAGTTTGTCCAGATGTTGCAAATGAAATAATATCAGAAGTAAATAAAATAGATGATTACAGCAAGATACCAACTACTAGATTTGGAGATAATTTAATTCAAATACTAAACAGCAGAGTAGATGAAGAATTTATAAATGCAGTAAAAGAACAAATAATAAACCAAGATATAATCGATAGGGTTGGAGACAAAATAAAAATAATCTACACACCGATACATGGAACAGGAAATATTCCAGTAAGACAAGTTTTAAAACAGGCTGGATTTAAAAATGTAGAAGTTGTAAAAGAACAAGAATTACCAGATAGTAATTTCTCAACAGTTGAATATCCAAACCCAGAAGAAAAAGCAGTATTCGAAATAGCTATAAATATGGCAAAAGAATCTGGTGCCGACATAATACTAGGAACAGATCCAGATTGTGACAGGGTTGGAGTTGTAGTAAAAAACAACGAAGGAGAATATGTAGTACTTAACGGTAACCAAGTTGGTTCATTATTAGTAGACTATGTAATCAGTAATAATAAAGAAAAAATATCAAATGTATTAAATCCAACAATAGTAAAAACAATAGTTACATCAGAGCTAGGAGCTAAAATAGCAAAAGAAAATGGTGTTGATTGTATAGACACATTAACAGGGTTCAAATTTATCGGAGAAAAGATAAACGAATTTGAACAAAATAAAGACAGAACATTTGTTATGGGTTATGAAGAAAGTTACGGATACTTAGTAGGAACTCATGCAAGAGATAAAGACGGAGTAGTATCATCACTATTAATATGCGAAATGGCAGCTTATTACTACGATAAAGGAATGACTTTATACGAAGGGCTTCAAGAAGTATATAAAAAGTACGGATATTATAAAGAAGAATTAAAATCTATAACTTTAAAAGGAATTGATGGCATGAAACAAATTCGAAATATTATGAATAGTTTCAGAACTTCGGACATAGTTTCAATAGCCGATATAAAAGTTAGTGAGATTAGAGATTATAAAAAAGGTATAAATGACCTTCCAAAATCAGATGTTCTTAAGTTTGTGTTAGAAGATGGAAGCTGGATAGCTGTTAGACCATCGGGAACAGAGCCAAAGATTAAGTTCTATTTTGGATGTAATGGAGATAATCAAGAGATTGTTGATGAGAAATTGGATAATAGGATAATAGAAGATATAACAAATAGAGTTAATAAATAGGGGAGAATTTAGATGAATATAGTAGTAGCCGGAACTGGATATGTAGGACTTGTAACAGGAGCTTGCTTATCAGAAGTTGGACATAATGTTACATGTGTAGATATTGATAGACAAAAAGTTGAGTTAATGAAACAAGGTATATCACCTATATATGAACCAGGATTAGATGAATTATTAGAAAGAAACTATAAAGAAAATAGATTAAACTTTACTGTTGATTATAAAAATGCATATAAAAATGCAGATATAGTATTTATCGGAGTTGGAACGCCAGAAAGAGTGGACGGTTCAGCAAACTTAGATTATGTATTTGCAGTATGCAAACAAATTGCAGAAAATGTAACAAATGACTGCTTAGTAGTTGTAAAATCAACAGTTCCAATAGGTACAAACGACAAGGTGGAAGAATTTTTAAAAGAAAACTTAGTACATAATGTGAAAATAGAAGTTGCATCAAACCCAGAATTCTTAGCACAAGGAACAGCAGTAGTAGATACATTAAATGCATCTAGAATAGTTATAGGTGTAGAATCTAGAAAAGCAGAAGAAAAATTAAGATATGTATATGAAAGATTTAATCAACCTATAGTTGTAACAAATAGAAGAAGTGCAGAAATGATAAAATATGCTTCAAATGATTTCTTAGCATTAAAAATCTCATTTATGAATGAAATGGCAAATGTTTGTGAAATAGTTGGAGCTGATATAGAAGATGTTGCAAAAGGAATGAGTTATGACCCTAGAATAGGAAACAAATTCTTAAATGCTGGTCTTGGATATGGAGGGTCTTGTTTCCCAAAAGATACAAAAGCACTTCACTGGTTAGCTAATGATAGTGGATACGAGATAAAAACAATAAAAGCTACTATAGAAGTAAATGAAAATCAAAAATATAAATTATTTAGAAAAGCTAAACAAGAATTCGGTTCATTAAAAGGAATGAAAGTAGCAGTTTTAGGACTTACTTTTAAACCTGGTACAGATGACTTAAGAGAAGCACCATCAATACCTAATGTCAGAAGATTGTTAGATGAAGGTGCTGAAATAGTGGCATATGATCCAGTGGGAATAAATAACTTTAAAAAATTATATCCAACTGAAATAGATTATGCACTTTCACCAGAAGAGGCATTAGAAGGTGCTGATATGGCATTTATATTTACAGAATGGAATGAAATAAAATCTTTAGATTTAAGTAAATACGAAGAATTAATGAACACTGCCGTTATATATGATGGACGTAATTGTTATGATAAATATGAAGTTGAAAAATATAATATAGATTATTATTCTGTCGGAAGAAAAGAAGTATTAAATAGGGAAGAGTTAGAGAAAATTATATAAATTAGAGAGAAGGCATGATAATATGAAATTTTTAATATCAAAGTTAATATCAATATTAAAAAAAGAACCATACAAAGTTGATGATAATATAAGTGATATAGATTTATTTGAAATTTTATTAAATAGAGTAATTCAAGTTTTTAGAGGATTTAAAGTAAGAATAAAATTAAAAAAATGCTCTGGAATTGCGTTTATAGGAAAAAGAGTAAAAATACTTAGTGGTAAAAAAATTATAGCTGGGAAAAGTTTAATCATAGAAGATGGATGTTTTATAAATGCAATGTCTAATGAGGGAATAAAAATAGGTACTAATTTTTCATTAGGTAGAAATAGTATTATTGAGTGTACAGGTGTTATAAGAGAGCTTGGAGAGGGATTGGTGATTGGAAATCATGTAGGAATAGCAGCGAATGCATTTATATCTGTTAGAGGGAAGGTTACTATAGGAGATGATTGTATTTTTGGCCCAGGAGTAAGTATACATGCTGAAAATCATGTTTTTGATGATATTGACATTCCAATTAGACTTCAGGGATCTGATAGAAAAGGTATTACAATAGGAAATAATTGTTGGATAGGAGCAAAGGTTACTATATTAGATGGAGTTAGTATAGGAAAAAATTGTGTAATAGCAGCAGGTACAGTAGTAAATAAAGACTTACCAGATAACTGTATAGCTGGGGGTATACCAGTTAGAGTTTTAAAGATGAGAGGAAATAAGCATGAGAATATTATTTGCTAATAAATATCTATATCAAAAGGGCGGATCAGAAAATTATATGTTTTCTCTTGCTGAAGGTCTTAAAGAACTTGGACATACTGTGGAATTTATAGGAATGGATAATGAAAAAAACTTAGTTGGTAGTAAATATACAACTACAAATCTTGAAAATAAAAACATAATAAATCCGATTAGGTTGATTTACTCAAGAGAAGCGTATAAAAAAATGGATTTGGCAATTAAGGAATTTAAACCAGATATAATTCATATAAATATATTCAATTTTCAATTAACTACATCGATTATATCAGCTGCTATTAAAAATAAAATTCCTGTAGTTCATACAATACATGATCCTCAGATTATTTGTCCTAATCATAGATTATTTAATGAGAATAAAAGTTGTATTTGTGAAAAATGCAGTGGTGGAAGATTTTATAATGCTTTAAAAAATAAGTGCTTTGGGGGATCTACTGTAAAAAGTTTTATAGGAATGATGGAATCATACTACACTCATAAAATTGGAATATATAAAAAAATAGCGTTATATATATCTCCTTCAGAATTTATGAAAAATAAAATTAATGAAATGAATAAAGATAATCTAAATATTAAAGTTTTATATAACTTTAATAATGAAAGTTATGAAACAAAAATATCAAACAAAAAAGATCATTTTACATATTTTGGGAGAATGAGTAATGAAAAAGGTGTTGACTTAATCATCAAAGCAGCAAAAGAATTGCCAAGTGTAAACTTTATGTTTTGTGGAACAGGTCCAATGTTAAAGGATTATATATCATATTGTAATAATAATAAAATTAAAAATATTAATTTCTTAGGATTTAAAACTGGAAAAGAGTTACGAGAAATAATAAGTTGTTCTATTGCAACAATATATCCATCAAGGTGGCATGAAAATTGTCCATTATCAGTAATAGAATCAAAATCTTTAGGTATACCTGTAATAGGGGCAAATGTAGGAGGTATACCAGAACTTATTAGGGATAATATAGATGGTTTGCTATTTGAAAATGCAAATTATAAAGATTTAAAATCTAAAATAGAACTTATCTATAATGATAGTAAAAAACAAGAAGAATTTTCAATTGAATCATTAAATGATGCAAATGAACGATTTAAAAAAGATAAATATATAAGGGAAATTGAAAAAACACTTATAAACTTGATTGATGATAGAAAACTTATAAGTGGGGTGAGATAATAATGAAAATAGCAATGATTGGTCATAAGAGAATACCATCAAGAGAAGGTGGTGTAGAGATTGTTGTTGAAGAGCTGTCTAGTCGTCTAGTAGAAAAAGACTATTATGTAACAGCATACAATAGAAAAGAAAACCATGTAAGTGGTGAAAAGTATAATGGGGCAAGTAATAATGCAAGTTTAGAAAAGTATAAAGGTATTAATATTGTAACAGTACCAACTATTGAGCAAAAAGGATTAGCAGCGCTTACATCATCTTTTTTTGCAACTATAAGAGCACTATTTGGAGGATATGATTGCATTCATTATCATGCAGAAGGCCCCTGCGTTATGCTGTTAATACCTCATTTATTCGGTATACGTACAGTAGCAACTATACATGGACTTGACTGGCAAAGAAGTAAATGGGGAAAATTTGCAAGATTGTATTTAAAATTAGGTGAGCGAATAGCAGCAAAATATGCAGATGAAGTTATTGTTCTAAGTAAAAATGTAGAAAAGTATTTTAAAGATGTGTACAATCGTGAAACTGTATATATTCCAAATGGTATAAATAGATCTAACATATTGGAGTGTAATAATATAAATAAAAAGTGGAATCTTGAAAAGGATAGCTACATTTTATTTCTTGGACGAATTGTACCAGAAAAAGGAGTAAAGTACTTAATAGAAGCTTTTAAACAAATTAATACAGATAAACAATTAGTTATTGCTGGTGGTTCATCAGACACAGATGAGTTTATGAAGGAGATTTGTAATTTAGCAAAAGATGATAATCGTATTTTATTTACAGGATTTGTTGAAGGGGAAGTGTTAGATGAATTGTACTCTAATGCATATATATATACACTTCCATCAGATTTAGAAGGTATGCCAATTAGTTTATTAGAAGCAATGAGTTATGGTAACTGTTGTTTAGTATCAGATATTGCAGAATGCATGGAAGTAGTAGAAAATAAAGCATTAAGTTTTGAAAAAGGTAATGTGGAATCATTAAAAAATAAACTACAGGAAATATGTGATAACCAATATATAGTTCAAATGTATAAAGAAGAAGCTAGTGAATTTATACATTCCAAATATAATTGGAATGATGTAGTAGATAGAACAATTAAATTATATTATAAATAACTATGATATATATAATGAGGTAAGTAAAAATGCTCTAGAACCTATACATAGTAATTTTATATGGAATAAAGTATGCAAAAAAATGATATAAGAATATCAAATCAAGGTGAAAAGTAATGAAAATATTAATGGTAAATAAATTTTTATATCCAAATGGTGGATCAGAGACATATATTTTTAAATTAGGAGAGTATCTAATTTCTAAAGGGCATGAGGTGCAGTATTTTGGAATGGAACATGAAGGAAGATGTGTAGGTAATAAAGTAGATAAAACTAACTTATCCAATAAAAACAATATATTCTACTGAAGCAAGAAAAAAAATTCGTATGGTACTAGATGATTTTAGACCAGATGTTGTACATTTAAATAATTTTAATTATCAACTAACACCATCAATTATTTTAGAAATAAAAAAGTATGAAAAAGAAACTAAGAATAGAATAAAGGTTGTTTTTACAGCACATGATTATCAACTAGTTTGTCCTAATCATATGATGAATAACCCAAACACTAATGAAAATTGTGAAAAATGTACTGGTGGTAAATTTATCAATTGTATAAGTGGAAAATGTATACATGGGTCTATGGCTAAAAGTATAGTTGGAGCTACGGAAGCTTGGTATTGGAAGTTAAGGAAAGTATATAAAAATATAGACACTATAATTTGCTGTAGTGAATTTTTAAAAGGTAAGATGGATTTAAACCCTATATTTAAAGAAAAAACAATCGCACTACATAATTTTATTGAAAATGTAGAATGGCAAAATGTTGAAAAGAAAGATTATGTATTATATTTTAGTCGTTTTTCTCAGGAAAAAGGTATAAAAACTTTAATAGAAGTTTGTAAATTACTACCATATGTAAAGTTTATTTTTGCAGGAACAGGACCATTAGAAGAAGAGATTAATAATATTTCAAATATAGAAAATATTGGTTTCAAAACAGGCGATAAATTAGAAAAACTTATCCGTGAAGCAAGATTTAGTATTTATCCATCAGAATGGTATGAAAACTGTCCATTTTCAGTAATGGAAAGCCAAATGTATGGCACACCTGTAGTAGGTGCTAATATTGGAGGAATACCTGAATTAATTCAAATTAATAAGACAGGGAATTTATTTGAAAGTGGTAACTCTACGGAATTAAAATCACAAATTGAAAAGTTATGGAATAATAAAAATCAAACTAATATATATAGTGAAAATTGTAAAAATATTAAATTTGATACAATAAATCAATATTATGAAAAACTTATAAAAATTTATCAAAGTTAAAGGATGTATGGGGAATTATGAAAAAATTAAATGGAACAGTAATTGTTACTTATAGATGTAATGCACGATGCAATATGTGCAATAGATATAAAAAACCTTCTAAACCAGAGGAAGAAATTTCAATTGAAACAATAAAAAAACTTCCACCAATGTATTTTACAAATATTACTGGAGGAGAGCCTTTTATACGTGAAGATTTAAAAGAGATTGTAAGAGAATTATATAAAAAGTCTGATAGGATAGTAATATCAACAAATGGTTTCTTTACAGATCGTATAATTGATTTATGTAAAGAATTTCCTAATATAGGAATTCGTATTTCAATTGAAGGATTAGAAGAAACTAATAATAAAATTCGTGGATTAGATGATGGATTTAATCGAGGATATACAACATTAAAAAAACTAGTTGAAATGGGAATGAAAGATGTTGGATTTGGAATGACTGTTCAAGATGAAAATGCTAAAGACTTAGTAGAGTTATATAAACTGTCAGATAAAATGAATATGGAATTTGCAACAGCATCATTACATAATAGTTTCTACTTTGTTGAGGCTAAGAATATTATAAAGAATCGTCTTATGGTAGCTAAAGAATTTGAAAATCTGATAAATGAATTATTAAAATCAAAAAGTCCTAAAAAATGGTTTAGAGCATATTTCAACCATGGATTGATAAACTATATATTCGGACAAAAAAGGTTACTTCCATGTGATATGGCATTTGATACATTTTTCATAGATCCATATGGTGATGTTATGCCATGTAATGGAACCAAAGATAAAGAAGTTATGGGAAATTTAAATGAAAGTTCATGGGATGAATTATGGAATAGTCAAAAAGCAGAAAAAGTTAGATTAAGAGTTAGAAAATGTGATAGAGATTGTTGGATGATAGGGTCAGCATCTCCAGCAATGAAGAAGTATATTTGGAAACCAGCTTTTTGGGTAATTAGACATAAATTCTTAAACTCTTTAAAATCACAAAGATATAGTATGTATGAGAACAAGATTGTTTGTGATTACCGTGATGGCAAAATAACAAAAGATAGATTGGATAGTTGTTCTACATGTGATATGAATGCAGTAGCAAATGATGGTCTATCAGATATATCTAAAAAACAGTTAGAAGAAAAAAGTGGCGAAGAGATTGTTAATGCTGATATTGCAGGACAAATGAATAATTAAATTAGGAGGCGGATATATGGAAACGAAAAAATATAGAGTTGATGAAGGAGTATTAACAAAATAAATATTAATTATTATTTAAGATTTATTATATCTATTATGAAATAAATATAAATCATTAGTTAGGAGAATAAGTATGAATGTTATAACATGTATCGGTTTTCATGGTACAGGTTCTGGTGCTGTTGATGATTTACTGAAGGAATTTGATAATTGTCCTTCTGCAAAGAAAGGAGTTGAATGTAGGTTCTTACAAGATCCAGATGGTATTTCAGATTTAGAGTACAACTTAATTGATAATCCACATAGATTAAATTCAGGATTTGCTCTGAAAAGATATTTAAGGTTTGCGAAGGCACATGAGCGTACGTACAAAAAAATATTTGGTGATAAATGGTTGGAATACTCTAGGGATTATATTGATAGTCTTATTTCTGATAGATATTTAGGTTATTGGCATTGCGACTTACTATTGTTAAATCCACTTATAAGACTATTCTATTATTTTAGACGTGCAGTAAATAAAGTAATGCCTAGAAAATTGAAAAAGCCACGTTATTACAATTATTTCCCTAATATAGAGTATTTCCATAGTTACATTTCGAGAGAAGAATTTATTGAAAAAACACAAAATTATTGTGAACGCCTATGTTATCTGCTGAATCCAAATGATTGTAAATTTGTGTTATTAGATCAATGTGTTGCAACATCAAACATCCCTAGATATATATCATATATCAAAAACTTGAAAGTTATCGTTGTAGATAGGGATCCAAGAGATCTTTATATAAATCAGAGTCTTAATGGACAACATGTTTTACCGAAAGATCCAAAAATTTTTGCAAGAGTATATAAAGATCAAAGAAAAATGATGAGAAGAATACCTACAGATTTACATGTATTACAATTGAAATATGAAGATTTAATTTATAATTATGATGACACAGTAAAACAAATCATGGAATTTATAGGTCAAGATGCTAATCATCACATAAGAAAGAAACAACTGTTCAATCCAGAGGTAGCAATTAAAAATACAAAGCTATGGGAAAGATTTCCTCAGTATTCTGAGGAAATTAAAGTCATAGAAGCAACACTTAAAGAGTTCTTATACAAATATTAATTTTAAATTAAGGACTAGATGAGAAGAGAGAACAAATTGGAATACGAATTAATGATAAAGCATTTGTATTAAGCGTAGGCATATTCCTATTAATAAAGCAAGTAATTATACAGTAGTTCATTAGTATTTTGATGAATTTTTAACACTGCTTTGCTTGGTATTTTTTATGATAAAAACGAAGTAA
>OCHL01001887.1_pt1 | contig 11519 bp, 7 predicted proteins | sample 1538421 | NCBI WGS metagenome assembly OCHL01 (sample SAMN04571690, study PRJEB22368) | human gut metagenome | biome: human gut; material: stool | host: Homo sapiens | place: Luxembourg | collected 2012-06-01 | reverse complement strand
CCCTACGGTTTCTCTTTTCAAAAAGGGTGGACAACTCCTCTGCCCTGCCGGGCATCTCCTCTGGAAGAGGAGACGATTTCGCAAAGCCTCCTCTACAGAGGAGGTGGCAAGCCGCAGGCTTGACGGAGGAGTCTCGGGCGAACAATGTTCGCCCCTACGGTTTCTCTTTTCAAAAAGGGTGGACAACTCCTCTGCCCTGCCGGGCATTTCCTCTGGGGAAGGAGACTTTGGGAATGTTTCACGTGAAACATTGCGCCGCTGGTGCGGTTCAGAACAGCTCCGGGTGATGTTTGACGCTGTCCTGTTCCGTGATCTGACGGATGACACGGCAGGGGCTGCCTGCTGCCAGGGAGTTCGCCGGGATGTCTCTGGTCACCACGCTGCCTGCGCCGATGACACAGCCGTCTCCGATGGTCACGCCGCCGCACACGGTGACATTGCTGCCGAACCAGCAGTTATTTCCTACGGTAATGGGCTTGCCGTATTCCAGGTCGTAGTACGAGCCGTCGGGACGCTGTTTCAGATTACGCTCCTCCGGGAGATAGGCGTGCATGGGAGAGACAAAGGAGCAGTTCGGTCCGATAAATACGTCGTCCCCGAATACCACCGGGCAGACATCCAGAACCACCAGGTTGAAATTTGCATAGCAGCGCTTGCCGAATTTGGTATAGCAGCCATAGTCGAACTGGAGCGGTCCCTGCAAAAAAGTGCCTTCGCCGCAGTCGGGGAGCAGTTCCGCCATGATTGCCTTGCGTTTTTCCGCATCCGTCTCCAGGGTGTCGTTGTATTCCTTGGACAGCCGGTGCGCCAGCTGCCGCCGTTTTTCCAGCCTGGAATCGCTGGGGTCGTAAAGCTTTCCGGCGAGCATTTTCTGTTCTTCGGTCATAGGGGTTACCTCCTTTTTATTCTGCGCAGAAATGTGAACTGTATACAGTTCCGTGCGTTTTGATACCTCTATTATAGCAGAAACAGGGGACAGGTGCAACTACAATTTCTGCTTTTTCCTGCACTTTTTCTGCATGGAGTATCCAGGCTCTCACAATGGTGCGGAAAATATACGATATTGATAGTAGTGCAGACGATTGATATATATTTTTGCTTGCATTTCGTCTAAATTTGTGCTATGATAATATCAATCAAATACGCACCCCGGTGCTGGAAAGGAAACCTGCATTATGTTAAATATTCCGAAAATGAAAGTCGGCATTGTCGCAGTCAGCCGTGACTGCTTTCCGGAGAGCCTGTCGGTAAACCGCCGCAAGGCGCTGGTGGATGCCTATGCCAAAAAGTATAATGCCGAGGATATCTACGAATGTCCATCTGCATTGTGGAAAGCGAGATCCACATGGTACAGGCGCTGGACGATCTGAAAAAAGCCGGCTGCAATGCGCTGTGCGTCTATCTGGGCAACTTCGGTCCGGAGATCGCCGAGACACTGCTGGCAAAGCACTTTGACGGTCCGAAGATGTTCTGTGCCGCTGCCGAGGAAAACACCGGCGTGCTGTCCTCCAGCCGTGGGGATGCCTACTGCGGTATGCTCAACGCCAGCTATAATCTGAAACTGCGTGGCGTAAAGGCATACATTCCGGAATATCCGGTGGGAACTGCCAGCGAATGCGCCGATATGATCCACGATTTCCTGCCCATTGCACGGGCTGTCTACGGGCTGAACCATCTGAAGATCATCACCTTCGGCCCTCGTCCCACCAATTTCCTTGCCTGCAATGCGCCCATCCAGCAGCTGTACAACCTGGGTGTCGAGATCGAGGAAAACTCCGAGCTGGATCTGTTCGAGGCGTTCCACAAGCACGACAACGACCCACGCATCCCCGAAGTTGCGGAAGATATGGCGGCAGAGCTGGGCAGCGGCAACAAAAAGCCGGAGATCCTGCCGAAGCTGGCGCAGTATGAACTGACGCTGCTGGACTGGATCGAAGAACACAAGGGCTACCGGGAATTTGTTGCCATTGCAGGGAAGTGCTGGCCGGCATTCCAGACCCAGTTCGGCTTTGTGCCGTGCTATGTGAACAGCCGTCTCACCGGACGGGGCATTCCGGTTTCCTGCGAGGTGGACATTTACGGCGCACTGAGCGAGTTTATCGGCACGGTGGTCAGCGAGGACGCTGTGACACTGCTGGACATCAACAACACCGTTCCGGCAGACCTGTACGAGAATGAGATCGCCGGAAAGTTCCCGTACCGTCTGAATGATACCTTTATGGGATTCCACTGCGGCAACACCACCACCAAAAAGCTGGCGTTCTGCGAGATGAAGTATCAGCTCATCATGGCACGGAGTCTGCCGGAAGAGGTCACACAGGGTACGCTGGAAGGGGACATTATGCCGGGAGACATCACCTTCTTCCGTCTCCAGTCCACTTCGGATGCCAAGCTGAACGCCTATGTAGCTCAGGGCGAGGTGCTGCCGGCGGCAACGCATTCGTTTGGTTCAATCGGCATTTTCGCCATTCCGGAAATGGCACGGTTTTATCGCCATGTGCTGGTAGAGCATCATTTTCCGCACCACGGCGCAGTGGCGTTTGGTCACTACGGCAAGGCGATCTATGAGGTGTTCAAGTATCTGGGTGTGGATGTGAGCGAGATCGGGTATAACCAGCCGAAGGGTGTACGGTATCCGACGGAGAATCCGTTTTGCTGATACAGCTGTGAAAACACTGCCAGTCGTGTGATACGCTGCCGATTGGAATAAGGGTAGGCGAGAGCTTTTCTTTTTTTGCTTCTTTTTTTCTTTTTAGCAAAGAAAAAAAGAAGAGTAACTCTTTGAAGAAACTTAAAAATCCCTCTGTCACCTACGGTGACATCTCCCTTTTCAAGGGAGACAAATGACTCCTCTGCCCTGTCGGGCATCTCCTCTATGAGAGGAGACTATTTCGCAAAGCCTCCTCTACAGAGGAGGTGGCAAGCCGTAGGCTTGACGGTGGAGTCTCGGGCGAACGATGTTCGCCCCTACAATGTGCCTTTTCCAAAAAGGGTGAACAACTCCTCTGCCCTGTCGGGCATCTCCTCTATGAGAGGAGACTATTTTGTAAAGCCTCCTCTTTTAGAGGAGGTGGCAAGCCGCAGGCTTGACGGAGAAGTCTCGGGCGAACGATGTTCACCCCTACGGTGTGTTGACCCAGCGCCCTTTCCAACTCCAACAAGCAAAAAACGGACAATGTTTCACGTGAAACACTGTCCGTTTTATTTTTATCTGTTGTCCAGACACTGCGAATTACTTCAGCACGGATTCCTGGATGGTGAAGTGCATGGGGATGCCGCCACGCATCATCAGATTCAGTTCGCCCTGGATCAGCGGCAGGAAATAGGACATTGCCTCGTCGCTGATATTATTGCCTGCCGGGGTGAGGAACTCTCTGGGCAGGAACTTTTCCCGGTTGGCGATCTGGGAGGCATCTGCCGGCTCCATCACGACGGTATAGGGCTTATTGTGGATGCGGCGGAAGATCATGACACGTCCGGTCTCGCCACGGAGCGCACACTGCACGCCAGCTGCACCGATCTGCTCTGCCTCGTCGATATCCGTTTTGGAACTCAAATGGGACGAGCAGCGCTGCATGACGTTCAGTTCCACAGAGCGCACCTTACATCCGAAGGTATCACGCACCAGCTGTTCCAGGTACTTGCCGATGCCAGACAGGTACTTATGCCCGAAGTTGTCCACCAGCCCGGACTGCACGCCCTCCGGCACAGAAACGCCCTCAGAAACGGCAACGATGACTGCCTTATGCTTTGCCATTTCCTGCTCCACGTCATGGAGAAAGCGCTCCGCAGAGAAGTGGGTCTCCGGCACATAGACCAGATGCGGCGCAGGTTCACCGTAGGCGTGCAGCACGGCGCTGGATGCGGTGAGCCATCCGGCATGGCGTCCCATGATCTCCACGATAGTCACTGAGGGGATGCTGTAAACGGAGCTGTCACGGATGATCTCCTGCATGGTGGTTGCCACATATTTTGCCGCAGAGCCAAAGCCCGGCGTATGGTCGGTGATGCACAAATCGTTATCAATGGTCTTGGGGATACCGATGACCTTTACGTCCAGGCTGATCTCCTCAAAATAGGCGGACAGCTTCTGGACGGTATCCATGGAGTCATTGCCGCCGATGTAGAAAAACGCCCCGATTTTGCGGCGTTTCAGCACTGCGGCAATCTTTTCATAGTCGCTGCTGTCCTCGTGATAATCCGGCAGCTTATAGCGGCAGGAGCCGAGGACGGTAGACGGGGTCTGGCGCAGCAGTTCCATGTCTTCGTTGGTGCGGATCATGGTTTTCAGATCAATGAGGTGATCCTGGATAATGCCCTCGACACCGTTCACAGAGCCAAAAATGGCATCGATTGCCGGTTCTTTGAGGGATTCCCGGAACACGCCCACCAGAGAAGCGTTTATGGCACAGGTCGGACCGCCGGACTGAGCAACAGCAATATTCATAGAAAGATCTCCTTTTTCTGCGGTAAAAGTCATTGCATCCCAGAAAATATTCTGAAATGGCGTTCCTTTTTATTGTACCCGATTTTCGTGGCATTGTCAACATTTTACCGAAAGTTTGCAGAATCTGTGGCGGTGGGTCAGCCCGTCGTCCAGCGGAAATGACGACGGCAGACTTGCCCAAGGATGACAAGCCACCGCTGACCTTTCCCCCCGATTTAGCGTTCAAGAAGGGCAGTGTTACGGCGGCAGCAGCCGCCTATAACCCCTCCGGGGGATTTTTGTTGTATGTCACCGAATGACCACACTGCCAGTCGTGTGATACATTGCCGCACAGGACAAGGGCAGGCGAGAGCTTTTCTTTTTTTTGCTTCTTTTTTTCTTTTTAGCAAAGAAAAAAAGAAGAGAAATTCTTTGTGAGAAATTTTGCACAAGAAAGCAAAAGAAAAGCAAGCACAGCAAACGCCGTATAAAAAAACAATAACTATACTCAAAACAGATATTCAGAATGCCAACGTTATACATACAGGAAAGGGCAAACAAGGGCGTTTGCAAACCTAAGGCGGACAGCGAGGTACGAGCGATTCCGCCGGACGGGTTGAACGAGTTTTCCTTAGGACAGTGTTGCCTGGAACGGGAAAAGTTAGCGGGCGAACGATGTTCGCCCCTACAGATTTTCGTTTTCAAAAAAGGGAACGGGGCGATGTGGGCATCGCCCCCTACAAATCCCCCTGTCAGCTACGCTGACATCCCAGCACAAGGCACACCCCTCGGGCGCCTTTTCAAGGGGGACAAGGCAACTCCTCTGCCCTGTCGGGCATCTCCTCTGGGAGAGGAGACTGTTCTTTTGGCTCCCCTAACAGGGCACCCGAAGGGCGTGCCTTGTGCTGAGCTGGCAAGCCGTAGGCTTGACTGAGGGGTTAATCCCTTCGGCGCTACGTGCCGGAGGAGTCAGAAAATCTCGGGCGAACGCTGTTCGCCCCTACGGTGTGTTTGGACAGGTAATTGCCGCTTGCAAAACAAAGCATTTACGCCTCGCCGTCCACCACCTGGGTGGCGGAGCCGTAGGCTTTATAGGGTCTGCCGTTTTCGTCCAGTTCGGCGGTATAGCGGACATGGAAGGGGATACGGTCGGCGGTGAGCGGAATCACTGCCTCCAGGTGCATTGCACCCTGCGCCAGCTTTCTGTGCCATTCCCGGTACATCTCGGCATAGTCCGGCGGAAACAACCCGGATGCGATCACCGGCTCCGGATAATTCTCCAGCAGTTTCGGGAGTCCCAGGTCACGCATACAGCGTGCGCAGGGACGCATCTCCTTCGTATCAATGGTGTATTCCCAGCAGTAAATGTTTGCCTGCTCTCCGGCAGTCCGAAACTTCTTTTCGCTTTCTGCCAGTTCCAGATATGCCGTCTTTTCCTTTGTGATATTCCGAATCAGCACATAAAACAGGTACTGCCCCTTCGATTTTCCGATGAGGTGCAGAGTGCTGGACAGGCAGATGTGATCGTCTCCGCAGCAGGGCGAATAGACAGTCCGCCAGGTCTCGCAGGTCTCATCTTCACCGGACGCAATGGCACGGCGTATGGTCTCCATATAGACTCTGCGCTCCTGCTCGTTGTCGAAGTTCAGATTTTTCTGGTACAGAATCACATCCTGCTGGTTCATATTCATGCCCAGCTCGGTCAGATACTTTTCATTGACACGAAGGGTCTCGATCTCCGGATCGGAAAAGGCGATAATGGCAGCGCCGCCCACAAAATTATAGAACAGCAGGGTCTCCTGGGTGGTGGGATCCCAGAACTTTTCCGCATCCAGCTTATCGCTGAGCTGCATTCCCGGCACGGCAGTATCTGTCTTTGTCTCCGTCAGCAGGCGCAGATATTCCCGTTCCGGCACGGGCTTGGAAAACAGGTAGCCCTGGATATAAATGCAGCCGATGCTCTTGAGGAATTCCGCCTGCTCCACGGTCTCCACGCCCTCTGCGATGACCGGCGTTCCCAGCCAGTTTGCCATGCGGACAATGGAACTAATGATAATGCCGCCTCTGCCGCCGATCTTATTGCGCAGAAAGATCATATCCAGCTTGATGATATCCACTTCGATATCTTTCAGCACGTTGAGCGAAGAATAGCCGCTGCCGAAATCATCCATTTCCACGGTATAGCCCAGGGACTGCAGCCGGGACACGAACCGGATCAGAAAATCGCTGCTGCCGATCACGGCGCTCTCGGTGATCTCCACACGCAGATCAGTCACCGGGATGCCATAGGATTTCCGGATACGCTCCATGCGTTCTACAAAATCGCAGGCATAGACATCGTGCCGGGACACGTTAAAGGAAACCGGCACGTAGGGGACACCCGATTCCCGGCACTCCCAGAGAAACCGGCACGCCTCTTCCATGACGTAGAGATCCAGCTTGGTGATGAGACCGCTGTCCTCGAAAACCGGGATAAACTCGCCGGGCGGCTGGATGCCGAACTGGGGATGGATCCACCGCACCAGCGCCTCTGTGCCGACGATGCGGCGGTTGAGATAGTTATACTGGGGCTGATAATATATCTGAAACTGATGGTCTGCAAACGCCTTTTCCGCATTTTCCAGAACCTCGATCTTATTCATAAAGTGCTTGTCAGAAGTTGTTTCCACGGAAACGTCACATCCTCTCCAAAGTTGTCTTTGCAGTCTCTATTATAGCACACTTTTTGTATAAAATCAACCTTGTTTTTGTTGGAATTTGATTTGTTTTGTGGGAATGGTACAAAAGTGGGAGTGGATAAGACACCCTATACGGCAGCACACGATATTCTGTCAATCAATTGTATGCCTCTTTCTCTAAAATCTGATCGACTGCCTTTAGACACAGCATATAGGCTCTCTTTCCCTGGTGTGTTTCTGTGAGAAGATCCTGCGGAATTTTATGAAGCTTTGCACGAACCGTATTATAGGACATTCCCATGTGAAATTCCAGTTCCTTCTGGGTAATACCGGAGTCAGAAAACAATGCCGCCTGCAGCAAAAGATCATAAAGCTGGTACATAGACTTATCTCCGGCATACGGAAATCTTTTGATCTGGCTTTCATAATGACGCAGGCGTTCAGAACGCTCAGAAAGCGCCTCATAAAGCTGTTTCATGGAAATATCGACAATTTCCAGGAACATTTCTGCAAAAGGTGTCAGATCACCCTTATTGTTATAGTGATTACATATCTTAAAAGCCTCATGGTACTGCGGCAGATGCTCTTTGATCGTATAAGAAAGGCGATAGCCAATCGAACTGTTTAGTTTCTGCGAAAGCAGATAGCTGCTGATAAACCGGCTGGTTCTTCCATTTCCGTCATAAAACGGGTGAATATATCCAAACAGATAATGAAATACTGCGATTCGCAGCAAATAGTCACAGGAATCTGTGTGCAAAAACTGCAATGCCTTTTCCATAACCAAAATGATCTTTTTCTCCGGATAAAGCCCTCTGTGAATTTCTTTGCCGGATGCAGAGCAGACACTTACGCTATCCCTTCGGAAAATTACACCATCCGGCAAATCCTTCGGGTCATTTTCTTTGATCTCCTCATAAAAAATATCATCATATATTTTACGAATGTCTGTTGGCGTTTTTAGAGAAAGCGTCTCTCTCCGCATAAGGCACAAATACTTATTGACAAGCCCTACGAACCGCTCTCGCTTTTTATTTTGGGACAGATCCTGCAAAATTTGGGTGATCTCTTTTCTGGTACTCTGCACGCCTTCAATATGATTTGTCAGCACAATCTCATCCACCAGACAGCGGCTTTGAAATTGATGCAGTGCAATTCCCGGCAAAGTACCGCAAAGCTGATTTACCGCATTATTGGTTCGTTCAACTGAGAGCATCCGTCGATAGAGATCTGTAGTCTGGCAGAAAAATGCCGGATTTTCTCCAATGCAAAGGTCTAAATGTACCGTGTCCGGATCATGAAAACGTTTCTCATATGCCGCAGCATACGCCTGCGGATCCGCATAAAAAAGTTTGCAGAGAGACTTCATGCTTGTCGAATCCTCCTTACTCTGCACATATTACACTTTTCAAAAATGCAGGTTTTTGAAATTTTTACTATGATTATAGCATGTTATTTCTCAAAAATCAAGTTTTTTGAGAAATGTCCAGATTTTCTTCTGTCTTGGTTCTCAAATTTACGCAAATTTGAAGGGAGATAGAACATACTGACCGGGTGTAAAACTGCCGTGTATGCTTTTATTGGATTGCCGTTAGAATACAAAAAAACTCCCGGAAACAACGCTTAACGTCATTTCCGGGAGTTTTCCATTCTGGTGACCCGTACGGGAATTGAACCCATGATTCCGCCGTGAAAGGGCGGCGTCTTAACCTCTTGACCAACGAGCCATATGGTAGCGGCAGCAGGATTCGAACCAGCGACCAATCGGGTATGAACCGAGTACTCTAGCCAACTGAGCTATGCCGCCACATCAAACCAGGTTTCGAGCAGTGTTTTGTACACCATCCTGAATTCCTGCGACTATGATAGTATACTACATTTCCGGATAAAAGTCAAGCATTTTTTTGAAAAACAGCAAAATGCACAATACAGAATTCGAGTACTGCGCATTTCATCTCTGTTTTGCACATTTTTCAAGCCGGACGGCGCTTATTTTTGCTTTGGGCGAAAGACTGCGGCACAGACGACCCCGAACACCATCGCCGCCGTAATGCCGGCAGAGGATGCGGTGAGTCCGCCCATAAAGATGCCCAGAAAGCCCTTTTCGTCCACGGATTCCCGGACGCCCTCTGCCAGAAGATTGCCGAATCCGGTGAGCGGAACGCTTGCGCCGCCGCCGGCGAGTTCCACCAGCCAGGGATAGAGTCCCACGGCAGACAGCGCCACGCCAGCCACCACGTATGCGGTGAGGATGCGTGCCGGGGTGAGCTTGGTGTAGTCGATCAGGACCTGACCCACGGCGCAGAGCGCACCGCCGACCAGGAATGCCCAAAATAGATCCAGTGCCATATTCAGATACCTCCTGCGGTAATTGGAATAAGGGTAGACGTTTTTCTCCAAAGCCTCCTCTACAGAGGAGGTGGCAAGCCGTAGGCTTGACGGTGGAGTTCCGGGCGAACCATGTTCGCCCCTACGGTGTTGTTTTTCCCGGATGACAAGGCAATACTTCTGCCATACAAAAAACGCACTGCCGTCACGCATTTTCCTACCGGTACATCCGTGTGAGTTCCACCAGGTGGGAGATGCCGGGAATGCTTTCGCCCTGCTGGGATGCCGTGGGGGACATGAGCGCACCGGTTGCGGCGAACAGGATCTGCCGCATCGTTCCCGCCTGGAGCGCCGGGAGAAAATGGCCGCACAGCAGGCTGGCGCTGCATCCGCAGCCGGAACCGCCGGCGTGGGTGTCCTGTGTCTCCGGGTCGTAGAGCATTGCGCCGCAGTCCTTATGATTCCGGGTGATGTCAAAGCCCTGTTTCATCACCAGATCGCAGAGCAGTTCGCTGCCCACGATGCCCAGATCGCCGGTGACGATGGCGTCATACTGTTCCGGCGCAGTTTGGGTGGCTTTGAGATAGCGCACGATGGTATCCGCTGCCGCCGGCGCCATGGCTGCGCCCATATGGTTGGCGTCGGTCACGCCCAGATCCACCATAATGCCGATGCAGGCACCCGTGACGCACACCCCGTCCGGAACGCCGTCCGGCTGCTGGAAAATCACAGCGCCCGATCCGGTACAGGTCCACTGCGCCGTAGGCGGCCGCTGACCGCCGTAGGAGAGCGGAAACCGAAACTGGCGCTCTGCCGTGGAAAAATGGGAAGAAGTCACTGCCGCCGTATATTCGCCCACGCCGCCTGCCGCCAGAAACGACGCCGTCAGCAGTCCCTCTGCCATAGTGGAACACGCCCCGTAGATGCCCAGCAGGGGAATCTCCAGCGGGCGCATTCCATAGGTGGAGCCGATGCACTGGTTCATGAGATCGCCGGCGCAGATGCAGGAGAGGTCGCTGTCCCGGAGTCCGGACTTTTCCAGCGCCAGCTGCACCGTGCGGCGCTGCATGACGCTTTCCGCCTGTTCCCAGGTCTCCTGTCCGAAATGGGCGTCGGGTTCTACACAGTCGAAACAGCTGCCCATGGGACCGTCGCCCTCTTTCTGACCCACGGTGCTGGCGTAGCTGATGATGCGGGGCGGCTGGGGATATTGAAAAACGCCCCGGGCAAGATTACGTACCATTCGAATCACCTCGATGGTAGTATATCCGGGACGTTGGGAATTATGCGAGTGAGAATGCAAAATAAAATTGCATTGCCACTCGTGTGATACATTGCCGTTTGAAGTAAGGGTAGGCGAAAGCGGCGGGTCAGCCCGTCGCCCAGTGGAAATGGCGACGGCAGACTTGCCCAAGGATAGCAAGCCGCCGCAGACCTTTCGCCCCAATTTAACATTCAAAAAAGGACAGTGTCACGGCAGACAAGCTGCCTATAACCCCTCCGGGGGATTTTTGTTATATGTAATCTAATGGCAGTTACACTGCCATCCGTGTAATACATTGCCGTACAGAAAAAGGGTAGGCGGGAGCTTTTCTTTTTTTGCTTCTTTTTTTTCTTTTCAGTAAAGAAAAAAAGAAGAGTAACTCTTGGGAGAATTTTTTGAAAAAGATTGACGGGCGAACAATGTTCGCCCCTACAGATTTGCGTGGCAAACGCCATAATAATAACGTCAACCGCCTGCACAAGAGACAGTCAAAAAAGCAGCGTTATAGGTACAGGAAAGGGCAAACAAAGGCGTTTGCAAGCCCCAGGCGGACAGCGAGGGAAACGAGCGATTCCGCCGGACGGGTTGAACAAGTTTTCCCTAGGGCAGTGTTTCCCGGAACGACGGGGCGATGTGGCTTGCTATCCTTAGGCAAGCCTGCCGTCGCCATTTCCGCTGGGCGACGGGCTGGGCATCGCCCCCTACAGATTTACCTTTTCATGAAAGACAAAACAACTCCTCTGCCCTGCCGGGCATCTCGTACTGAGCGGTCCCCTTTGTCACCTACGGTGACATTTCCCCACCCCGTGGGGAATCACCTCTA
>OCHL01001884.1_pt1 | contig 11525 bp, 7 predicted proteins | sample 1538421 | NCBI WGS metagenome assembly OCHL01 (sample SAMN04571690, study PRJEB22368) | human gut metagenome | biome: human gut; material: stool | host: Homo sapiens | place: Luxembourg | collected 2012-06-01 | reverse complement strand
ACACCGGCAGTCGGAGACTCAACCGGACGCAGCTTTGCGTGTGCCTCAGTAAAGAAGTCGTTGGTATCCATGCTGGCTGTCAGCATAGTTGCCAGCGGACGAGCGCTCTTGTCTGCTTCGATTGCAGCAGCCAGAACGACCATGTCAGCCTTGATGTGCAGCTGTTCGTTGGAAATCAGATCAGATGCCTGAACATCCAGTGTGCCGTCAGCCTGCGGTGCAACCTTGCCGACCATACCCTTAATATAGTGTACGCCATACTGCTCTACTGCACGGCGATAGAACTCATCATAGTTCTTGCCCGGGGTACGAACGTCGATGTAGAATACATAAACGTCAGTATCCGGATATTTTTCACGGCACAGCATAGCGTGCTTTGCGGTATACATACAGCAGATCTTGGAGCAGTATTCCTTACCGCAGCCATGCTGAGAACCGGATTCACGGCTGCCGACGCACTGTACGAATACCAGTGTCTTCGGCTGCTTGCCGTCGGACAGACGCTGCAGGTGACCATCGGTCGGACCGTCTGCCTTGAGGATTCTCTCGAATTCCAGAGAAGTCACAACATCCTTGCTCTGAGAATATGCAAATTCATCATAGCCGTCGATGTTGATCGGATTATAACCAGTAGCCGCAACGATTGCGCCGTACTTTTCTTCCACGAAGGTTTCCTTCTGCTCATAGTCGATCGCACCGGCAGAACATACCTTGGAACACAGACCGCACTTGCCCTTGGTGAGCTTGATGCAGCGTGTGGAGTCCAGAACAGCTACGTTCGGGATCGCCTGTGCAAACGGGATGTAAGCAGCGTGACGGTTGCTCAGTCCCAGGTTATAAGCATCCGGAACATTCTTTACCGGACACTTTTCGGTACAAGCGCCGCATCCGGTACATTTATCTTCATCGACAAAACGAGCCTTGCGGCGGATCTTAACGCTGAAGTTGCCCACGAATCCGGTCACAGCCTCTACTTCACTGTAGGAATAGATAGTGATCTTGTCATTCTGTGCGCATTCTACCATCTTCGGAGTCAGAATACAGGAAGAGCAGTCCAGTGTCGGGAATGTCTTATCGATCTGTGTCATCTTACCGCCGATGGTGGGTTCTTTTTCTACGATATCGACCGGATAGCCAGCCTCTGCGATATCCAGAGCGGTCTGGATACCTGCGATACCGCCGCCGATAACCAAAGCACGCTTGGTTACCGGGCTTTCGCCGGCGATCAGCGGTGTATTCAGCAAAACCTTTGCAATGGCTGCACGTCCGAGGACGATTGCCTTTGCTGTAGCCTCCTGGATGTCCTTATGGATCCATGAACACTGCTCACGGATGTTTGCGACTTCCAGCATATAGGGGTTCAAGCCGGCTGCTGAAACTGTCTTACGGAATGTCGCCTCGTGCATACGAGGAGAACATGAACATACGACAACGCCCTCCAGCTGATACTCCTTGATCGCATCTTTAATTATGTTTTGACCTGCCTCTGAGCACATATAGGGATAGTCGGTCGCAAAAACGACTGCCGGCTCTTTTCCAAGAGTCTCAGCAACGGTTTTTACATCGACGGTCGCCGCAATGTTCGTACCGCAGTGGCATACAAAAACACCTATTCTCCGCATTTTTATGCCTCCTTATTTGCTGTATTTCCGGAATGCGCTGACGATTGCCTGCTGCGGCAAATCATCATCCAGCATTTCGGGAATCTGCTCCGATTTCAGGTGATTCTGTCCCTGCTGACGGATAACCGCCAGTCTGACTGCTTCCACCAGTTTTGCCGGTTCTACGTCACGAGGACAGCGTTCTACGCAGGCAAAGCAGGAGAGACACGTATAAATGGACTTGGATGCCATCAGCTTTTCGATGTCGCCCTTTTCCACCATGTATACGAACTGGTGCGGATGACAAGTACCGCTGCACTTTCCGCAGCGCATACATTTCAGCGGATTGACACCGCTGGTCGTCAGAACGAGTTCTTTCAAATCTGCCATTTCCGTTCCTCCTTATTTCAGACCGAGCGCTTCTGCGAGCAACTCAGTAAAGTATACGACCGGCACATCAGAAACGCCGGAGTTCTTCTGGAGGTTATACAGACAAAGCGGACAGGCGGTGATGACCATTTCCGCACCGTTTTCCTTGGCGCTGGTCATAACCTTGTTGCTTCTGGACTGTGCCACGGACTTTTCATCCAGTGTCAGATATCCGCCGCAGCACTCATTGCGCATCGGATACAGCACCGGAGTCGCACCGATCGCACGGATAAAGTCTTCCAGGATCTTCGGATTTTCCGGATTATCCATCTGCATGGTCTTTCCCGGACGCAGCAGAAGGCATCCGTAATAAGCGGCGATCTTCTTGCCCTTCAGCGGGTTGACCACTTTCTTTTTCAGTTCATCGAAACCGACCTTGTCCCGCAGCACTTCCAGATAATGCAGCACTTCGGTCTCGCCCTGATACGGCTCAGCCAGCTTCAGATAATTGTTTGCTTTCAGAACGATGTTGTCATCAGTCTGCATATCATGATTGACCTGCTTGATGACGTTATGACAGGCAGAGCAGAGGGTGACCAGCGGCTGGCCCAGTTCCTTTGCTTTTGCCAGCGCACGAATGGATGAGAGCTTGGTTGCGATCTCATTCTTCGCCATTGGATACACACCGCCGCAGCACTGCCAATCCGGAAGTTCTTCCAGTGTAAAGCCCAGTGCTTCAGCAGAGATCCGGGCATAGTGATCGAGGTCTTTCGCCTTGGTCTTTAAGGTACAGCCCGGAAAATAACTGTATGTCATAGCAAAACTACCTTTCCTTCCTGTTTTTTTGCGCCGAGGCGCAGGTGGTTCAGACCATCTGTTCCGGATGGAACACTTCGTCGAACCGTTCAGCTGTCAGGAATCCCAGCTCAACGCAGGCTTCCTTCAGCGAAATGTTGTCACGGAATGCCTTCTTCGCAGTCTTTGCGGCATTCTCATAACCGATATAGGGGTTCAGCGCTGTTACCAGCATCAGAGAATTGTGCAGGTTGTGGTGCATCTTTTCACGGTTAGCGCAGATGCCGACTGCACAGTTCTTGTTAAAGGAGATGATGGACTCAGCCAGGAGACGAGCAGACTGCAGGAAATTGTAAGCGCAGACCGGCATGAATACGTTCAGCTCAAAGTTGCCCTGAGAAGCTGCCATACCAACTGCCACGTCGTTGCCCATTACCTGAACAGCCACCATGGTTGCCTGTTCGCACTGTGTCGGATTGACCTTGCCCGGCATGATGGACGAACCCGGTTCGTTCTCCGGAATGGTGATCTCACCCAGACCGTCTCTCGGACCGCTTGCCAGCCAGCGCACGTCATTTGCGATCTTCATCATATCTGCTGCCAGTGCCTTCAGAGCGCCGTGTGCAAATACGATCTCGTCCTTGCTGGTCAGAGCGTGGAACTTGTTGGATGCGGTGACGAATTCCTTGCCGGTCAGTTTAGAAACTGCCTTTGCAACTTCTACGTCAAATCCCTCCGGTGCATTCAGACCGGTACCAACAGCAGTACCGCCCAGCGCCAGTGTCTTCAGGTACGGCAGCGCAGAAACGAGCATCTCGCGATCACGCTCGAGGGATGTGCGCCATCCGCTGATTTCCTGAGAGAACTTGATCGGGGTCGCATCCTGCAGATGGGTTCTGCCGCTCTTTACGATGCCCTCATGCTCTTCTTCCAGACGGCGGAAGGTTGCCACCAATTCGTCAATTGCCGGCAGTACCTTATCCTCTACAGCCAGAACAGCAGAGATGTGCATTGCAGTGGGGAATGTGTCGTTGGAAGACTGGCTCATGTTAACATCATCATTCGGATGCAGGATCTTCTTGCCAGCGACTTCGTTGCCACGATTCGCAATAACTTCATTGGCATTCATGTTGGACTGCGTGCCGCTTCCTGTCTGCCATACGACCAGCGGGAAGTGTTCATTCAGACTGCCGGAGATCACCTCGTCACAGGCAGTGGAAATTGCAGAAAGCTTTTCCTCTGTCATGCGCTCTGGACGGAGCTTGTGGTTCGCCATTGCAGCAGCCTTTTTCAGGATACCGAAAGCGTGTGTGATCTCACGGGGCATGGTTTCGATGCCTACACCGATCAGAAAGTTCTCGTGGCTGCGCTCTGTCTGAGCTGCCCAATACTTGTCGGCAGGTACCTTTACCTCGCCCATCGAATCGTGTTCAATGCGATACTCCATGTTCATCTCTCCTATTTTGAAAATTCGGACTACGCCGTGCAGACGGCACAGCATCGTCTCTGGTTTTGATATCGCCTGTGACAACGCACAGGCATTCCTTCGGGTCTGTATCACGCAGACCCCGTTGTGTCCGGCAAAAAGGCTGCACTGCCATTGGCTGCAGTCTGCCAGTCCGGGCTGCTTGTCCGCAGTCTCACCTGCGAAACCACAGCACAGCACAATACACCTGTACCATGCAGCACAGGTGTGAAGCGCAGACAGCACAGCTTTTTCGCCGTCAAACCGTCCTGTCCGAACGCAATCATGATCGGGATAATCCGCAAAAACAAACGCTTTTTCCAGGGATATCCCGGTGGAACAACCTGCGGCTGTCCACGACAGAAAAATCAGTGTTTTCCGTGAAAATACCGTCGTATCCGCACGAAAAAACAGCATGAAATGCTATCTACTATATTATAGCATATTCCGCCCGATTTTTCAAGAGACAATCGCAAATTTTGTATGAACAAGCGGCACTTGCACGAAGAGTGTCGATTCCCGGTCAAGCCAAAATCTGCCGCCGCTCAGCTATTACACACCATTTTGCATTATACCATTTTCCTGTGAAAAAATCAACAACTTGGAATACGACTCATGATTAACAAAGTTTTTGCTCAGATCACGGCGTATTTCGCTGCAATTCCTTTCGGATTCTCATGTTTCGGCAAATGCAAACCGATATTTTTTCAGTTAGTCTTGACTAATCTTTGAATTGAAAAAAACATCGTATTTTTGAGGCGATACCACACAAGGCTTACAGCCGGACTTTGTGCAGGATTGCCCTAGGCGTTTTTTTCGCAGCCGACCCTTGCCTTTTGAAAAAAAACGTGGTATAATGCAGTTGTTCCGAAAAACAGAACACGGAGGTAAACCCCAATGGAATCTTTTCATCACCGGCTGCATCAGGCAATGCAGCAGAAACATATCACGCAGTCCGATCTCTGCGCCAAAACCGGAATTTCCCGTTCGACCATGAGCCAGTACTGCTCCGGGGCATTTCGTCCCAAGGACAGCAAGCTGCACGCCATTGCAAAGGCACTGGGCGTCAAGGAGACATGGCTCCTTGGCTATGAGAGCGAAGAAGAACCATCGTTTTCCCTGGAGGACTATCCGAATCTCCGACCCATCCGACTGAAACGGTTTCCGCTTCTGGGCGAGATTGCCTGCGGCGAACCGATCTTCGCCCAGGAGGATCGGGAGACTTTTCTCATCGCCGACGCAGAGATCGCCGCAGATTTCTGTCTGCTCGCCCGTGGAGACAGCATGATCGGCGCACGGATCTACGACGGAGATGCCGTCTTTATCCGCAGCCAGCCCATGGTGGAAAACGGCGAGATCGCCGCTGTCATCATTGACGATGAGGCAACGCTGAAACGGGTCTACTATGACAAGATCAATGCCATCCTGCAGCTGGTGCCGGAAAACCCGGCGTATTCTCCGCTGGTCTACGTGGGAGCGCAGCTGGACAGCATCCGCATCCTGGGAAAAGCCGTCGGGTTTATGAGCCTTTTTTGAGTATCTGTTCCCCGTTCTTATGGGAAATCGAAAAGCCGTTCGTACAGATGTACGGACGGCTTTCTTCTTGTGTGTTGGCATATCTCAGAGCAGCGGGCTGATGGTGCGCAGAATCGCCTGCCAGAGCAAGCTGTGGCGGCGGCGCTTGCAGTCCTGCAAGGTCACACGGCGGCTCTTCTCGATGGTCACCATGCAGTCGATCTTCAGCTTTTGCAGAGCGCTGCACCCGGTCAGCAGCACCGCATCTTCCATGTGCAGATACAGACTGCGGTAGTCCATGTTGATCGTTCCCACAACGCCGATCTCATCGTCCACCAGGTAACTCTTTGCGTGAATGAATCCCGGCGTATACTCATAGATGCGGACACCGGCACGGATCAGCGGCTCATAATACGAACGCGTCAGCGAATAGACCATGCGCTTGTCCGGGATTCCCGGCGTCACCAGCCGCACATCTATGCCACGCTGTGCCGCCATGCAGAGTGCGTGCTGCATCTCGTCATCAATTGCCAGATACGGCGTGAAAATATACACGTAATTCTTCGCCTGGTTCAGCAGTTCCAGGTACACATCCTGCGCCAGGGTCTCGCTCTCAAACGGCGAATTGCAGTACGGCAGCACATAGCCGTCTGTGGGGAACGGCTCCGGATGGTAGCGGTGCGGCAGGTATTTTTTGCAGTTGTCATTGGTGTTGTTGAACGCATTCCACAGTTCCAGACACATCAGCGTAAAGCTGTACGCCGCCTCGCCGTAGATCCGCAGACCGGTATCCTTCCAGTGTCCGAACCGTTTCTTTTGGTTGATATATTCGTCCGCCAGGTTGAATCCACCCGTATAGGCAATATAGCCGTCGATCACCGTGATCTTCCGGTGATTCCGGTTGTTCATCACCGCAGAAAGCGCTGGTCGGAACGGATTAAACGCCATGACGTGGATGCCGGCATCCGAAAGCTCCTTGCGGAACTGTTTCGGCAGGCATCCCACGCTGCCCAGGTCGTCATAGACAAAGCGCACTTCCACTCCTGCGGCTGCCTTTTCTTTCAGCACCGCCTTGATGGAATCCCACATCACCCCGTCTGCCACAATGAAATATTCCATGAAAATGTAATGTTTTGCCCTTTTCAGATCTTCCAGCAGATGCGGATACGCCTCATCTGCAAGCGCATAGTAGTCCACCTTGGAATTCTGATAGATGGGAAATCCACAGCTTTCCAGGTAAAAGCTGGTCTCAGCCATTCGCTGCGGCAGTGCAGCCGCCGAGCATCCCACCTCCGGACGCAGACCAATGACCCGTCTGCCGTGGTGCAGCTGGCGGCGCATTTTCCGGGACGGTCGCTTGTCGCCGAACAGCAGATACATCAGACCGCCCAGCACCGGAAACGTGCCAATAAACAGCAGCCACAGGATCTTATACGAAGGATTCCCCGACTTGTTGATGATATAAAGCTCGATCAGCAGGCTCAGCGCCACAAATCCGGCATTGATCCAGGTGGCATACTGCGTCAGCCGCAGAAACAGGATCAAAAACCACGCCAGCTGAATCAGAATCAACAGTCCGATAATCACAAGCCGGCTGGTTAGAATACTGAGCAGTTTTTTCAGTTTTCGGCGCATCACATCACACATCCTCTCTTTTTCTGTCCGATTCTTATTGCGTACATTTAGGATTTTCCCAAATCCCCATTCGAATTTATGGGAATATCTTTTAGTATAGCAGATTTTTGCGAAAAAAGCAAGTTTTCAAAGAAAGGCAGCACGGAAATCAATTTTCATGATAGCCTCCCCTGAAAGGGGAGGGGGATCGCCGTTAGGCGGTGGAGAGGTTCTTTCGTAAAATCTTTTTATGACGTTTTCGGTATAAGTGGAAACCCCTCAGTCAGTGCTACGCACTGCCAGCTCCCCTTTCAGGGGAGCCTCTCTTGTCAAACCTCACAATTTTGTACGATTTTAATCATTTTTTTGAAAATCAATTTCTGTAGAAAGCGGATTTCTATTTTCCGAGGGACGCAAAAAAGCTGTGCGCATCTGTCATGCACAGCTTTTTCCACATAAATTCACAGCAGCCGGTTCAAAGCATCACGCCGCCCAGCGGACGGACAGACAGCTTGTGACAGCTGCCTTTTCCGAAGAGGTCATCCATGTATCGGCAGTATGCCTCCGCCTCTTCCGTCGGAACAAACGCCTGTATTGTTCCGGCAAAGCCGCCGCCGTGTACCCGGACAGCACCCTTGTCCCCCAGAAACTGCTGGCTGTACCAGATTCCCAGAGGGATCGCCTGCTCTTCCGGTTTCTGGCAGGAATACAGGTTTTGCAGCAGCTCCCAGGAAGAAGTCCCGGACGCTTTCACCAGGGCAAAGAAAGCGGAGAGGTCACCGTTTTCCAGTGCCTTTGCCTCTGCCGTGGCACGCTCGTTTTCCGCAAAGAAATGGGCTGCCCGGAGAATCGCCCGGTCAGAACAGCTTTTCCGCAGTTTCGGAATCGCCTGCCGGAAGTCGGCGGCGTCCACGTCACGCAGCACTTCCCTGCCGAAGTAAGCCGCAACCTGTTTCATCTCCGTCGGAACTGCCACATAGTCCGGCGTCAGGTCGGCATGGCTGCCCTTGGTGTCAGTAATGCAAAGGCAATAGCCTGCTTTCGCAAAATCAAAGGTGTGTTTCCGGATCACCGGTTTCCGGGTGTCGGCAAAGTCGATCCAGACAAAGCCGCCTACGGAGCTGACCATCTGATCCATGAGTCCGCTCTGCTTGCCGAAGTAGACATTCTCGGCAAACTGTCCGATCTTGGCAATCTCCACTGCCCCGGCTTTTCCGCCGTTGTCGTGCTGGTCGATGATCGTGCCGATCAGCACCTCAAACGCCGCCGAAGAGGAAAGACCGCTGCCGCTCAGCACATCTGAGGTGGAATAGGCATCCCAGCCACTAAGTTTTGCGCCCATTTCCGCAAATTTTGCGGCCATGCCACGAATCAGCGCCGTTGAAGTCCCAACCTCGGCATCCTTTTTCGACAGGTCAGACAGACGCACCCGAATCTCCGCATAACCGGTGGATTTCAGCCGGATGATCTTTTCGCTGTGGAATCCCACTACGGCGATCACATCCAGATTGACTGCCGCCGCAAGGACACAGCCGTGCTGGTGATCTGTGTGGTTGCCGCCCACCTCGGTGCGTCCCGGCGCCGAGAAAATGCTGACCTGTTTCCGTTCGGGATACAGCTTTGCAAATTCCTCCAGTGCCTCTGTATAGCGTTTTTTCTGGTGCGCCATCACTGCGGCATCGCTGCCGTACAGCTGTTTCAGTTTTTCATCCAGTTTTCCGGCATTCAACGCCCGTTTCCATTCTGCAACTGTCATCATTTTTACATCCCCTTATTTTTTCAAACTTCCGAAAAGTGCATGGTCACCGGTGTGTAATCGCCCCACGCCTTCGGCAGCAGCCTGCCATCAGCGCTGCGCCGGTATAGACCTGCTCTGTTCCGTCCAGACGATAGCGCTTTTCAGCATCCAGTCCACGCAGCTGAACGGTGCGGCGCAGAACATTTGCCTCTGCATGGAACAGCATTCCCTGCACCAGCACTTCGCTGCCGTCCTGTGCTGCAAATTCCCACAGTGCCGCATCCTCTGCCATCGGATTTGTCAGCCGATAGTACTTTCCGTTGTGGATCAGCGGACCGTAGGTCTTGAACTGCCGGATCTGCTCTGCCACTTCCTGTTTTTCTCCGTCGGAAAGCAAATTCAGATCCAGCTCATAGCCAAAGCTGCCTGCCATTGCCACAGTGCCACGAGTCTCAAACGGCGTGATTCTGCCGGTCTGGTGATTCGGCACAGTAGACACATGAGATCCCACCGCAGAAACCGGATAGAAAAAGGATGTGCCGTACTGGATCTTGGTGCGCTCATAGGCATCCGTATCGTCACTGCACCAGATCTGCGGACAATAGTACAGCATTCCGGCATCGAACCGTCCGCCGCCGCCGCTGCATCCCTCAAAGAGAACATCCGGGAAAGCGGCAGTCAGCCGTTCCAGCAGTGCGTACAGCCCCAGCACATAGCGATGCGGCATTTCACCCTGGCGGTCTGCCGGGAGCGTCCGGGTGTACCAGTCGCTGATGCTGCGGTTCATATCCCACTTGACATAGGAAATATCAGCGCTGTGCAGCACGTCGCTCATCACCCGGAACAGATATTCCTGCACCTCCGGATTCGCCATATCCAGCACCAGCTGATACCGGCTGCGCATGGGCGCTCTGTCCGGGATGCGGATTGCCCAGTCCGGATGCTTGCGATAGAGGTCGCTGTCCTCCGAGATCATCTCCGGCTCGAACCAGATGCCGAACCGCATTCCCATCCCCTTGATCTTTTCCACCAGATCATGCAGACCGCCGGAAAGCTTGGTCTCATTGACAAACCAGTCTCCCAGTCCGGAACAGTCGTCGTCCCGCTTGCCGAACCAGCCGTCATCCAGCACCAGCATATCTACGCCAAGACGTGCCGCCTCTTCTGCAATGTGCAGGATCTTTTCGGTGTCAAAGCCAAAATAGGTCGCCTCCCAGTTGTTTATCAGCACCGGACGCTCTGCCAGCTGATACTTTCCACGGCAGATATGTTCCCGGATTGCCTGGTGGAAGTGGTGGGACAGGGTCCGGTGTCACTGTAGGACAGCATGACTTCCGGCGTGGAGAATGTCTCTCCGGCTTTCAGTTCCCAGCGGAACAGATCGGGGTGAATGCCCATTACCATACGCACCTGTCCCAGCTGGTCGCACTCCAGCCTGGTCTGGTGGCTGCCGCTGTAAACCAGTGCAGCGCCGATGCACGCTCCGGCTGTTTCCGTGCAGTCCGGCGTGCAGAGCAACACCGTGGGATTCTGGTGGTGGCTGGATGTGCCACGGGTGCTGCCGATCTCCTGGATGCCGTGGAACAGCAGGCGGCGCTCCATCTGGCGTTCCATGGCGTGTCTGCCGTGAAAATGCACCCACTCCCAGCTGCCCCGGCTGATGTCCAGGCAAAGGCTTGCCGCCTTTGTCAGCGTCACCGGTGTCTCACCCAGGTTGCGGATCCTGGCGCAGCGTGTCACCAGATCCAGCGCCGGCAGGACTGCATACAGCAGGGTCACTTCAACTGCCGATGCGGTGTCCCGGAGAACCACTTCCAGCGTCTCTGCCTCGTCCTCTGCGGCATACACTGCCGGCAGCCCTTCGATGCCATACTTTCCCGGCTTTACCGTGTGGCTGTAATAGCGCAGATCCAGGGCGCTGCTGCCGTCTGCATGGACCGCAGCCACCGCCGGCACACGGAAATCGCCTACGCCTGCTCCGGCATATTCCAGCGGCAGCGTATCCAGCGAATAGGTGCGGTCGTTTCCTGCCGCATAGATGTTTCCGGAAAATCCCACATCGGGGTAATCCTGCAAATAGGACATATCGCAGCCGGTCTTTGCGCCGTACCAGAGATGCCGCAGCACGCCGTAGGCATCTGCCTGCATCTGGTACATGGTGTGGTCTGTCTCCAGGGTAAAGATCTTCTTTTCTGCATCAATTTGAATTGCCATAGTCAACACTCCTAAAATACAGAAAACCGCATGACATTTCAGCAGCATTCTTCGAATCGTTTCATATCATACGGTCTTTCTGTCTATTCTCATATTTTTGAAAGGGAAAGGTTTTTATCTGTAGGCAACACCGCACAGAGTTTGTGCGTAAGATGCTCAGTCGGATTTCTCGGCAGATTGCACAGAAATTTCGCAGGCATACTGTCGGTCGCAA
>OCHL01001881.1_pt1 | contig 11552 bp, 9 predicted proteins | sample 1538421 | NCBI WGS metagenome assembly OCHL01 (sample SAMN04571690, study PRJEB22368) | human gut metagenome | biome: human gut; material: stool | host: Homo sapiens | place: Luxembourg | collected 2012-06-01 | reverse complement strand
CGACCAGATTCTGGTCGAGTTGAGCTACGCCATCGGCATCGCGCAGCCGCTGTCGATCTACGTCGATACCTACAATTCACCCCGTCCCGCGGCGTTGGCCGGCATGACCGACGGCGAGATCGCCCGCCGCATCGGGAAGCTCTTCGACCTGCGTCCCGCGGCCATCGTGAAGCGTTTCGGCCTGAAAAACCCGATCTTCGAGGCGACGGCCTCCTACGGGCATTTCGGCAATCGTCCTTACACGAAGGTGGAGAAGGTCTGGGAAAACGGCGTCGAGACCGAGCGCGAAATCGAGTTCTTCGGCTGGGAGAAACTTGATGCCGTGGAGCAGATCAAGCGGGAGTTCGGCCTTTAGCGTCCGGATACGCTGAAAAATCGGGGCGTCCGCGCAGGATGTCCCGATTTTTGTGCGAAAAGGACATACTAACCGGACGTTATTGTGCGTTTGTCCTTCGAAATTGAAATTTAAACGTACAGCTTATGTAATGAAGTTGCCTCTGATTAATAGAACCAAAACATTTAATTCATTATGAAAAAGGCATTTTTGATTTTAGGACTCGTAGCCGTGTCGGCCGCAGCCGGCGGACTTACGGCTTGGACGGTTTCCGCGGACCGCGGAGGTTCCGTCGCATACATCGAGCGCGAGGTGGAACGTACGCCCGCGCTGGGAACCCAGTTTACGTCTTACCAGGCCGAGCAGTATCCCGACCTCACCTACGCCGCCGAGAATGCGGTGAAGGCCGTCGTGAACATCGAGGCCATCCAGCAGGTCGAGATGCCCCAGCGCCGGGGCTACGATCCGTTTCTGGAGTTCTTCGGAATCCCGCAGGATTATGGCCGCGGCGACGGAGGTCCGCAGTACCGCGAGCAGCGGGCCGGCGGTTCGGGCGTGATTATTTCGGAGGACGGCTATATCGTGACGAACAACCACGTCGTGGACGGGGCTTCGAAACTCAAGGTGAAGCTCAACGACGGGCGTTCGTTCGACGCCAAACTCATCGGCAAGGATTCGGCGACGGACCTCGCGCTGCTGAAGGTCGAGGCCAAGGGGCTGCCTACGCTGGCTTTCGGATCGTCCGATGCGCTGCGTCTGGGCGAGTGGGTGCTGGCGATCGGTTCGCCGTTCGACCTGCAATCGACCATTACCGCGGGTATCGTGAGCGCCAAGGCGCGTAATCTGGGGGTCATTCCCAACGATTTCCGCATCGAGGCCTTTATCCAGACCGACGCGGCCGTGAATCCCGGCAATTCGGGCGGCGCGCTGGTCAACACGCACGGCGAGCTGGTGGGCATCAACACCCTCATCAAGTCGCAGACGGGCAGCTATATCGGTTATTCGTTCGCCATCCCCGAATCGATCGTGCGCAAGGTGGTCGTGGACCTCAAGGAGTTCGGCATCGTGCAGCGCGCACTGCTCGGCATCCGTTTTGCGATTGTCGATCAGGACTTTATCGACCGTGAAGGCAAGGAGCTGGGCATTACCGAGCTGGGCGGCGCCTATGTCGCCGGCGTTGTCGAGGGCGGTTCGGCTTCGGAGGCCGGCATTCGCAAGGGCGACGTGATTCTGGACATCGACGGGGTGAAGATCAACGACAATGCAACCCTTTCCGAGCAGATCGGACGCCGCCGACCCAACGATAAGGTTAAATTGTCGGTAAAAAGAGACGGTGCGGTGAAACAATTCGAGGTTACTTTGCGTAATAAAGCAGGTAAAACGGAATTAATGACCAAAGAGGATGTCGATGTCGTCGAGGTTCTCGGCGGTAAGTTCGCCGATGCGGGCACCAAACTCTGCCGTGAGCTCGATATCAGGGGCGGCGTGCAGGTGGTCGGCATCAAGGCCGACGGAATTCTGGCCCGTGCCCGTGTCAAACAGGGATTTGTGATTACCCATATCAACGATCGTCCGGTCTATTCGGTTGCGGACATGCAGCGTATGGACGAGAAGGTCCGTTCGATCGACGGTATTTATCCCAACGGCCGCGCTGCGAGCTACACGCTCGTGGAGTAGTGCGGTCCGGGCGGGTTGTAATGTTGAATTTTATTTAGGAAGGTTAATAGATATATGCGTCAATTAAAGATTACAAAATCCATCACCAACCGCGAGAGCGCTTCGTTGGACAAATACTTGCAGGAAATCGGCAAGGAGGAGCTTATCACGGTCGAAGAGGAGGTGGAACTCGCCCAACGGATTAAGAAAGGAGATCAGGAAGCCCTCGAAAAGCTGACCAAAGCCAACCTGCGTTTCGTAGTTTCCGTCGCCAAACAATATCAGAATCAGGGACTCAGCCTCCCGGACCTGATCAACGAAGGCAACCTCGGTCTGATCAAGGCCGCCGAGAAATTCGACGAGACCCGTGGTTTCAAGTTCATCTCGTACGCCGTGTGGTGGATCCGTCAGTCGATCCTGCAGGCATTGGCCGAACAGTCGCGCATCGTGCGTCTGCCGCTCAATCAGGTGGGTTCGCTCAACAAGATCAACAAGGCGTTCGCACGCTTCGAGCAGGAGCACGAGCGCACGCCGTCGCCCGAAGAGCTGGCTACGGAGCTGGAGCTTCCCAAGGAGAAGGTCACCGACACGCTGCGCGTGGCAGGCCGCCATGTCTCGGTGGACGCCCCGTTCGCCGACGGTGAGGACAACTCGCTGCTGGACGTGCTGGTCAATCCCGATTCGCCCAACGCCGACCGCGGACTGATCAACGAGTCGCTTTCGACCGAGGTGGACCGCGCGTTGGAAACCCTCACGGACCGCGAACGCGACATCATCAAGTACTTCTTCGGCATCGGCACTTCGGAGATGACCCTCGAAGAGATCGGTGAGAAGTTCGACCTGACGCGCGAGCGCGTGCGCCAGATCAAGGAGAAGGCGATCCGCCGCCTGCGCCACTCGTCGCGCAGCAAACTGCTGAAATCGTATCTGGGCTGATGCCCGGACGACATATCCGGCCCGGTCGGGTCGTGTGAATGAAAAAGCCGTCATTTTTGACGGCTTTTTTTGTTTTGTGCTCTTGTGAGCGGTTGCCTGCCGTATGCGTTTCGGTGCGGCGATGGTATTGGTTCGTGGTGTGTGCTTTGGTGTGCGCTTCGGGGCCGTCTTTACAGCAGCAGCCCGATCGAGAGCAGTATTCCGAAGAGCAGGATGTTGCGCGACGTGGCGCCCAGAATGGCGTTCAGCTCCCGGCCGCGGCCGATCCGCACCATGCGCCGCCATGTCGCCGTGTGCGGTACGAGGTAGAGCAGGGGAAGCAGTGCCGCTCCTATGCGGCCGTCGCATAGCAGCGGGAGGCAGAGGGCTGCGGCTGCGAATCCCAGTGCCAGATAAAGCCTGCTGCCGGCCCGTGCGCCCAGCCGGACGACGAGCGTGCGTTTGCCGCTGCGGGCGTCCTGTTCGCGGTCGCGGTAGTTGTTGACTGTCAGCAGGGTGTCGATCGCCAGCCCGCAGGCCGCCGAAACGACGCCCGTCTGCCATGTCCAGCCGCCGCTGAGAACGTAACTGGTACAGCCGACGGGGACGAATCCGAAGAAGACCAGCACCAGCAGGTCGCCCCAGCCGTGGTAGGCCAGCGGGTAGGGGCCGGCCGTGTAGAGAAATGCGAATGCGACGCATAACGCGCCGACGGCGATCAGCCACAAGCCCCCGTAAAAGAGCAGTCCGCAGCCCGTGATGCAGGCGGCCGCGGTCGTCAGGGCGATTCCGCGACGCATGGCGCGGGGCGTGATCCAGCCCTGCGCGCAGGCCCGTTCGGGTCCCAGCCGGTCTTTGCCGTCGGAGCCTTTGAGGTAATCCCAGAGGTCGTTGATGAGGTTGGCGTCGATCTGCATCAGGAAGGCGAACAGCAGGCACAACACCGCGGGCAGCAGGTCGAAACTGCCTGCCGAAGCGGCCGAGGCGCAGCCCAGCATTACCGGCACGGCGGCTCCCGTCAGCGTCTTGGGCCGCGCCGCGAGCATCCATGCCCGAAAGGAATTGGTAGCTGTTTGTGTTCTCATATTTCCGGAGCGGACTTATGCGCTGCGTGAGGTTTTATTTCTGTATTGTTTGGTCGGATAACCGTTTTGCGGCTCCGGTTGTCGTATATGCCTGATTGCCGGGCCGTGTACGGGCGCTACTCCGGCCTTGTTCCGGGGCAGGCCGTAGTCAGGCGATCCCGGATTTGCGCAGGCCGAAGTCCCCGCGCCGCCTGCGGTGGCGGACGTTTCCGGCCGATACAACAGGGCCGGAAAAGCAAGGCCGGCAGCCGGCAGTATCAATTCTTAATTTTTAACTCCTAATTGTTACCACACGATCGGCTCCTTGCCGATGCTGCGGAGATATTCGTTGGCGCGCGAGAAGTGGCGGCAACCGAAGAATCCGCGGTAGACCGAGAGCGGCGACGGGTGTACGGCCTTGAGAATGAAGTTCCGCTGCGGATCGGCGATGGCGCCTTTTTTTTGGGCGTAACTGCCCCAAAGCATGTAGACGATGCCCTGTTTGCGTTCGGAGATCGTGCGTACCACGGCGTCGGTGAAGGTTTCCCAGCCGCGGCCCGCGTGCGACGCCGCTTCGTGTGCGCGGACGGTCAGCACGGCGTTCAGCAGCAGTACGCCCTGCTCGGCCCAGCGGTCGAGGTTGCCCGTCGCGGGAGGGGGCGTTCCGGTGTCGTCGGCGACCTCCTTGAAGATATTCTGCAGCGAGGGCGGGAACGGCACGCCGTCGCCTACCGAGAAGCAGAGTCCGTTGGCCTGTCCGGGACCGTGGTAGGGGTCCTGACCGATGATGACCACTTTCAGCTTGTCGAACGGGCATTTGTCGAAGGCGCGGAAGATGTTGCTGCCGCGCGGATAGATGCGCCGCGTGGCGTATTCCTGCCGTACGAACTGCGTGAGGTCGGCGAAGTAGGGTTTTTCGAATTCGGGAGCGAGCAGCTCTTTCCAGTCGGGGGCGATCTTTACATCCATGTTGCAAGGTGGTTAAAGTGGTGTAAATGTAGTAAAAAGTCGGCAAATTCCAGCTGTTTTCGCTGCCGATATAAGGAAAGGGGTTTTGTTTTTTGCGCTTTGCCTGCTGACTGCGGCGTGTGCGGATGCGGAAAAACCGCCGAAGGGGGCCGTGACGCTGATTTATATGATCGGCGACGGCTTGGGGCTGGCGCAGGTCTCGATGCCGGTGATCGGGGGCGGTTACGTGCCGAAGGCATTTGACCGTGCGCAGGGCGCGGCCCTGATTCGGACCCGCCGGCCGACAACCGCGTGCCGGACTCCGCTGCGGCGTGATGGACAACACCGGACAGGTCCGGCGGATCATGGCGCCGCTCGGACCCGGCGGCTGACGGTACGGAGTGGATTTGTGCCGCAGCCCGAATTCCGGCTGCAGTTTTTTTTGTTTATTTGAGGGATTGTGCTACCTTTGTCTTCGCTACGGTTTCCCGGTCCCTTTGCGGTCGCCGGGAATTAAAAGGGAATACCGTGAGAATCGGTAACAATTCCCGTTGCTGTGTGCCCGGCTTTCTTGATTGAAAGTTATTTTCCGGCATTCTTGGCCACTGGTCCTCCGCGGACCGGGAAGGCGCCGGAGAGAAGGGCGAGTCAGAAGACCTGCCGTCGCGATTATACGGATTTCGCTTCTACGGTGAATGGAGCAGGTCTTGGGTCATTTTCAACCGAACGTATTGAGTGTGTCGAAAACAACCTCGGATGCCGGACTGCGCGCGCTTTGTTGCGTGTGCGTCGGAGTGTGCCTTTTCATCTTTGCGGTCCGCCGGAACGGAACAGTGTTCAACCAAAAACGGATAAAAGATGAAAAAACTGATCTTAGGATGTTTGCTGGCCCTGTTTGTATCGGGCTGTAACGACAATGAACCGGAACAGAAACCGGTCGAACTGAAAATCTCGTTCGCCGGGGAGAATCCCGTCGAATTTACGGTCGGGGAGCAGAAGCGGCTCGCCTTCACGGTGACGGGCGACGATCTGGAGGGGCTGACTTTCGCCGCCGAGCCTGATGAGGCCCTCTCCGGCTGGACGGTTGTCGTCTCCGCCGGGCGCGAGGGGGATGCCTACGCGGGCGCGCTCGATGTTACGGCGTCCGCAACTCCGTCGGAAACGGCCGTGACGCTGACCGTCACCGACCGCAACGGCAAGCCGTGGAGTGCGACTACGCCGACATTGACGGCCGTGCAGGCGCCGGTGACGGCCATCGACCTGAGTCGGGACGGAACCGCCAACTGTTATATCGTCAGCGAGGCCGGCGATTATATGTTCGACGCTGCGGTGCGTGGCAACGGCAGTGGAGACGATGCCGCGATCGCGCTTGCCGACGGCATGAAAGCCGACTGGCTTTGGGTGACGAAAGGGCTGGAACAGGAAATTTCGGCCGTTTCGCTCGATGCCGGAAAAGGCCGCATCTTCTTTACGGCGGCAGGCGCCGCGAAGGGCAATGCCGTCATCGCGCTTGCGGATGCCGCGGGGGAGATCGTGTGGAGCTGGCATCTCTGGTTCACGCCGGAACCTCGGATGGTGACCTATGCCAACGGCCGCGTATTGCTGGACCGTTCGCTGGGAGCCGTCGGCACGACGCCCGGATCGGCCGAAGCTTACGGACTCTATTACCAGTGGGGCCGCAAGGACCCGTTCTGCGGCGGTACGACTACCGAAACCTCGGCGACTGCTTTTGCGCAGGCGGCGGAAAATTCGATCGTCAATCCGGCCTTCGCCGATACGCATGCGTGGAAGCAGGAGAGCGGGGCGGCCGTTTCGACGTTGGAATACGCCGCGGCGCATCCGCTTTCGTTCCTTTCGAACAAGGGTGCGACCGGAGTTTACGACTGGCTGGCCAAGCCCCGCGCCGATTTGTGGAATACCGCGAAAACCTGTTACGATCCGTGCCCCGTGGGGTATAAGGTGCCGGACCGCGATACGTGGGACGATTTTGCGGACGAGCAGGACCGCTATGTGGACGGAACCTCGGAATGGGATGGGGAGAAGTACGGCATGACCTACATTTTCGGTGATCTGAGGGACTGGTACCCGACGTCGGGTTATCGTAACCGCGACAAGGGCAATCTCGCCGGTCTCGCTACGACCCGTACGGGGCATTACTGGTCCAACTATCGTTCGGGAAACACGATCTCCTGTTTCTATATTTCGAAAAAGCTCAGTACGGGCAAACTGCTCCAGCCGCAGTCTTCTTCGAAATCCGATGCGGCATACGGCTATAACGTTCGCTGTTGCAGGGAGTAATCCGGAGCGGCGGAGTCGCAGAGCCGTTCGGAGATAGGGCTGAAAAGTCCGGAGCGGCCGGGGCGGTCTCGCAGGTATCGCTATTCGGCGACCCGGCAGGCCGATAAAAACGGCGTCCACTGAACTCTGGGTGGACGCCGTTTCCGCTTATGGTCGGTTCGGAGGCTTGGGAAATCCGGGGCAGTCTCTGAGGGCTGCCGGCGGGGGGCTTGAAAATCAGGAGCGGATGCCGGTCCGCGGGAGCTTGGCTTGGGAAAAGCAGGCCGGGCGGCCGATTCGTGGAGCCGGTTGATTCGGGGAATCCGGGCCGGTCGGTTTGGGGAATCCGGGTTATGGCGCCGCGCGGTCTGCTTGGTCGTAGCCGGTTGAAAAACTACTTTCCGGATTCCGGGGCCGGTGTGTCGGACGCTTTCGTAAGCCGGAAGTCCACGGGAAGCGTATATTTCACGCGCACGATCTGCCCGCGCTGTTCGCCGGGTTTCCATTTGGGCGAAGAGGCGATGACGCGGCGGGCCTCCTCCCAAAGCGACGCGTCGGGCGCTTGGAGTTTTTGGATGTCGCTTACCGAGCCGTCTTTCTCGACGACGAACGACAGCACGACACGTCCTCCGATCCCCTTTTCGAAAGCTTCGGCCGGGTACTTCACGTTTTTCTGGACCCATGCCCGGAAGTTGCCGAGGTCGCCGTACGGGACGACGGGATCGTCGGTCGGGAAGAGGGGCATCGTTTCGGTCACAAGGAACGCCTCTTCCTTTTCGGTTTTGCCGTTTTTAATCGCGATGGTGTTTGCCGCGGTTTGTTCGGCGTCATCCGCCTTGCCGTTGCTTTCGGACGTCGCAGGTCCCATATCCGCTCCTTTGAGCGTAATGACTATCACGCCGTTGCGGGCCTTTTCGCCGTAGAGTGCGGTGGCGGCCTTGTCCTTGAGGACACTCATGCTCTCGATCCGGTCGGGATCGAGTTTGCCGATCTCCTTCGTTTCGATTCCGTTGACGATATAGAGCGGTTTGTCCATTGCGGTCGCTGTTGCGAGCGACTCGGATGTGCCGGGTGTCTCTGGTGTTCCGGCCGTTTCGGCCTGCATGTCGAACATGAACATCTGACGCTCCTTGTCGCCTACTTGTGCAATATGCGGTTTGCATCCTATGTAGCTGATTTCGAGAGCCGAATTGGCTGGAACGCGCAGCTCGGCCAAGCCTGCGGAGTTGGTGACCGCACCTTTCGACGAGCCGCTGACCTTGACCAGCGCACCGGCGAGCGGGGCTTTGTCCTTATAGGTGGCGACGCTGACGGTCACCTGCTCCTGCTGTTGCTCCTGCGGCGCGTCGGGCAGGTCGTCGGTGGGGGTAAAGCCGGCTTCGGGATTTCGTATCAAGGATACGGCGACCGGTTTTTCGTCGTTTACGGCGATGGTTCGGGACTCGTAGCCGATATAACTGATTTTGAGTTCACTGCCTTCGGGGACCGTTATCACGGCCCGGCCGTCTTTGCCGGTGACGGTGCCTTTTTTGGTGCCGATTGTCTGTACGAGCGCTCCTTCGACCGGGCGTTTGCTTTTTTCATCCACCACCGTGAGCGTTGCCGTGCAGGTCTTGTCCTGCTTCTGCATCGCGTCGGCCGCGGTTCGTATGTCGGCCGGCTCTTCGGTCGTTGCGGTTGCGGCCGCCGGGGCGACGATCACCGCTGCGCGCGTGGTGAAACCGAATGCGCACAACAATCCTATCACGGCGGGCAGCGTACCTGCCAGCCGCAGCAGGCCGTGCCTGCTTTTTGTCTGCATGGTCATCATTTTAAAGCGTTTTTTAGTTAGGGAGTTGCGCAGCCCGTTGGCTATTTCCGGACTATAACCGAAAAGCTGCCTGAAGATGGTTTGCATATATTCGGCGCGGTCGTAACCGCTGCTCAGCACGTCGTTGTCGGCCTCGAACTCTTCGGCCTCGGTCAGCCGCCGTGCGGCGATCCATGCGAAGGGGTTCCACCATAGAAGGGCCTTCATCAGCTCCATCAGGATGCGTTCGATGGAGTGGCGGTGGGCGATGTGGCTCGACTCGTGGGCCAGAATGGCGGCCAGCTCCCCGGCAGGCGTTTTGTCCCAGACGTAAATGGTGCGCAGGAAGGAGAACGAAGCGATTTCCTGCCGTGTGCGGACGAGCGTATAGTCGCCGGTCCGGGAAATTTCGGCGCCGCGCCGCAGCCGGCGGATGCGGATGACCTGCCATACCATGACGCCGGCGATCAGGGCCGCTCCCAGCAGATAAAGCCCCAGACAAAGACTTTCGGGCGTTACGGCGAAACCTCCGCCCTCGTCGGGAAGCACTTCGCCCGTCCAGACGGGGAGGTCGGGCGAGATGGCGGGTGCGGCTGCGACGATGCGCCCCGGCCATACGGGAATCCGCAGCAGCGGAATCAGGGCCGCGGCGAAGGTCGTCAGGAGCAGGTAGAGCCGGCACCAGCGGAATTTTACCCGGCGTTCGAGCAGGATGGCGTAGGCCGCCAGCAGGACTCCGCTGCAGACGAGCACTTCGAGCATGTAGATGATTGCGGGTTTCATTGTCAGTGATTTGACTGGTCGTGTGCTTGTGTTTCGGGCGTTTATCGTCGGTTGGCGTACGCTGTTTTCGGGCGTGTCGCTGCGGCAGGGACGGCTACGGTGTGTTTTGACGGAATGTATTGCAGCGGCAACAGCTGCGTTGTGGCTGCGGTGTGTTTTGACGGTCGTATTGCCGCGGCCTGAATGCCGCCGCACCGGTGTGTCTCATTCGTCTCGGAAGTCGTTTCGGCAGCGTGCCGCATGCCGTCCTGCGGCGGACCGGAGGTCTGCCCTTTGCTGCGGGCCGCGTGGCCCAGCAGGAGAATCAGGAAGAGCAGAAGCCGTTTCATGGCGCGTTATTTTTTTGCGTTCCGCATGATTTCGAGAATCTCGTCCATCTCCTTGACCGAAATGTCTTCGTTCCGCGAGAAAAACGACACCATCCGGGCCAGCGAGCCGTCGAAATAGGAGGTCAGCACCGACGACATGACGCCGCGCGCGTACTGCTCGCGGCCGACGAGCGGGTAGTAGCGGTGGCTTTTGCCTTCGGGTGTATGTCCCACGAAACCTTTGTTTTCCAGAATCTTGAGGAAGGTGGCGACGGTCGTGTACTTGGGCCGCGGCTCCTCGGTCTGGGCGATGATCTCATTGACCACCGCATCCCCTAGACGCCAGAGTATCTGCATGATCTCCTCTTCGCCGCGTGTGAGTTCCGTTGATTTTTTCTCCATGGTAAAAAGCGCTTTTTTCAGTTCCTATGCAAGTTTACTACTAATTTTTTAGATATGCAAATTTTACATCTAAAAAATTAGTAGATTGATGCGAAAAAGTTCTTTACCTATGTTTAATTAAGAAAAGAGCGGCTGTATGAAAGATAGGCGGGCCGTCAGGCTGAAAACGGGTCAGTGTATCCGGCGCTCCTGTTCGTTGTCCTTTTCCTCCTTTTCGTCCTCCTCCCAGTCGAACCACGGGAATTCGTGCCGTCCGGCCAGCGAAAAACGGGTGTAGGTGATCGGAAGACCCATTTCGAGAAAACGTTTCTCGTAAGCCGTTTTGACCGAAAGCACCTCGTCGGCATACCCCGAACCGTAGATGTCGGGGTTCGAAACCTCGCAGGGAAGGGAGTAGCGGCGAACGACCTCGTTGGTATAGGCGAACAGGTGTTTCGAGTCGGTCTTGAGATTGATCCACCCTGCGGGTTTCAACAGCCGGGCGTAGTATTCGAGGAACAGCGGCGAGGTGAGACGCTTCTTGGCCCGGCGGCTTTTGAGCTGCGGATCGGGAAAGGTGATCCAGATTTCGTCCACCTCGTTTTCGGCGAACAGGCCGTTGATGAACTCCACGCGCGTGCGCAGGAAGCCCGCATTGGCGATCTTCCGCTCGGTGACGCTCTTCGCGCCGCGCCACATGCGGGCGCCCTTGATGTCGATGCCGATATAGTTGCGCGACGGGTCGTGTTCGGCCAGCGCCACGGTGTACTCGCCCTTGCCGCAGCCCAGCTCCAGTACGATGGGGTTGTCGTTGCGGAAAAAATCGCTGCGCCAGCGCCCCTTGAGGGGATGGTCGCAGTGGAATACCTCGTCGAATTCGGGTTGTACGAAACAGTCGAAAGTCAGATTCTCGCGGAATCTGCGGAGTTTATCTTTGCCCATTGTCTCTATTGGCTTTTTGCGATATGGATGCCTACCGCTTCGACGCCTTCGACGGGGCGGCAGGGGGTGATTGTCAGGTGGTAGTCGCCCGTCCGGTCGAAAAGCACGCGGCGGCGGTAAGGGATGTCGGCCTCGCGCGAGATCGCGGCCGGAGT
>OCHL01001868.1_pt1 | contig 11620 bp, 7 predicted proteins | sample 1538421 | NCBI WGS metagenome assembly OCHL01 (sample SAMN04571690, study PRJEB22368) | human gut metagenome | biome: human gut; material: stool | host: Homo sapiens | place: Luxembourg | collected 2012-06-01 | reverse complement strand
CCCGACACAAAATCTCCCCGAAAAAGGAGGTTTTTTCGTTTAATCCGTTATCTTTGCAGAAGATAACCCCTGCGGCGGCCGCGCGCCCCGGCCGGTCCGGACGAATCCGCCCGGCTCACCGGATAGTTCCGCCGCCGCAGGGCCAAGCACTTTTCGATGGACATAACCCTCTCCATAGCCGCCTTTGCGCTCTCGATACTGGGCATCATCGGCTGCATCGTACCGGCCCTGCCGGGCGTGGCGTTGAGCTACGCCGGACTTCTCTGCGCCTGGTTCACCTCCTACTCCCAGATGACCTCCGGGGCGATCTGGCTGTGGCTCGCCGTGACCGTCGCCGTGAGCGCCGCCGACTATTTCCTGCCCGCATGGATGACGCGGCGCTTCGGCGGATCGCGCTCGGGAGCCATCGGGGCCACGGCAGGCGTCTTCGCCGGGTTCTTCCTCTTTCCGCCCGTGGGGATCATCCTCGGCCCGTTCGCGGGCGCCGTGCTGGGCGAACTGCTCAACGACCGGAGCGACGTTCCGAAGGCTTTCCTCGTGGGATTCGGGTCGTTCCTCGCATTCGTCGTCGGCACGGGCGTCAAGCTGGCCGCCTCGGCAGGCATGCTGATCCATGTCGCGGCCGACACCTACCCCGCTCTCCGGGACTGGTTCGCAACCACTTTCTAAAACATATCGCATATGAAAAGGTTTCTACTACTAACGGCGGTCATCCTCGCGATGCTCGCTTCGTCTTGCAGCAAATACAAGTACGAAACGGTGTCGGGCGATCCGCTGAAAACCCGGATTTACACGCTTCCCAACGGACTGAAGGTCTATATGAGCGTCATGAAGGAGCAGCCCCGCATCCAAACGGCCATCGCCGTGCGGGTCGGCGGCAAGAACGACCCCGCCGAGACGACCGGTCTGGCACACTACTTCGAACACCTGATGTTCAAGGGAACCGAAAAGTTCGGAACGTCCGACTACGCCGCCGAGAAACCCATGCTCGACGAGATCGAACGGCTCTTCGAGGTCTACCGCAAGACCACGGACGAAGCCGAGCGCGCGGCAATCTACCACCGCATCGACTCGATCAGCTACGAGGCTTCGAAGATCGCCATTCCCAACGAATACGACAAACTGATGGCCGCCATCGGCGCCAACGGGACCAACGCCTTCACGTCGCAGGACATGACCGTTTACGTCGAGGACATCCCTTCGAACCAGATCGACAACTGGGCTAAAATCCAGGCCGACCGCTTCCGCAATCCCGTGATCCGTGGCTTCCACACCGAACTGGAGACCATCTACGAAGAGAAAAACATGTCGCTGACGCAGGACGGCCGCAAAATCTGGGAGGCGATGGACGCCGCGCTCTTCCCCAACCATCCCTACGGCACGCAGACCGAGCCTCAAGAACCCGTCGATCACCAACGTCAAGAACTACCACAAGACCTACTACGTGCCCAACAACATGGCCGTCTGCGTCTCGGGCGACTTCGATCCCGACCAGATGATCGCAACGATCGACAAGTACTTCGGCGACATGCAGCCCAACCCCGACCTGCCGAAACTGGAATTCAAGCCCGAAGAGCCGATCACCGCGCCCGTGGTGAAGGAGGTCTATGGTCCCGAGGCCGCGCGCGTCATGCTGGGATGGCGGCTGCCGGCCGCAACGGACCCCTCGAACGACGTGGCGGATATCGTAGGTTTGGTCCTCTACAACGGGCAGGCAGGCCTGATCGACCTCGACCTGAACCAGCAGCAGAAGGTGCTCTCGGCCTATGCCTATGCCTCGACGCAGCCCGACTACGGAATGTTCCTCATGGATGGCAATCCGAAAGCCGGGCAGTCGTTGGACGAGGTGCGCGACCTGCTGTTGGCCGAAGCAGCAAAGATTCGCGCCGGAGAGTTCGACGAAGGGTTGATCGAGGCTTCGATCAACAACTACAAGATGCAGCTGATGAACGAGTTCGACAAATACGACCAGCGCGCCATGTTCTACGTCTACTCGTTCATCTACGGCAAGGAGTGGGCCGACGACATCCGCCAACTGGAACGCATGGAAAAGATCACCAAGCAGGATGTGGTGGACTGGGCCAACAAATACCTCGGTCCCGAAAGTTACGCCATCGTCTACAAACGCGAAGGCAAGGACCCCGGTGAGCAGAAGATCGCAGCCCCGAAAATCACGCCCATCGCCACCAACCGCGACGCGCAGAGCGTATTCCTGACCGAAATCCAGAACACGGAGGTGAAACCCATCGAACCGGTGTTCGTGGATTACAAGAAGGACATGTCGCAGTTCGAGGCCCGCAAGGGAATCGACGTACTTTATAAGAAAAACGAGTCGAACGACATCTTCACACTGACCTATGTGTTCGACACGGGCACGGAGAACGATCCGGCGCTCAATCTGGCGTTCGACTACCTGGGCTACCTCGGTTCCGAGTCGCTGACGGCCGAGCAGATCGCCTCGAAGATGTACGGCATCGCCTGCTCGTTCTCGATGCAGGCCGGCCCCACCTCGTGCCGCATCTCGATTACGGGACTGGGAGAGAATATGGCCGAAGCCATGGAAATCGTCGAGGGACTGCTGAACAGGCCCAAGCCCGACGAGGCGATTCTCGCCAACCTCAAGGCCGACATGATCAAGAGCCGCGCCGACGCCAAACTCAACCAGAGCCGCTGCTTCGGCGCCCTGCAAACCTACATGTTCTACGGTTCCGACTTCATCCGCCGCACGACGCTCACCAACCCGGCGCTCGAAGCGATGAGTTCCGAAATGTTGTTGGCGAAGATAGGCGAACTGATGGACAAACAGCACAAGGTGTTATACTACGGCCCGCAGTCGGAGAAGGAGGTGACGGAGGCGCTGGCCATGCATCACAAAGCGTCTGCGGAGCTTCAGCCGCTCGACAAGAAGCACCTGCAACTGCTGCCCACGGACGAAAGCAAAGTGCTGATGGCCCAATACGACGCCAAGCAGCTCTACTACCTGCAATATGCGAACCTCGGCAAACAGTTCGACGTCGCGGCCGACCCCGAAATCACGCTCTACAACGAGTATTTCGGCGGCGGCATGAACTCGGTCGTCTTCCAGGAGATGCGCGAGGCACGCGGCCTGGCCTACTCGGCTTCGGCATACATCATGCAACCGAACTACGCCGACACGAAGTACGGCTACATGGCTTTCATCGCCACGCAGAACGACAAGATGCAGATGGCGATCGAAGCTTTCGACGAGATCATCAACAACATGCCCGAATCGGAGACTGCGTTCAAAATCGCCAAAGAGGGACTGATCTCGCGCCTGCGCACCGACCGCACGGTGAAGGAACAGGTGCTGTGGAGTTTCATCAGACTGCGCAACCTGGGCCTTGAGGAGGACCGCGACAAGCAGATTTTCGAAAAGGTGCAGGCGATGACGCTCGCCGACGTGAAGGCCGCGCAGGAGAAGTGGGTCAAGAACCGCAAATACGTCTACGGCATCCTGGGCGACATCCAGGATCTCGACCTCAACTACCTCAAGACGCTCGGTCCGATCCGGACCGTCTCGCAGGAGGAGATATTCGGGTATTAAACCGGCAAAAGATGTTCCAAAAAGCCCTTTCCTTTCGGAAAGGGCTTTTTTCAGGCAATCCGGACAAAGAGGAGGCGCAGCGCGCTCCCCTTCCGGAATCAGAGATAAGTCGTAACGCCGTCCCCGCTTTCGATGTCGGCGAGCGATCCCGAAGCATCGGCGGCCAGCTTCCGGCAGACAGCCGAACGGCCGCGATAGTAACCGCCCTGCGTAAAACTGCCGCCGAAGAAAACGAACTCCCCGGCATCGTTGCCGCCGTCGGGAAAGAGGAACGTATTGGTTCCCTGCCCGAAGAAGGGCTGACCGACGCCCGACAGGAGGTTCTTCGTGCTGTAAAGATCGTTGTCGGGAATCCGGTAGCCGTAACCGGCCGGGTTGTAGACGTCCGTGGTAATGGTGGCGCCGTAGAAGACCGCGTCGCACGGGACACTCTTTTCGTCGACCTCCGTACCCTTGAAAACAGCGATGCCGTCGGCGATATTTTTATTGCCGTTGCTGTTGTAGTTGTGAAGAAATCCGGTGGTCTTGTCGCCGATGCCGTCGGCCCCGGCCTGCGTATTGTAGTCGACACTGCAAATCCAGTTGGCTCCGCTGATGTCCGCACTCGAATTGCCGTTGAGCCGCTTGTTGACACCGCCGACATAGAAGAATGTACCCTTGGCCGCACGGCCCGAGGTGAGGTTGAACTTGTAGGTAACGTAACTGCCCTGCACCCAGCCCTTGGCGTTGACCTTGTTGTTGCGGCAGGCGATAACGCAGTAGGGCGTCTGCGCAAAGTCGATCTCCTCGAGGGCCATGAACTGAATGTATTCGTTGTTCGTGTCGCTACCCTTGGCGTCGGCCAGCATGCCCGTAATGACGATGGCGCTGCGGAACTCCTTGGCCAAAGGCTCGACCGTCATAATGATGGGCGCCTCATCGCCGGAATCCAGGCGGAACGAATGGAAACAGTCGCTGGCCGTACCGGGGAAGTAGCTGAACGCAGCGCGGTACTCCCCCCGGGTGCTTCCCTTGAAATGGATGCAGCCGTTCTCGTCGGTGGTGTGCCGGTGGGAGTAGAGTTCTCCGTCGTCGCCGATGAAGTTGAGCGTGAGCGGCTCGTTGGCACGCGGGGCGTCGGTCTTGGCGTCCATCACCTGAAGCGTGCGCGGCAGGAACCAGGCGCCGTCGTTGTCGTCGTCGCTGCACGAACCTGCCAGCAGGCAGGCCGTGAGCAGCAACAGGATATTCTGGAATTTCATGGAATCGTCATTTACTTGTTATACTTGATAGATACGTGGCCCAGCCGGTTCGTGGCGTTGGGCACGACCGACGACTTGCCGTCGGTTCCGGTCAGGCTGGCGCAGCGCAGACGAATGCTGACCGACGCCTTGTCCTGCAAAGCGGCGGGCAGGGCGAAGTCGAAGACCTTGAAACCGGGCATGTAATGAGGCAGCGCATTTTTCGAGTCGCACTGGCCGATGACGGTATAGCTGCCGCCCGGAACGGCCGTCCACGACGTACCGTCGGTCGAATATTCGACTACGAAATCGCGCGGTCCGGTAGCCAGCAGCGAATTGGTCTCGATCTGCAACGACAGCTGCGAACGGATTCCCGAGGTCGAGACGTTGCTGATAAGCCAGTAGGTGTCCGTATCCCACAGCGCCGAATACATACCGCCGCCCTTGACCGTATTGGCCGTACCCTGACCGTTCGAGTCGACGTCGCCGCGCGGCTTGTTGCCGAAATAAATGCGGCCGCTGCCGGCGAGGAAGGCGTTGTAGAAACCGTCGGCATTGCTCTTGTAGAGCGAGGCGGACGCCGGACCGGTCGTCGGGGCGACGTGGGTCACGCCCTCCTTGAATCCGGCGGGTTTGACACAGGTCCACTCGACGAGCACCTTGCTGAAGCTGTTCTCGCGCGAAGGGTCGAGGGCGATCTCCGCCTGGGTGAGGTGACGGATCTGGAAAGCGCCCATCTCCCCGAAATTGGAGTTGTACTCGCGGGTCAGGATGCCCGTGACGGTTCCCGAACCCATCGGCAGCGAATGACGGCGGTAATCCACGCCGAAATTGGTCAACATGTACAGATGGTCGCCGTTGATATCGCGCAGGCACGTGCCGTAGTACTTGGTGAGATTCTTGCCGTAGACATTGACGCCGCCGCCGGATACATAGTATTCGTCGTAGTTGACAAGACCGCCGTAAGGCATCGCGATCTCCACGTCGCGCAGCCGGACCAGCGAGAAAAGCATCTCGTCGGTCAGATCGCGGATGTAAACCTCGCGGGGCTGTACGGGCGAACCGGCCTCTTTCTGCATGATATGTTCGGCGGCGATACCCGTGAAAACTTTATAGGTGAACGTCCCTTCGGCAACCTCCTTCACGGTGCTGCCCAGCAGCCAGAGCCGGACACGGTCGTTGCGGGCGACGCCCAGGTCGATCGTCGACTCGAAGAGCAGCGCACGGCCTTCGGCGTCCTGAATCGAATAACGCCGATTCGGGAAGTTGGCATTACGGCCGTCGAGCACGATCTGTCCCGTGACGTAGACGTTTTCCTCCACGTCGCCGGTCCCGAGGGCTGCCGCAAAGGCGAAGTCCTTTTCCGTGGCGGCAGAGGGATTCATGCTGAAAGACTGGGTGATACGTACGGCCGCTTCGGTCGTGCGGCCGAACTCATCCTGATAGAGGAGCGAAATCACCGCGATGCGCCGTTCAGACGAGCCGTTCTCCCCGGCGTCGAATGCGAGTTTTCCGTCGGCGAGGGTCAGGTTTTCGATCCATGCCCCGCCTTCCTCGTCCCCGTAGCTGACCGAGAGGTCGATGCCCGAATCGACGGACGTTTCAACGGCGATTTCGTGGTGTGCTGCCGTGGCGGAAATCGGCAGGGCTTCGGTTTCGAGACGGATATACGACTCGACGGGCATTTGCGAAAGGATGAACGAGTCGCTGGCGTCGCCCGAGAGCGTCGTGGCCGTAATGACGGCCGTACGCTTCTCGGTCATCGAGGTATTCTCCGAGTAGGTGATGATCACCGAGGCGCTTTTGGCGCCCTTCGTCAGGTTGAGTGTGAACCAGTCCGCGTCGCTGTGGAGTTTCCACGACGTGTCCGAACGCAGGATGAAAGAGGCGGTGCTGCTCTCGGGGCCGATGACGACCTCGGGCTTGTCGAAATGCAGCGTGGAGGTCTCGTCGTCGTCCGAACAGCCGCAGAAGAGCGCCGCGGCGCTCAACACGACCGCAGTACGGGCGATAAACCGCTTGATGAAGTATGTGTTCATTGTTCAGTTTCTTTTAGGCATGGATATACGTTATTTGGCAAAGGACCACTCGATGACCACCGGGAAATGGTCCGAAGGGTACTTCTGCGAATACGAGGTGTTGACAATCGCCCACGACTGCACCTTCGTCCGGCCCTTGGTCACGAAAATATGGTCGATGCGCGAAGCCTTGGCCGGAGGTGTGGAGATATACTTGTAACCGTTGTAGGAGGGCCAGTCGGCGTTGACCTTATCGGTCGTACGGGCATAGCTGTCCACCAGCGTCCCGGAGGTAACGATCGTGTTGTAGACGTTGGTCTGCTGGTTCGAGTTGAAGTCACCGGTGCAGAAGGCCGGGGTCTTTCCGGCGATCTCCGCGACCTTCTCGATCAGCAGCTTGGCGCTCTCGGCCCGGGCGACGGTTCCGATATGGTCGAAATGCGAGTTGAAGTGGAAGAACTCCTTGCCCGTGGCCTTCACGCGGAAATGCGCCCAATTGCACATGCGCGGGGAATAGGAGTCGGAGAATTTCGTATTGGGAACGTTGGGCGTCTCCGAATACCAGAACGAACCGCTTTCGAGCACTTCGAATTTGTCGGTCTTGTAGAATATCGGATTGAAATGACGGCGCTCCACATTGTCTTCGCCCGTCACGCTCGTGCCGATCCAGGTGTATCCGGGAAGGGCGGCGGCCATATCCTCGATCTGGAACTTGTAGGGTTCCTGCGCACCGAAGATGTCGAAATCCTCGGCTTCGAGCAGCCGGCAGACGATCTCCTTGCGGTTCTCCCAGCGTCCGGCCTCCTCGTTGCGGTTGTCGTACTGGATGTTGTAGCTCGCCACGCGGATGGGTTCGAGCCATTCCAGCTGTGTGCCGCCGTTGCCGCCGCCGTCGTCGTCCGAACTGCACGAGAGGGCCGAGGAGCTGAACAGCAGAAGTCCGCAAAAAAGGGTCGATTTCAGAAGTCGGTTCGTAATATGGAAAGTATTCATGGTGTTTTGCTTTTATCAGTTTTTATATCGGAACGGGAACGGAGCGGGGTTGAAGAGCGGATCGGAACCCTGCAACAGCCACATCCGTGAATTGCGGTCGTCGCCCTTGTCCAGACGCTTGATCGCCTCGGAAACCTGCGCATTGTTGTTGTCGATCTCCGACTGCGGATAGCGGTAGCGCAGAGGCAGGTAGCCGTCGTTGTAAATCTGGTCGGTGTTGTGCGTCAGGTAGGCCGAGAAATCGGGATAGCCCGTACGGCGCAGTTCGAAATAGGCCTCGTTGCCGCCCTGCATGAAGAAATTGAGGTATTTTTCCGTGATGATCTTACCCAGTTTTTCGGTGTCGCTGCCCTTGAACTGCACCTTTTCGTGCCCCAGGTAGGCCCGGGTGTCGGCAGAACTCACCCCCAGGAACTCATGCGCAGCGCGGATGCCGTTCAGGTAATGGGTCTCCGGATCGTCGTCGGTCCAGCCCCGCAGGGCGGCTTCGGCGAGGATGAATTCCTGCTCGGGATAGCCGATGTTCATGGCCGAAGGACCGACCGGCTCCAGATACCATTTCGACTTCAAGCGCGACTGCGACCCGTTTTCCATGTCGGTATTGTTGTTGTCTCCCGTAGCGCCGGGATTGGGAATGACGCCCTTGTAATTCGCAAGGTCCGTGGGATCGGCATTCTTGCCGTCCAGCTTGATCATCATTTCGGCCAGTTTCGGCAGGCGCATGTCCCCGCGCTCCCGCATCCAGTCGACGACGAACTTGGAGACCCGGTACGACGAAACGAAATTGTTGTCGTTGTAATACTTGTAATTCTCCATATTGCCCTTTTCGTCGCGGATGGCGCTGTCGGACAACGCCCCCATGATCGGGTTGCCCTCCGGATCGCCGACGATGCCGGCGAACAGTTCGCCGACACGCTCCCCGGCGATGGTCTGCTTCATCGAGCAGTTGATCAGGATGCGCAGGCGGTAAAGATTGATCAGCTGACGCCACTTGCGAATGTCGCCGCCGAAGATCACATCGCCGTCGATTTTGGTATTGTCGTAGTCCCCCAGGGCCTCGTTGGCCGCTGCAAGCTCCCGCAGCAGCCCGGCCACGATCTCCTCCTGGGGATCGTATTTGGGAGAAAAGTTCGGATCGTCGAAGCGTCCCTGCGCAGCCTCGGTGTAAGGCACGTCGCCGAACAGCCGGGTGGTGTCGAAAATCCAGCTGGCACGGAAGTATGCCGCAAGGTGGATGTAACGGGGATCGTTGAGGCGTTCGGCTTCGCGGATCATGTCGTAGCACCAGGTCACACGGCGGTATTCGCTGATGAAATTGCGGCGCTGGAAGTTGAAATGGCCGCCGCCACCGCGCTGATCCCACTGCCAGGCCAGCCGGTAGGGCTGCACACCGTAGTATTCGATGCCGAAAGTCGTGATGCAGAGCTGTGTGAGGATGGTTTTCGGATGCACCTGCGTCGGCTTGTTCACGTCCTGGCTCACCTCGTCCATGGTCAGGTCGCAGGAAACGAACACCAACGGCAGGACGAAAAATATCGAGAGAAAGCGTTTCATATTCATATCCGTATTAGAGTTTGAGGGTAAGATTGAAGCCGATCATGCGTTCGGTCGGATAGGAGAAATTCTTGTAAGCCGCATCGGGGTCTTCGTTGTCGAGCTTCTTCCAGATGAGCAGGTTGGTGCCGATAACGGAGAGTTCAAGCCCCTTGAAAATCCGGCTGCCGGAGAGCAAATCCGAAAAATCGTAGCCGACGGACATCGTGCGGAGTTTGATGAAATCGCCCTTGAAAAGGTTGTAACCCATCGTGTAGGGACCGTTGAGCTTACCCATGTAGCCGATCCAGCTTTTGAAATAGACGGGCGTAGTCGAAGGGGCGTAGCCGCGCGTATCGTAGAGCACATTGCCGTGATCGTCATACTCGATGTCGCCGTCGACCACCACCACGGCGTTCGAAGGGATGTACGACGGAGTTTTCGTCCAGTCCAGCTCCCGCTCGGGAGCGGCCGTGAGCTTGTGGGTCCCGGCTTCGATCATACGGGCGTTGAGGTCTGAACGGATGACACCGCCGACACGGCCCGCGATGTCGAACGACAGGCTCCAGTTGCGGTAACGCAGCGTCGACGAGATGCCGAACTCCCAATCGGCGCCGGCATAGCCGATCACACGCTTGAAGGGGTCTTCGATGGGACGCCCGTTGTTCTCGAAAACGATGAAATTGCCCTGCGGATCACGCTGCCAGACGCTCTCGTAGAGCGCATCGGCACGGTCGCCCACCTTGAGGTTGTTGTAGTTATAGGCCCCGTTGTAAATCTTGTCGAGGTACTTACGGGTCTGGAACCAGTTGAAGCTGATGTCCCATTTCCAATCCTTGGTTTTGATCGGCGTGGCCCCGACCATCAGTTCGTATCCTTCGCGGCGGTAGTCGTTGCCGTTGGTGAGCATCTCCTCGTAGCCGCTCGACTGGTTGATGTCGACCTTCTGGATCTGGCCCTCGTCGTAGGTGCGGTAATAGCTGAAGTCGAAACGCAGGCGGCTGCCGAAAAAGCGCAGGTCCGTGCCGACCTCGAACGAACTCGTGAAATAGGGTTTGATATTGGGATCGATGATCGTGGTCGGAGGCGTGAACGCGGCATTGCCGTCCCAGTAGGTATTGAACGAATAGGTGTCCTGCAACATGTAGACGGTCGACTGGTCGAACCCGACCTTGGCCCACGAGGCGCGGACTTTCCAGAAGGAAACAGCCTTCGGAAGCTTGACCGCCTCGGTAATCAGTGCGCTGAACGCCACCGACGGATAGAAAAAGGAGCGGTTGTTCTTGTTGAGCGTCGACGACCAGTCGTTGCGGCCGGTGAACGAAAGGTAGAATGCATCGCGGTAACCCAGCGTGACGGACCCGTAAGCGCCGGCCATGCGGCGGCGTTCGATCTTCGAAGTGGTCGACGGGGTGTTCTGCGAGTTGGAAAGGTTGTAGAGATCGGGCTGCTGGAGTCCGCCCTCGGTCGTCGAAAAGAGGTAATTGCGCTGGTAGTTGAAGAGCGAAACACCCAGCATGGCGTCGAGGTCGAACTCCCCGAACCGTTTCTTGTACGAGAGCATGGCGTCGAGGTTGACGTCGACGCGGCGGTCGCTGCCGACCGAATAGAGACCGCGGTCGTTGCCCACCCAGGCGTAAGGTTTGCACTCCTCCTGGTTCTGGTGTTTGGAGTCGGTGGCGGCCTTGACCATGAAATTGAGGTCGTCGGTGATGTCGTAGTCCAGCGACGCCGAAGCGATCAGCTCGGGTTCGCTGTAAGGACGCGTGTACTCCTCGGCCACAAACCAGGGATTGTTGAACCACACGTGGTTCCAGTTACGCTGGGCGTAGCCTTCCTGCCCCTCCTCCCAGTAATTGCGCAGATCGCGGATGTCGTTGTTGGCGCCCATATACACCAGAATGTTGTAATACGGATGCGAATTGCCGTAACCGGACCAGGGACGGTTTTTGGAATAGGTATAGTTGTAGATCATGCTGGCATTGATATGCAGCTTCCTGGTGATGTTGTAGTTGGCCGCCATATTGACGCCGAAGCGCTTGAGATCGGTGTTGGGAGTCTGCCCCCGGCGGTAGAGCTGGTTGAGGCTGATGCGGAACGACCCCTCCTTGAATTTATGGGAGATGCTGACGTTGTTGCTCGTGGTGAGGCCCTGTTGCAGAAAATTGCGGAAATTGTCCTTGTGGGAGACGAAAGGCGTCGGAATCCGCTTCCCCGTCTTGGGGTCGATCGGGCTGTTGTACTGTACGGTCTCGAAATAACCGCTCGGCGTGGTGGGGTCTTTCTGGTCG
>OCHL01001860.1_pt1 | contig 11673 bp, 20 predicted proteins | sample 1538421 | NCBI WGS metagenome assembly OCHL01 (sample SAMN04571690, study PRJEB22368) | human gut metagenome | biome: human gut; material: stool | host: Homo sapiens | place: Luxembourg | collected 2012-06-01 | reverse complement strand
GGCTTCACCGGATTTTTCGGCTTCTTCGTTCAGCACCTTTACAGCATGATCGCCGTAGTCTGCCAGAATCTGTGCGATTTCATCAGCTACCTGTCCGTAGTTGACGCTGCCTTTCATATGGCTCATGGCTGTACACCGCCTTTCTTTTTGACATACAGTTCCAGTGTGTCGTTTTTGCCCTGATATGTTCGGTACACGCTGTAGCGGCTGCCGTTGTACTCACAGACTGTTTCGCCGGCATAGTCCGGCGCGAATACGGTGAACCGGTATTCCGGCTTAATGCCGTTCCTGCCGGCTTCCAGCCACTCCGTACCGGATACGCTGGACACATTGCAGAATACTTGCCGCTTGGATTCGTCCTGCTGTTTCTGGATGCCGTCTGCACCTTTGGAGATATTCTGCCGGATCAGTGTCAGCACATCACTGCGATCCAATCGAATCCCTCCAATCTGTGTATCCGGTAGCCATGGACAGCTGCGCCTTTTGTTCATCGTAGGATGCTTTCAGTCGGTCGTAATCGTCTGGCTGTCCGAAATTCATCCGACAGTAGGTGACAATGGCACGACTGACCAGATGGTCTGTTTCTTCGGTTTCTGATACACCGGCAATGCCCAAATCCAGCTTTGCCGCTGCGATCAGATCTAGGATTTCATCGTCAAACGCATCGGTGCAGACACGCAGTGACAACTTTGCCTTATCCAGCATTGCCATGGTGCATCACTCCTTATTCGCCAGTGGTTTTGAATGTTACCTTGACAAATGCCTTGGGATTTTCCAGACCGGCATCAAACAGGGAATAACCGCCAACGACAGTGTTGAACGTCTTTGCTTCCTGCTGATTGGAGATGTACAGTTCCTCGAAATTGTTCGCCAACAGACTGGACGGTACACCGACATAAGCGGTATTATCCGCTACATTCTCATCGATCTTGACAGCTGCACCGTAGATATAGCCTGCAATTTTAGGATCACCTGTCTGATCCGGCAGGAAGATCGGTCGCTTGTTTGCGTCCTGAATGCCAAACAAACCGTTCCACACGGTGTTGCTGTTGGCATAGACGCATCTTACGCCTTCTTCCTTGACCTTTGCCATAATACCACGAATTGCCGCATCATCGTATGCCTGATCGGTCAGCACATTGTCAGTATCAATGCCATAGGTGGTGCTGTCCAGCTGTGTGATGCAGCGCTTGTCCTTTGCATTACCGATACGCCGTGCCAGATGTTCTGCGATCCATGTTTCAAATGCAGCAATAGACTGCCATGTCATCTTTCTGGTGATGACCAGATGCTTTTTGATCTCTACGCCGTCCAGAGACAGCTGATCCCATGTGTCCTGTTCGTCATCGTTTGCCACGCCTTCGGCAGTTTCTTTGGCATCACCCTGTTTGATAGACTTGATTCGGGGAATTGCAAAACCGCTTGTCATGCCGGGCTTGGTAGCATCGGAATAGATTGCAGTAGACGACTGTACCAGGTCAACAATGCGGTTCATGATCTCTGTCGGGACAGGTGCAGCTGTGTTTGCAGTAGTCATGGTATATGCCGCACGTTCCTGCTTGGTCATTTCGCCCAGCAGATGCACACCGTCACGCACGGCCATGTTTTTCAGCCATGCTGTGCGGTATTCCGGGCTGTTGCGATTGTAAGACTGCTCCGGCGTGCCGGTGCTGTCAGACGGGAACGATCTGGTGACAGTACCCTCCGTGCCTGCCGCAACACGATTTCTCAGCTGCGCCCGGCGCTGTGCCATGTCATGCAGCTGTGTACGCCGTGCTTCCAGTGCGTCCACCTCGCTTGTCAGTGCGTCAATGTCGGCGCTCTCGGATTCCATCTCAGTGCGGATCGCCGCAATACGCTGCTCTACGCCCTCAATAGTCAATGCTCTGATTTCTTCCGGTGTCATATCTCATACCTCCATAAGTCTTAGTTTGAGTTCCAGTTTCTTTCGTTTGCGTATGTGATCCAGTGCTTTTTTGCGCTCCGCCGCAATCTCTCTGATCAATCCGTCAGAGATACTGCGTGCACTGATCTGTGTGGCATCATTGGCAGGGATAGATACTGCACTGACATCGTACAGCTTTCGGATTTTTGTGATAGTCCGTGTCACCGTGACAGTGTTGTGTTCCTTGTCCTCCACATACTCCGATTTCTGTTCGCCTACTACAAATCCAAACGACATTTTTGTCGTATAGCCACCATTGATTTCCTCGTACAGCTGATTGCCGATGGTCGTACCGGACAGATCTGCCCGAAAATACAGCCCGATGTTGTCCGGGTTGAGTTCCAGTGTCTTGTTTGACGTTCTGGCAAACACTCTGCCCCTGTGGTCATACTGCATGATCACGTCAGACATATCGCAATCATCAAATGCTCTGCTGTCGATCTGTTCATAGACCTTGTAATCACCAAAATCATACAGCAGATATGGTTGATTGAATGTTGTTGCATAGCCGTCTGCGATCATGCCGGAATCATCATTGGAATTGCTGCGCACGGAAAAGCTCTGCATCAGCCGGTATTCCCGTCCGGCGCTGAGCCGCTGCATCAGCTGTTCCATTTCCTGTTCTGTCATTGCTCCACCTCGTCTTTCTGGTTTTCTTCGGCATCTTCCAGTTCCTCTGTGCGTTTATATTCGCCACGAATGGTGCGGACATCGCCGCCTTCCACTGGTGCTGCGTTGAATATCTCACGAACTTCATTGACGGAAAAGACACCTCTGTCCATCATCTGAGATGCCACTTTCAGCTTTTCTGTGGTGGACATATATTGCAGCCGGTTAGATGTCAGCATGATACCGTTCCCGTTGGTGCGTTCCACAGGTGTGTAGACGCATTGCGTCATCACATCGGAAAACTGTATGGCAAACGGTTCTATGCAGCCCTCGTAGAACGCCTGCCACGCATCGCCGTATGCCTTGCTTTGCAGCACATCTTCATTCACGCCAAAATAGCTGTATACGTTGTTCTGGATCTGTGCCGCCTGCTCTTTGTCTACCGTGTAGGACGTTTGGGACAGCTGCTTGATGTCGCTGTAGGTGTTTGGAAACAGCAGGATTCCGCCGCCGTCCGCTTCAAAATTCTCCCGTGAGAATCGCTTTCGCTCCTTTGCAAGATCTTCCGGTTTGGTGAAATTGTTGATTCTCGCCATGAACCGGTAGGTGTTGCTGTTTTTGACTGCTTCGGTGATTGCCTGATTCTGCAAGTGGATCAGCTCCATGGTCGGAGTCAGGGCTGCATTGCTGCTGCCGAAGAAATCGTCTTGATACTGAAATTTGGTCAGTATCCCACAGCTGAGAAGTTCCACCGCTGCTGTTTCCCCGGATGAAAACCGATACCGCAGAAACGGTTCGCTGTGTACATCAATGATGCTGCACTGTGACGGAAGAACTGGATAGTATCCGGTGATTTCATCGTATGATCCGAACACAGGGACAATAAACGCCGTATTCTGCATATCCAGAATGGTGGACAGGCGATAGAGAAACTGTCCCCATGTCTGCCACTCGTTTGGGCTTTGTTTCAGTCTTGTCCGCAGCTTGGGCTTTGCCGTGCCCATGATGTCTGCTTTCAGTTTGGAAATGTGCCTTGCCCGGACATCAATAGCAGACCGCACAAGTGCCGATTCGTATAGGCACCCGTGCCAGTTGGTGAATACCGGTGCATATCCGGTCAGTGTGCGGAAATACGATGCAGCTGCCGCAGTGGATTTCGATGGACGATTGCCCCATAATTTTTGAAACAGCCCCATGTACTCACGCTCCGTTCTGTAGCTGTATGCCGTATTGGTCGTAGTATTTCTGCCGGACAGTGAAGGCATCTGCCAGAGCCGCACAGCCGTCAATGTGTGCGTTGGCAGACAGCTTTACCAGTTTGCCCCGTCCTCGTTCGTTGTTCATTTTGATTGCTGCATTCAGCAGATGCAGCTTTAACAGGTCATTGTCACCGATGCAAATTTTTTTGTCCTTGAACAGTCCTTCCATTTCCAACAGCACCGGATAAAGGTTGTCACCCTGATACACATCATCGGTGCAGAATCCATACGTTTTCAAGTCCTGAATCAGATACTGTGCAGAATAGCGGTCGTATCCCACCATTAGCGGATAGATCTCATACTGTTCGATCATATCGCATAGCCAACGGTAGCAGTCATGGTAATCCACAAAGTTTTCGCCGGACAGTTCCAGCAAGCCACGCTGCACATAGATCTGATAGGGAACACCGTCCCGTGCAGTGGCTTCCTCCAGCTTTTCCGGCGGCAGCCAGAACTTTGCAAACACATACAGCACACCGCCTTTTTCAATGACGATCGTTGCCGCTGTCAAGTCTGTGGTCTGTGACAAGTCTACGCCGGCAACGCAATAGCTGCCCTGGAAGTCTTCCAGATGCAGCGGCTTTCCGCAGGCATGTTCCACCGCCGTTGCATTTAGCCATGCATGAGAACTGGACTGCTTGATGTTGCAGTATTTCGTAAGAAATTCCGCTTTCTTGGACAAGCTGCCCTCTGCAACTGCGATTTCTTCCAGCATATAATCTACCGATACAGAAACACCCAGATTCGGATTGGATTTTCGCAGTTCATTGATGTCGTTCCACTTCTCAATGTCATCGATCATGTACAGCAGGGGAAACAGCCGCTTTTCCTTGCTGTCGCCTTTCAGAAATCGGGTGCACCGCTTGATCAGTTCATCATAAATGCCGTCATTGACGTATCCGGAAGTAGAGCAGCTCAGCAACAACGGCTGCCGTCTGGCTCCCAGTGCCGATTTCATGACCTCGTACTGTTTCAGTCCGGCATCTCCCACCCAGCTTGCAATCTCATCACAGATGACCAGATGCGGATTGAATCCATCAGACTTCTTAGCGTTAAATGCAATTTTCTTGACGCTGCTGTTGGTGGATTCCACATAGTAGTCAGACTTACGCCGCTTGATCAGATCCATTAGTTCCGGTTCGCTGGCAATGGTCTGCCAAATATCGTGATAGACAATATCTGCCTGATCCAGTTTGGGAGCAACACAGAATATACGGGCACCATATTCACCGTCCATGAATAGACAGTACACAGCAATGCCGGACAAAAATAGTGTCTTACCGTTTTTTCGCCCGACAACAATTGGAACTTCCCGAAACTGCCGGTTGCCATTGTGATCCAGAATGCCGAAGATGACCGAAACACAAGCACGCTGCCACAGTTCCAGCCGGAGCAGCTGCGGTGCAAGTGAACCCTCACTGTGGTGGCAGAAACTTTCAATGAACCGAATCGCACGAGAAGCTTGTTTTTGTGCAAAGGTAAACTCGCCGCTTTCCAATCCATGTATCACATAGCGATATGCCAACCGTACCCATTCGCCAACTGGGATCGTGCCGTCTTCGATCTGCTGATAATAGGCGTAAATGTCATTCGTCATTTGTAAATGCGTCCAGCTTGGATTTCTTCTGCTCCGGCGGCAGCATCTTGTCCAGCTTCTCAATGATCGCGGTGTAGTTTTTGAGCGATGTGTTGTAGGCAGATATTTCCGCACTGGCTTTTTTGCCGGATTGCTCTTTGCCGTTCTGGTAGGTGTCTACACAGCCTTGATTGTTGATCTCGGTTTGCAGATCTTCCAATGTGACTTTCAGGAAAGCTGCATTCTGGATCAGCGGCGTGACAATCTCCAGCTTGTTGGCAGGCAGGGCAGCATACAGTTTCAGCAGCCTTGTATTTTCTTTTCGGATTCGGTTCTTTACGGTCACTTTCGGACATCTCCTTTCCGGACACACCCCTTGCGCACGCATGGAGAGGAAAATTGACCTCCACCCATCGGTCTCCAAGAGGGTATCTCAAATTTCAGAATAGGGGGACTACCAACGAGCCGAAACGCTGCCGTCTGCATTGATGCGACAACGTTTGCCGCCGTGCAGTGCGGCATGACAGTCACGGCAGACCAGCTGCAAGTTATCCCAGCACAAGGACACAGCTGGATCATGGATATTGTCCGGTGTCAGATGCACCTTGTGGTGTACGATCACGCCGGCAGTGTGCAGCCCTCGTGCAAGGCAAGGTTCACACAGTCCGCCTACCGATGCGGCATACGCATCACGGCATTCACGCCATGCACGGGACTTGTAGAACGATTCTGCAAACGCCTGCATTGTAATCCTCCTAACACAAATACCGGCACGTTTCCGTACCGGTATCTTGGTTTCTATTCTCATTATACACAAAACAGGACTGCCATTCAATGACAGCGAGTGCCATTCAGTGACAACTTTTCCAAAGCGTCTGTGTGGCGGCGTAATATCGTCCGGACAGAGTAGTGCATTTCCTCTGCAATCTGTTCCCAACTTTGGAATACGATGTACCGCCGAATCAGCACGGCTTCCAGTTCTGGATTGTTCAGAGCGGCAATGCAACACTTGATCTCTCGCTGCGTTTGCTGTACGACCTGCTCTGTCTGGGAACATTCTGTTTCTGTGTACTTGCCGCACATCGTCATGGCTTCCAGCTTCTGTGTTTCGTGCAGGCAGCGTTGCAGCCATTCTTTTTTCTTTGCCTGTTCCTGTGTCATGGCTTCACCTCCGACCTGCTCTTTTGATTATTTTACATTACCAACCAATCTGTAAAGTTCCTCTGTAGTTCGCTTGATTTTTTCGTCAATGTATTCTTTTAAGCGTTTTTCTCGTGGTGTATAAAACCACTTTGCTTTGAATTCTTCCACAGTTTTGAAATAGCTTTCTTTTGAAATATCGCAACTATCAGCCCACTCCAGGTCATGTGCCAGTTTCGCAACATCCCACATAAGGTCATTCAGTTCTGCATCTTTCATCTGTCCGCACAATTCATCTTGAATCGCTGAATAGATATATCCATGACTTCCACCGCTCATTTTATCTCACCCCCACAACAGTGCAGCTATCCCAAGCATCACAGTCGCCCCAAGCAGAGCAAGTGCCGCCTTGTTCCAGCCTGCTCTGCTCAGACATTTTGCAATCAGCAGTCCGCTCGGAATCAGCAGCACAAGGGTCAATGTCATCTGTCCCATACCGCATTCACCTCCGCACCATGATTTCTTCTGTTGTGGTCGGGTATGCTTCGGTTTCTCCGGAAAGCACAGCATTCAAGTGTTCTTTCGCAGTTTCATACCTTGTCCTTGCTGCCCGCACTCGCTGTTCTGCTTCATCGATCTTTCGGGCCGTGGGAAGCATGTCCTCGATCAGGCGGATTCCGCCAATTGCCCAGATCAGAGCAATGTCCGCATGTGTCACAATGCCGGGGTAAAAAATGTACACATAGTGGATCTTCTCAAATTCTTCTTCCGTGAACGGTTTGTCTGTCAGTCTTTTGAATTCTTCTTGCAGCATTTGCCTGCTCCTTTCTGCATATCTCGTTCGTAATATTCTGCCATGTATCTTCCGTAGCTTACGCCATAGGCAGCTGCCTGTTTAATACACCAGTTCAGCGTGCCTTTCTGCGGTTTCTTTTTCGCCATTTCATTTCCTCCGTTTCTTGTACAGATCCCATTTTACTTTTCTGGCGGATTCTGCGAGAAATACGGTCGGGTCTGCAAGCTGCTCCTGCTTTCGATTCTCCCGTATCTTCTCACGCTGCTTTGCGTACCGGATATATCGGTCACACATACTATGGCAGCCGATTTCACGCTCCGGACAGTTCTTGCATGGTGCTGTCATGATTGTTCTCCTAGGGCAACCTTTTTTGCATTCAGCAGCTTATCAACTTCGTCCATATGTATCCAGCGTGCAGCTTCAACATAATTTTCCTTATCTGCACAGACGTAGGAATACAAACATTGCGTACAAGCCGAATACGTTGAACAGTAGCTTGTCACTTCACATAGATTATTCATTTTTTCTTCGAGTTCATCAGCTGCCATTTTCAGCAGCCGCTTTAACTTCTCATTTTCCTCTTGCAGTTCGATGATGTATTCATCTTTGTGATCGCAATGAACACAACACAAACCGGAGATTTGCAAGCGGACTTTTGATTTTCGGGTTGGTTCTCCATTTATTATCCCATCGTTTGTTCCATTTTTCAGCATATTCTCCGATATATCCAGTGCCCGGATTTGCATCTCCTGCTCCGATGGTAAAGGGCATATCGATTTCGTCCAATATGCAACTCTCATCATGATAGATGTCATAATCTTCATGCAAATAATACTGCTGTACAACTTGCTTTCCGTACTTGTTCGTGTGCGTTTCCCTGTAAAAGACCATTTTTCTGCCGCAAAACGGGCATGGTCTTAGGTTTTCACCTAAATTCTTTATTGGTTTCTCGCCGTCCTCGTTTTCTATTTGCCGCTTGTTCCAGTCCAGACAAGCCTTGTACTTGTTTTCAAACCAATTTCCGCAGCTGTTGTGTACTCCACATTTGCTGCAAAACAGCTTGTAACAATGCTCAGGGTTAGGATCTTTGTCAATATTCGCAGTATCTGATATTTTCGGAACAGCACCGCATACTGCACACCGCATCAGATGTTCCACCAGTTTTCCCATGTTACCACCTCTCTTGTCCTTTTGGGCTTGATGCCATTGCTTCTGAAATATCCACGATCCGCACATACAGTCCGGGGTGTTCCTTGTGCCAGATTTTTTCGATGTGCTCTCTGGCTACCAGTGCATCATCTTTCCAGTATCCCAGATCGGTCATGACATCCTTCAATGCTTTGTTCAGATTGTCTGTGTCCGGTCGGGTGGTCTTATACTCGCCGTCAACGTGCGTCTTTCCCTTGTACGGGAATCGCCATGTGACATACAGTGCCACTGCTCCGGTCAGCGGTTTTCTGGGCGTATACGGTGCAAGTACCAGACGGAGCAGCTGTTTCGCCGCTTTTGCCTGTTTGCTTTCGTATACAATCACTCTGCCGTTTTTTTGTGTGTACTGCTTTTCTTGGGCGGTGGAACGGGGCGGGTCAAACTGTACGTTGATTTCCATGGGTATCCTCCTGCTCCATGTCAAAGATCAGCTGCCGCACAGCATCATCTTTGCCGCCCCACTGGCTTGCCATTGCGTTTGCAATTCCCCAAAATGTTTTTGCCCTGTCCTTTGCTTTTTTTACGCCACTTTTGTGCCAACTGTCATTTTTCTTGATTTTTCTATGGTCGGTGCAGTTTACCCACCGGCCAGTTGGCGTAACAGGATTGCTTGGAATAAGCCTTGGCAATCCTTTTAGCCATAGGCAAGTTGTTTTAAGCCATGGATCGCCAAAAAAGCAGGGCTGTATGATCTGATCGTATTTCGGCAAATTAAAAATCTTAATGGGTATCGGATTTTCAATTGCTATTTTTTCGCAATTTGCGTTGTAAAAACGCATAAAAAATTCTGCGGCTTTGCAGCCCTGCTCATATCTCCGTTGCTGTAGCACTCCGTTGATCCGCAACCGATTTCCGCCAGATTTGCTGAGATATGTGCACGGTGGGTGTGCTATCAGCAAATCCCACTTGTCAATAAAATGCGTTTTGCCATCCAGTGTAACAATTACGATGTCATTTTCAAGCATTTGCAGAGCGTCTTCTACAACATGCCACTCCGGATGACCTCCGGAGCATTCCTGAATATCACAGCTGTATGCTTCGTGTCCAAGCCGCCGAAATTCTGTGCATACCCTCTGGGATTCTTCGCACGCAATCAATACTTTCATGCCGTCACCTCAACCGATAATTCCGATCATCTCCGTTGCTGATCTGCGCCACAAATCCGCCGCAGCGTTCCCGGATACGTCCGGCAAGTGCAGCGTCCAGTTGGAACAGATCCCGAAGGAACACTTCACTGGAAATGATCGTGGGCTTTTTTCTGGCGTACCGCTCGTTGACGATCTCAAATGCAATGTTGATCTCTTTTGACACATCCTTGTCCGGGCGTGACTGTCTGTACTCTCCTGTGTCTGGTTTCAACGCCGCAGATTTCAGGAAATCGTCTATGTACAGCACATCGTATTCGGAAATCTGCCGGAACTTCTCTTCTCTCGTGTCAAACTTCTGCATTTCCCGGCAGAGCGTGCGCCACATTTCGTACCGCACAGACAGCCCACGATCCAGAAGCACACCGCATACTGCTGTACACAGATGCGTTTTGCCTGCTCCGGACTGTCCGGACATGTACAGCCAGCGACCGTCCTGCTTGTTCGCATAGTTCACGGCGGTTGCTTTGGCTCGTTCCTGCCACGGTTCAGTGCATTTGTAGCTGTCAAATGTCATGCTGGACAGTGCATCTGACAATCCGGACTGTACGATATTCGCACGATTCCGCCGGATCTTCATGCAGTCGCATTCCATGAGGATCTGATAGCCGTCTTTCACTGCTGCGATGCTGCCACGGTTTTTGCACTTCGGGCAATCGTATCCGGTAAGCTTGCCCTCGGTGGCGTTGTACCAGTCGCACTGCATCTGTGTGTATGCGTCCATTGAGATGCCGCCCTCAGATCGTGCCGTCATAGCAGGCGGCAGGGATGCTGCCAGACTGTCCATATCGTTCACCTCCCTTGTTCCACTCACTCCGCTCCCACGTTCTCACAGCTGCTTTCCAGTCTTTCATGGGAGATTTTCCTACACGCCAGCCGTTGGATTCGTAGTAGTCGTAGAAACGTTCCGCATCTACACCGTTTTGCCTGCTCTGACAGTAAGCCTTGATCTCTTCCAGAGTCGGTTTCACAAATCGTTTTGCTTTGGGAGGGTGTGTGTCAGTCGGCTTGTCCGACTGTGCACCTGTACTCTCCCTCTTATCTACTCTTATCTTCTCTACTCTACTCTTCTCTACGTTACCTGTAACGTTGCAAAGCGTTTCTCCTGTGTTACATTGTAACAGTTCAGGTGTTTCTGCTGTACAGGGCAATGCAACAGTAACTTCTGCTTCCAGTTGCTCCTGCTTCTGTTTTTCACGGAATTTCCGTACTCTTTCCGCACTGCTGCTTTCTGAGCCAATGGCTTCACTGGCTTCCGGCATAAAGTAAACTGATTTACTTTTTTCAATCAGCTTTCCGGAACGCATCAGGAAACCAAGTGCCACTCTGACGTTTTCTTCATCTTCGTCCAGTGCAAGTGCCAGCTCGTCCGCAAAGTCGTTTTCGATGCCCTCAAAGTAGAGTTCGCCGCCTGTCTGAATGCTCATGAGCATCATTTTCAGATAGATGACCACATAGGTGTCACCGCCTGCGATCTTCCGCATTTTCTTCATGACCTTATCTCGAAAGAAGTCCTCTTTCAGTTTCAGCCAGTAATATCGTTTTGACATGATGATACCTCCTTTCGTTCTACCTTGCAGCCGTGTTCCTCTGTCCAGTCACAGCTGCTTTCCGGACAGATACTGCACAGCAGCATGGATTCACCGCAGAATGGGCAGTGCATGACATGTCCGTCCTGCTCCTCGTCCCAGTATACCGTGACTTCCTTGCCGCAGTGCGGGCATTCTTCGGTGACGAAATCCTGTTCACAATAGAAAGCCATTTCTTTTCCTCCTCCCTTGATTTATTTGTGGAAGTGCACTGATCTGCCCAATGCACCAGAAGCACCGGCACGGTGTATCGTGTAATCACGGGACGATATATAACCGTGCAGCTACAGGTAATAAGCCGCCTGTGGTCGCTGTTGCGTGTGTGCCAACGGATTCCGTTCGTTGTCTGACTGCCGGCAACTGGGCATGGCAGGGCATTCCGAAGCTGCACCGGAAGATGTGGGG
>OCHL01001836.1_pt1 | contig 11853 bp, 10 predicted proteins | sample 1538421 | NCBI WGS metagenome assembly OCHL01 (sample SAMN04571690, study PRJEB22368) | human gut metagenome | biome: human gut; material: stool | host: Homo sapiens | place: Luxembourg | collected 2012-06-01 | reverse complement strand
CGGTGCACTCGGAACTACATATCTTCTCTCTTTATCTGCGTTGATAATTTTACCAACCTTTGCAAACTGTTCTGCACTTGCAAGAGAGCTGCCGCCAAATTTCACAACTTTAATCATTTTCTTCTGAACCTCCACTTACTTTCGCGTGTAAGAAAACACCCGATACTATCCATATAATGAATATATATTATCATAAATGCAGTTTCCGTCAAATGATTTTTCCGATTTTTAGTTCCATGGAATCAAAAATTTTTGTATTTTTCTATATTATGTCAACTTTTCATTACCTGTACTTATAAGTACTTTAAATTCAGGTAATACCAACCGGTCCTATCAGCACTTCGCGCGCTACAAAAAGCGACAGATCCGGTCTCGTCGCCATCTTCCATTTCACCAGTGTAAGCTGCATATCTGTGATTTCAATTCCGGTAATGCCATACGGATGCACGCAGCTCCCGGCATTCAGGTACAGACTGCCGTCTGCCGGCAGCCTTGGACGGTGGGAATGTCCGGCCGCCAGATAGCAGTCATGCTCTTTTGTCCAGTTATCTAAACATTTTTCATATTTTAAGGTCTTTTTATAATTCCGCGCCGCACTCGTCGGATCACTGACGCCAAAACGCTCTAACGGTTTCCAGAAATACCGCACCAGAAAACGGGATAATTTCCAGCAGACTGAGTTAAAAAAATCTGCCTGATGCCCGTGGATCATGCAGATATCCCTGCCTCCCTCACAGTTATCTAAGATCATTGCTTCCCCTAACATGCCTTTCATTTCCATATTGTGATTTCCGTAAATGCGGTATATCCGGCACTGTTTCTGCAGTGTTTCAAACCGGCAGTAGACATCCTGATGACTCTCCTCAATGCGGGAAAGATGCCTGTTTTCCCACAATTCCTCCCCGTCACCGAGTTCAAAATAGGTGAAACCATGCGCGATATAGTAGTTTAACGCCGCCATATACAGATGCTGGTTTCTCAAGAAATTATCATTTGCCCCTCCCTCTCCCCGGTGGCAGTCGCTGATGATGATATAACGGCTGCAACTGTTAAGCGGAAGATGGACTGCTTCTAAAAGCGCTTTATCGATCCGCATCTGACAGGAAAAGGGCGGATATCTTTTCTTATTTTCCATGCTTCCATCCCCGCATCCGAAACGCATGTTTCAAACACCACGGAAGCTGATAGTATAAAAATAAAAGACGGTCAGGTGTAGCAATAAACGGATGTGTGAACAGACGGTAAAGGAAACAGCAGAAACAGTTCCAAGCCTGCACCATGTAGCGCCAAACGGACGCACAGAATTTGTGTTTCATACAGAAATCCATTCTGACATAAACTTCATTGCGGCAGATCCGGTATTTATTCCCCGGTATTTTTCCTTTCGCCCGCTTTAATCCCTCAAAAAATGCTTCTGCCATGCATTCATTCTGAAACCGTATTGTCGTCACCAATATCAGATCCGATGGTCTCGAAAATGTCCCCATCCCAAATCCGGTCAGCCACCAGTGCCGCTTCTGCAGGAAATAAACTTTTTTCCGCCTGCGGTCTAGCCTGCACTGGATAAACGGCATATCCTGATCTTCCACCGCCTCAAAATGGGCGATCCTGTAATATCGTTCCGGGACGACCTTTCCCGCATGATATACGCCAACCTCTCCTCCGGTATTGATGCCATACTGCCCCTTCCAGAATTCGATCAGCCAGGTTTCGCCAGCATAATCAAAATAGATAGGCAGTGCATCAAACACCATGCCTGCTCCCACTGCTGCCCTGTCGTAAAGCGCCTCATACCCCTGTTTTCTCTGCCACGCATCTTCCCTCGACGTGAACACGTCTTCACACGGCACATAACAAAAGCCGAATGGTTCTGCGAGTTCATTCAGAAGCTGAATTTTCTCTGCATCACACATCCGGCGTATTTTTCTCTTACTTTTTTCTCTTTTTACCGTGATGATCACTGCTGCAATCAGTAAAACAAGCAGGATCACCACAATACATCCAATTTTTATCACATTAAAATCTGGCATTTTTCCCTCCTGCATATTTTTTTCAGGAATTCACATCCTGTACTATAAGATATGCAGGGAAAAATGGTTTGGCATCAGAATCAGCGCCTATACATACTTCTTTAAAGTAGCACGCACTGCGCCCGCCCCGGCAATCAGTTCTTTAAAATACTGCACCGTCAGTCCGGCAAGACCGGCCTCATAAAGATCCACGCCAAAGATTGCTCTGTTTGTCAGCAATGGCCGGATCATTTCTTCCACATCTGTATCACCAAATTTGATACCGGCAACGACCGGGCAGACCGTCTCAAGCAGTGGGTCCGGGCTTAACTCAAATTTTTCGCCATTATCATCAACTGCCATGAGATACCGAAGCCATCCCGCAAATACCAGTGGAATGAGTTTTAAGTTTTTGATATCCTTATCTTTTGATGCAAGATAATTTTTCACAGTTTCTCCAAAGCGGATCGCAAGTTTCTGTGAAGTATCTGTGGCAATACGCTGTGGTGTATCCGGCATAAATGGATTCGGTATGCGGACATTTAACACGGTATCAATAAACTCTTTCGGATCAAGGATACCCGGATCCACAACGACCGGAAGTCCCTCGGTATATCCGATTCTCTCCACCATTTTCCGAAGCTCTGCATCTTTCATTTCATCGGAGATCTTTGTGTAGCCAAGCAGACAGCCAAACACTGCAAGAGCCGTGTGAAGCGGATTCAAGCAGGTGCAGACTTTCATTTTTTCCACCTTGTCAACGGTTGCGCGGTCGGTAAACATGATGCCGCCCTTTTCCAGCTCTGGGCGTCCGTTCGGGAACCAGTCCTCGATCACTAAATATTCACATTCCTCTGCATTCACAAATGGAGCTACATAGGTGTTTTTGGATGTAACGACCGGATCAAGCCCATCGATCTCATCTTTCTTTAAGATCTCTTCCACGGAAGCATCCGGTCTCGGCGTGATCTTATCGATCATAGACCATGGGAACGAAACCTTTTCCCTGTCATTGATATAGTTTACAAAATCTTTCTCTGCAAGACCGTTTTCTGCCCATTCTTCGGCAAATGTATGGATTGCCGCATATAATTTATCCCCGTTATGGGAGCAGTTGTCCATGGATACCATGGCGATCGGAAGCTGTCCGTTTTTAAAACGTGTGTATAAAAGAGATGCAACTTTTCCGATATAGCTTGCAGGTTTCTCCGGGCCGGCTGCAAAATCGGCAGCGACTGCCGGAAGCAGTTCTCCCTTTCCGTTTACCAGACTGTATCCCTTTTCTGTGATGGTAAAGGATACCATCTGCAAGGACTGTTTGCAGAAAATCTCTTTTAATCTGCCATACTCGCCCTCATTTTCCGAATCGAGGATACAGGACTCCACAACAGAACCGACAACTGTTTTTTCGACGCTTCCATCTGCCTTTAATGTGACAAGAATGGAATAATCATCATGCGGACGGTTCATTTTTTCAATGATCTCATAATCAAAACCTTCCGCTACGATCAGGCCTGTTTCCATTTCCCCTCTGTTTAAGATATTCTGCATTACATTTGCCTGAAATGCACGGAAAATATTTCCTGCACCAAAGTGAATCCAGCACGGATTTTCTCTGGTTGCCTCTGTTACTGCTGCACGGTCAAACTGCGGAAGCTGATATCCCTTTGCTTCCCACTGTGCCCTGTCTTTTAAACCAAGTGTACTTAATTCCATAGCTTTTCCTTTCTCCATTGTTCAACGTTTTTTGATATGTTTATTATAAGTGAATCCCCTTAAGACATCCAATAGAGTTGCTTGTTGTTCACATTGCAAAAATTGCGATTCTGTGGTAAATTTTTTATATCAGATCGTCACTTTTTCCTTATATTTGAAATATTTCAGAGGATTTTACCATGCGCAGACAGTTACAGTCTCCTTTTAATGAACGACAGTATATGCTGTCCAAAGATTTTGAAATTTACTATTATAATGACAACCACTTTTATGGCGTGACAGATCACACCCACGATTACTATGAATTCTATTTTTTTCTGGAGGGAAATGTAACGATCTCCATTGAAAAGGAACATCATCATCTGAAACCGGGGGATATGGTCTTCATTCCCCCGGGTATTCACCACCATGTGTCCAGTGTGGGGGAAACACTTCCCTATCAGCGTTTTGTTTTCTGGATCAGTCAGGATTACTGTCAGAAACTGAAAGAATTGTCCAAAGACTATGTTTATCTGATCGAACATGCACAGAATACCCATCATTTTATTTATCACTATGATGTCGTGGCTTTCAATGCGCTTTCCGCAAAGATTTTCCGGCTGATCGAGGAGATCCATGCGAACCGTTTTGGAAAAGCTGCCAAGATCGAGCTCTGCGTGAACGATCTGATGCTCCACATCAACCGGGCTGTCTATGAGGCAGAACATCCTGCAGCCCGCAAAGATGCCTCTGGTCTGTATGACGGCATCCTGCAATACATTGAGTCCCATCTGGATGAGGATCTCTCCTTAGACAGCCTCTCCAAAGCTTTTTTTGTGAGCAAATACCATATTTCCCATATTTTTAAGGATAACTTCGGGATCTCCATCCATCAGTATATTACCAAAAAAAGGCTGTCCATGTGCAGGGATGCCATTCTCAGCAATGAAAATATCACAAAAATCTACCTGATGTACGGATTCAAAGATTACACCAGTTTTTTTCGTGCATTCAAAAAAGAGTATGGCATCTCACCCAAAGAATATAAGGAACTTTATGCGCAGAAACCGCAGTAGAATCTACCGCTCTGTTTTAGTGTTAGAGGGAACCCATGGGCATTTTTTTGCAACTTCGCTGTTATAATGCTCCAATTCCCTCATCTGTGCTACGATATGGTTCATATCCATGCGCTCCACCAATTTTTCAATGATTTCCACACCCTCTTTTGCAAGTGTTTCCCTCGCTGCTTCATCTGCAATGACCGGTGTACTCATGTGGTCTTTTTTCTCGCCAAAATAATAACCGATCGCAGCACTCTGATATGCCAGTCCGAAAATATCCTCAAATCCGGCACAGGACTGCGGCTCGTTATGCGCATACTCCGTTGTGAGCGGCACGTCACTTAATCGGTTCATTTTCTGATAAGCTCCCACTGTAATTGCGTGGAAACTGTCCATTGATGTAAAAATATCCCTTGCATTTTTCATCATCTGCATGGTGAGGTCCATATATAAAATCGGCACTCCGGTCTCATCAAAGAAATCCCGCACCATCGGACTGCATGTCATATGTGCCGGGCCGTGAAAACTGATGTAGATCTGGCGTTTGAATCCCTGGCGCAACAGGCTGTTTGCCACCGCCATCAAATAGTCGATTCCTTCCCGCACACTCACCTGGACGGTTCCCCTGCCGCTTGCCGTTGCGCCTGCGTAAAAATACGGAAGTCCTGTCAATACCAGCCCGTCACACGCCTCTGCCATCTCCAGTGCAAATGCCTCACTGATGGTGGTTTCTGAATCCAGTGGAAATCCCCCGTGCATCTCTACCGTTCCGACCGGTACAATGATAATGTCATTTCTGGAAAGATATTCTTCCACCTCATCATTTAACATTCTAGGTAATATTCTTGTTCTCATATGTTTCCTCCTGTTTTTGAGGGATGTGGTATGTTTTCGGCTATCCCTCTTTTTTCTTATAAGTGAAATAATTTTTCTGCATTTGTACGGCAGATTTTTTCATAGGCACTCCGGCTGAGTCTTCCTGCGTGTTCCTGCTCATCCAGCCAGTTTCCAAGCGGAAATGTCATTTCACAATTTGCCATATCTGTTCCAAACAGCAACCGGTCCTGATATTTTTCCAGAAAAGCCAGCCCAAATTCTTCGTCACGCATGATTGCACATCCGCCACTGTTTGCGGACAGATCTCCATATAAATTTTCATAGGTTTCAAACAGATATGGCAGTCTGCCGCCGGGACATACAGCTCCCTCTCCCCATTTCATCCGTTCCTTTGGGGTCGCCGGTGCATCTTTTGAAATTTCATGCCAGAATGGCTGACTGTGCCCGATGAACTTTAATCCTTTATAACGCTTTAAATTTTCCTCCAGCAGCGGGAGCCCCGGCCCGTCCACAACCCCATACTGAAAGCCCTCTTTCGGACTCATGTGAAAAAGAACAGGTAATTTTAATTCTTCTGCCACCTCAAATACACTCTGTAAAAATGGAGCATCCAGCCTCTGGTTTACCATCAGTTCCCCGATTCCGACCGCACCGCTCTCTTTACAGGCTAAGATCCGTTTATACACATCTGTCTGGTTTTTTGCATCCACATTGCACATCCAGTGGAACTTCTTGGGGAACTGTTCACAGATGCGTTTACACTCCTCATTTGCTGCAACCAGGATCTGCTCATTTTCCTGTTCGCCGGAAGATAACACGATTCCCTGTTCAATTCCAAGTTCCTCTAAGTGCGGCAGCATCTGTGCCGCACTGGAAAGGAACATGGTATCTGTTTTCGGATACTGCTGTAATGTCAGATGAAGATGAATATCAATTTTTTTCAATCTAATCTCCTCTTTACTATTCACGTCTTTGTTTTAATTCCGCATACATTTCTTTGGTCTGTTCCTTATCCAGATTAAAGATTGCGCCGATACCAATGAGTTCCAGCACACAGGTCAGCACCGGGATCAATGCCACTAACATGTAGATATTGTTTATGGTTGCATCTGACTGCACCACATTATTTCCAGAAATATATCCGATCGCCTGGAGTCCGAAGGAAACACCTGCGGAAGCAATGGTGGAACCGATTTTACGGCTGAACGTATAAAGGGAATACATCGAGCCATCACTTCTCTCATGGAACTTCCACTCACTGTAATCCAGACAGTCTGTGACAAGCGCCCAGATCAGCATGGTAAATACGGTCTGTCCGATCATTGCCAGTACATTCAGTACCGAATAAACATAAACGTTTGGTATTTTTACGGCAAAAATGATTACACTGAGCACGGTACTGCTGATTACGCCAAACATCAATGTCGTTTTCTTTCCAAACTTTGCAACCAGTTTTGGCACAAGCGGGAAACAGATGATAATGATCGGCACACTTGCAAGACTAAGCAGAGTCATTGCAGAGGTATTTCCATAGTACTCTTTGAATACATAACTTCTAATCTGGTTTGAACCGGTGATATAGAGCATACTTCCAATGGTTGCAACCATGACACCGATCAGTGGCCTATTTTTTACGACTGCTTTCAACACATTTCCATAATTGAACTTTTCTGTATTCTGTTTCTTTTCCTCACGCACACGCTCTGTCGTTAAATGTAACAGCAGGCAGTAGCAGACCACACTTAAAATTCCAAAAATAACTGCCAGAAGTGTAAATCTTTCCGGGATAATGTTGCTTTCGCTGTCAAAACAGACTACCGGCACAAAGGATAACGCTGCAATTCCCACAAATGTTCCGCCAAGACTTCTTGCCCTTGAGAGTTTACTCCGGTCAATCGGATCTGTGCTGACCACACTTGCCATCGCACCAAACGGCATGGAAGTTCCGGTATAGCTCATTCCATATAAGACATACACAAAAGCGACCCACGCATGAAGTGCAACACCTTCAAACGGCACTTTGGAAAAACAAAGCACACCTGACAACGCTAGCGGTATCATAAAAATTTTAATCCACGGTTTGAATTTATCTCCTGATTTTCCAAGCATCCAACGGTCCGGAAAAGAACCCATGATCGGGTCATTTACTGCATCCCAGAGTCTCGCTGCAAGGAACAGGGAACCCATCCACGCCGGACTGATTCCCAGCACATAAGTACAAAACGTCAAAAAATATGCGTCTACAAATAAATTGACAAAACTGCCCGCCATATCTCCAAACACATATCCGATCTCATCCCTTTTTGAAAAGGGTCTTACATTTCTTTCATTCATAAATTTTTCTCCTTCTGGTATTTGTACGCGCGCATTGGTTTTGTGTCTGTACATTTCACAAGAACCGATATCCTTATGATACATTTGCTTTATTGCAATTTAAATTGCATTTATACTAAAATACATTGCATATCTTACATTTATTGTGCTATAATATTTGTAGGATTGTATAAATATAACAAATCAGAACAGGAGTTTTTATGAAATATAGCCAAATGAAACGTTTTTTAATGGAACATAAGGATTCGATGAAGCCTCCGTATATTTCCACGCTCGATGGCATCCTGACTGCCGGTGGGGAATTGATCGGATACCAGGAACTGGAAATGGACAGCCCCTATCTGGATGTGCATGAGGATACCAGTTACACGAAAGACTATGTAACCCTCCACAGCCACGAGTTTTACGAACTTCTTTTCTGCCGCAGTGGAAACTTGCAATATCTCATTGGAAACACCCGTTACCAGATCCGCAAAAATGATATCATCCTCGTTCCCCCCGGCACCAGCCACCGCCCTTTATTTTTAGAGCAGCTTCGGGAACCCTATCAGAGAACCGTACTCTGGATCAACAACGATTTTTTTGAGACCTGTAAGCAGAACTTCTTTGCGGATACAGGCTCCTCCCAATATGCACCACAAAAGCAGCTCCCCTATGTCATCCGCCCGGAAGGAACACTCTTAAACCAGATCGACCAGCTTCTGGCTGCACTGTTGTACGAGGGTTCCACCATGCGTCTTGGAAGCGAGCTCTACCGCATGGGGCTTTTTCTGCAGTTGTTCTGTCTGTTTTACCGTATGAACGACCATCCGCAGTCAGACATCCCCAAACCGGAGAATACAGGCCTGTTAGACCAGATTCTCAACTACATTGAATTGCATTTATCCGAAGACCTCAGCCTCGCATCTATTTCAGCGCAGTTTATGGTAAGCCAGTCGACAGTAAGCCAGCTTTTTAAAAAGCAGCTTGACACCGGCTTTTACAAAATCGTTACCCAGCGGAGACTGATCGAATCTAAAAATCTGATCAATTCCGGCTTTCCATTGAAAGAAGTTGCCGAACAGTGCGGCTTTTGTGATTATTCTGTTTTTTACAAAGCGTTTGTGAAAGAATATGGCATCTCTCCACGCAGCTTCCGGACCCGTGAAAAAGAAACGCATGATTTTTACTGATGCGGATTCAGGTGTCAAAAGGTAACTTCAGATTTTTTGACTGGCAAATAATGCCCTTTTGATAACCAGAGATAAGCATACAAAAATCCGCGGCATATGCCACGGACTTTTCCATAATACAAGGGACTGCCATACGGCAGTCCCTAATTATGCATATTTTATACTTATTTATTTCCATCCAGCTTATCGAGCATATCCCACACGCCGAGCATATACATAATACCCAGTGCGCGGTCGTATAAGCCATACCCCGGACGAACATTGCCCGGCTTTTCACCCCAGAGGTGGCGTCCATGATCCGGACGGATATAACCCTCAAATCCGCAGTCATGGTATGCTTTTAAAATGTCAAGGATTCCGGTATCCCCATCACAGTCACGATGAGAAGCCTCCGAAAAATCTCCATTCGGAAAATGTTTTACATTGCGGATGTGCGCAAATGCAATGCGGTCACAATGCTTGCGGACAATATCTGCCACATTGTTTCTCGGGTCGGCATTCAAAGACCCTGAGCACAGTGTCAGACAGTTGTACGGGCTGTCAACCATCTTTAAGAAACGGTCAATATTTTCTTCACAGGTCAGAAGACGCGGAAGTCCGAAAATATCCCATGGCGGATCATCCATGTGGATTGCCATTTTGATATCGCATTCTTTACAGGTCGGCATAAGCGCCTCAAGAAAATATTTTAAGTTTTCCCACAATACTTCTTTTGTCACCGGCTTGTAAGCTGCAAAGAGCTCGTCCAGTTTCTCCATACGTTCCGGCTCCCAGCCTGGAAATGTCATTCCATGTAAATTATTTAAAATATAGTCTGCCATTTCCTTCGGATCATCATGGATCTTGCCTGCTTCATAATAAAGTGCTGTCGAACCATCTCCTACCGGATGAAATAAATCCGTGCGCGTCCAGTCAAAGATCGGCATAAAATTATAGCAGATAACCTTGACACCGAATTTGGAAAGGTTCTTAATTGTCTGGATGTAGTTTTCAATATACTGGTCACGGCTCGGAAGTCCGATCTTGATATCATCATGTACATTGACAGATTCCACAACGTCCATATTAAAACCATATGGCTCAAGCTGTTTCTGCACTTCTGCAATCTCTTCTACCGTCCACACTTCTCCCGGCAGTTTATGATGCAGTGCCCACACGATGCTCGTCACACCCGGAATCTGTTTGATATCAGCAAGGCTGATCTTGTCATTGTCCTCGCCGTACCAGCGGAAACCCATCTGCATTGGCATATCTTTTTCCCCCTTAATCTTGATAATTGCATTATAGCATGTACATTTTTTTACTGGCAATTCAAGTTAATTGCTGTTTTTATTGCAAATCTTGCGATTCCGTTACTTTTGGCATTTTTCTAATCCGCCGGAAATCCCCTGTGCATCTCTACTGTTCCACCATGCGGTTTGAAGGCGGACTCTACCGCATGGGGTTTTTTCTGCAGCTGTTCTATCTGCTTTAACGAATGAATGATCAGTTGAATTGCATTTATCAGAAGACTTCAATCTATACGTTTTATCTTGCCAGCAGTCCTCTTGCAAAATAATCTGCCATCGCAAGCGCCTGCTGTTCCACATCGCGGAATACATCAATGCTCTGTTCGTATTCCCCATTGACCTGATGCTCAATCTCCTCCCTGGTCAGATCCAGATGATTCAAAAGCATGTTTCTTGTTTCCCTGCTCTCAAAATATGGATTATGATTTGCAAAAAGAGCTGCCATCTGATTGGCATTGCGGTACCACTCCTGCACCAGCGCATCATAATCAGTCATATTTTTTGCTTTCAGCGCCTGAATGATCTGCCCGCCGATTTCAATATGCTCCGTCAGAAGATTGCGGAGCTGTCTGGTCGTTGCGATCGGAAGATACCTTGCAAATACATCCGTGATCTCGTCTGCGGTCTCAAGCAGCCGTTCTTCCACCGCCTGCTGGTCCGCATTGTCTGCGACTGCACTCATCAGGTACATTCTGGTCCAGTAAACATGATTTAACCATGCAAGGCGCATATCCTCGTTGAGACGGAGGATGGAATCCTCACGCTCGGATTCGGTCTCGTTGCTGCCTCCGGCATTTCCTGTTCCTCCTCCCATGTTTCCGCCCATGCTGCCTGTGCCGCCGCTCATATTCCCGCTTCCGGTGTTTCCTGTTCCGCTTCCAGCGTTTCCTGTTCCTCCGCCCGTGTTTCCGCCTCCCGGATTCTGCGGCGGCACATATCCCTCTCCCGGGCAGATAAATAGCTGCATCCCGATCTGGAGATTATATGGATTGACTCCCGGATTTCCAAGGATCAGTTCCGTCACTGTCGTGTGATACTGTCTCGATAATTTATACAGGGAATCGCCTGCCTGTATCGTATGCACAATTTTGTTCTGACAATACATATCTTTATTTCCAACCATAACTTTTTCATATTATGATATGAAATACAAAAAAAAATGTGAAATACCATTTCTGAGATTTCACATTTCGCATTATTTTTCTACCAGGATTCGGGTGGCAAATATAGTTTTCAGTTTTTGACTGCTAAATTGCACATCTGTCATGGCTACCCCCATATTTACAACAGCGTCGCAAATATCGGTGCAGCGATTACCGTCAGAATACCTGCCACTGCAATGGAAAGGCTGCTCATGGCACCTTCGATCTCTCCAAGTTCCAATGCCTTTGCTGTTCCAAGTGCATGTGAGGATGATCCGATCGCAATTCCCTTTGCCACCGGCTCTTCAATTTTG
>OCHL01001830.1_pt1 | contig 11932 bp, 7 predicted proteins | sample 1538421 | NCBI WGS metagenome assembly OCHL01 (sample SAMN04571690, study PRJEB22368) | human gut metagenome | biome: human gut; material: stool | host: Homo sapiens | place: Luxembourg | collected 2012-06-01 | reverse complement strand
TGCGCCTTTCTTCAGTTCATTTCCCTCTTCTTTATATTTTCCGAGGATGGATTTTGTACGAACGATCGTGTACAGGATGTACGGACCGGTGTTTCCCTCGAAGGAAGTAAATCTCTCAACATCGAATACATAATCTTTCGATGCCTGGTTGGACAGGTCACCGTATTTAATAGCAGACAGTCCGACAATCTGTGCCGTTCCTCTTGCATCCGTATCTTTTACGCTGCGGTTCTCCACGATCTTCTGATACATCTCATCGTTGATCTCGCCGATCAGACGCTCCAGACGCATAACGCCGCCCTCACGGGTCTTGAACGGTTTTCCGTCTTTTCCGTTCATGGTACCAAAGCCGATAAAGGAAAGAACGGTATCATCATTCACCAGTTTTGCTTTTCTTGCACAACGGAAACACTGTACGAAGTGAAGCTCCTGACGTTTGTCTGCCAGATAGCAGATCTCGTCCGGCTTGTACAGTTTCATACGCTGGATGATGGTTGCCAGGTCTGTCGTATCATACAGAGCTGCTCCATCGGATTTTAAGATCATGCACGGCGGGATCTCTTTTGTGTCTGTCTCTTCTTTGACATCAACAACGAGTGCGCCCTGGTCATAATGTGCATAACCATTGTCTTTCAGGTAATCTACCATGTCCGGAATGTACTCCTGTGCATCGGACTCACCCATCCACAGATCGAAATGAACGTCGAGGTTTCCATAGTTCTTTTTCAGATCGGCAACAGAAACGTTCATAATGTGTTTCCAGATCGCACGATATCCTCTTCTGCCCTGCTGCAGCTCTCTCGTTGCCTCGAGTGCACGTTTCTTATAGTCCTCGTCCTCTTTCGATTTGCCGCTTGCGCAAGGATAAATCTCCTCGAGCTCGCTGATCGTAAACGGTGCTTCCTCCGGGTACTCTCCCGTAAAGGACTCATCAAAATAAACAAGCTCCGGATGGCGCTCCTGCAGCTCGGTGATGATCAGTCCCATCTGCAGACCCCAGTCTCCAAGATGAACGTCACCGATCATGTTGTGCCCCATGAAGCGTCCCATACGCTTGATGCTCTCGCCGATGATCGCGGAACGGAGATGGCCGACGTGAAGCGGTTTTGCCACGTTTGCTCCGCCGTAATCTACGATGATGGTTTTCGGATTTTTTGCTTTTTCTACAGAAAGATCTTCATCGTTCTGCATTTTGGAAAGATAATCTGCCAGAAATTCCGGGTTGATTTTCAGGTTGATGAATCCCGGTTTTACGGCTTCAATTTCACCGATCACGCTGTGATCGGTCACTTTTTCTACAACTGCTTCAGCCAGCTGGATCGGTGCTTTGTGGTATGCTTTTGCAGCTGCCATTGCGCCGTTGCACTGGTATTCGCACAGATCCGGGCGGTTGGAAACGGAAACCCTTGCATAGGACGGGTCCATCTCCGCAGCGGTAAAGGCTTTTACCAGCTCTTCCTGGATAAGATCGATCAGTTTTTTCATAATGTTTCCCTCATTTTCTTCTTTACTGCAGAATCATCTGTTCTGCGTTTTGTTTCCGCGCGCTGCGCCGGGCTTCTTCCTCTTCTTTGATGCCGCTTTTCTGATAACAGTACTGGATGATATCTCTTCTTCGGATGATGCCGATGAAGATTCCCTCGTCATCCACAACTGGAACGAAATTCTGCCGCATGGACATCTCGATCAGGTCCTCGATGTTGCTGTTGATGTTGACGGACTCATAATTCCACCGTTTTGGAACCTGCCAGAGCGGGATATCCTCTGCTTCATGGTAATTCAGCAGATACCGTTCTTTTATGATGCGGAGCAGATCTCCTTCCGTCAGCGTTCCCACGTAGCAGCCCTTTTTGTTCAGTACCGGAACCGCCGTGTATTTATGATATTCGATCTTCTCGATGGCCTGCCGAAGTGAGCAGTCGTCATACAGATAAGCCGTTTCACTTTTCGGTGTGATAAAAAACAAAATATTCATTCGCGTATACTCCTTTTCGTTGGTCATACTCTTGTTTGATTATACCATAAACGAATGTGAAATGTCTTTGAATCTTTCTTATATTTTCATAAACATACCGAATCTGAAACTCGAATGCCTCTTTGCTGCGCCGCAAATTGCGCTTATTTTCCAGTATAACCGACTTTCCGCAAAAAGTAAAGATCTTAAGTTTCATCCGCACACGCCGCACAAAAAATCCGCACGGATCCAGCACCTACGCTGTACCCGCACGGATTTTTCAACTCTTTTTTGTTCTATTCTCTTCGCAGCGCATCGATCGGATTCAGGTTCGCTGCTTTTACCGACGGCAGCAGTCCGAATACGATACCGATCACCATGGAGAAGACCACGGAGAAAATGATTGCCGGAATACTGATCGCCACAGGCGTCTGCGATACCCTCGAAATCACCTGTGCCATGATAATGCCGCCCAGCACGCCGAGCAGTCCGCCGATGCTGGTGAGCACCGCCGCCTCGGTCAGGAACTGGAACAGAATTCTGCGTTTTCTTGCTCCGATCGCCTTTTTCAGGCCGATCTCGCTTGTACGTTCCGTTACAGATACCAGCATAATATTCATAACACCGATACCGCCGACCAGAAGCGAAATGCTCGCGATCCAGATCAGCTGCTGGTTCGTGCTCTGGCCTAACTCCTGCAGACTCTTTGCTTTCTCCAGCAGATCCTCTGCCTGATAGGAAAGAGAATCAGTTGTATTGGTCACGGATTCGTTCATGATATCCGCTGTTGTCTTTCCCACCGTGCTCATATCCTCGGTCGTTTTTGCCATCACAACGGCATTTTCCGGTTCATCATACTGGAATACGATCGGCCAGCAGACATCCGGCATCAGCACCAGCGGATAAGATTCCTGATTGTACGTATAGTAGTCATCTCTGGAATTGATGACCGGCTGGAACGAATCGGCTTTTTTGATCACGCCGATCACCGTGAACGGCTCTCCCATGATCTCGATCGTTTTGCCGACCGGCGACTCATCCGGGAAGAGTGTCAGCACTGCGGTATCGTCGAGGAGGACAACTTTGTGGGTCTTCGAGAAATCGCTCTCCACAAAGCCGCGTCCCTGATAAATCTGATATCCGCACGTCGACAGATAATTTTCATCCACGCCAAGCGCCTTCGCACTGTCCAGTGTTGTGTTTCCTTTTGCGATGCCGCTCACATACGTTCTTTCGGTGTAAAACGATGCATTTTCCACCTGATCCTGCTCGCGGATCCGCTTTTTCTGATCATCGGACAGTTTCGACACGCCGCTTGGCAGTCCGTTGTCCATCCAGTAATCGCCGTCGCCCTGCTTTAAGCTGACGGTCACGTTGTTGTTTCCGGCTCCGATCAGGTTCTGTTTGATCTGCTCATTCGTTCCCTTGATCGTGGAGACAATTGAGATGATCGATGCAATTCCGATGATAATACCCAGCATCGTCAGGAAGGAACGCATTTTGTGTGACCAGATTCCCTGAAAGGAAAGTCTTACATTTTCTAACATAATGCGCCTCCTTAACTGTTGTAATAATCCGATGAACTGGATTCCTTCGTGTCTGCGCCTTCCACCACGGTTTTGCCGTACGGAAATGCAATGTAATCCTCTTCGGAAAGACCGCTCTTCACTTCGTAATAACTGCCCCACAGAAGTTTTCCGGTTACCACATTCTGTTTCTTTAATTTATCATTTTCATCCCGGATATAAACGAATTTCTGTCCGTTTTCCTCGCGGATGAATTCTTTGCTGACGTACAGGCCGTTGCCGTTTTCTACATCGTTTCCGACAGTGATTGCAATCTCGATCCAGTCACCGTTTTCAAAACCTTCTCCGCCTTCCGGGATAACGGCTGTGAACGGATAGAAGGAGGCTGGTGTCTCGCTGTACGACATGTAGCTTGTTGTCGGGTACGGAGAAATCTCGGTTACGGTTGCCGCTGCAAAAGCACCCGAAGACCAAGAAGTCACGTTGAGTTCATCGCCGACTTTTACCTGATCGAGATACGTCTCGCTTAAGTAGCCGCGCACGTACAGACCTTCGTTTCCACTGACCTGGATAAAGGCGCTTCCGTCGTTGGACGGGTTTTCTGCATTTCCAACCTTCTTTACCACACCGCTGATCGTCGCTTTTACGGTCTGGGAATCCAGGGATTTCTGCGTATTTTTGACTTTGAGTTCCTCTTCCTTCTGATCCAGCTTCAGATTACGGATCTGGCTTTCTTTTTCGCTGATGGCTTTTTTCAACTCATCTTTTGTGTAGGTCATCTGGGTATCATCACCGGAAGAAGTATTGTTATTTGCGCTGCTTCCTGTGGATGATGTAAAGAGGGACTGTACCGATGCTTTTTCACCGTAGAATACGGTTTTTGCTGTCGTCTGCACTGCTTCCGGCGCATCTTCGCTCTGCGGTTCCGCTTCCGGTTCTGCCGGGGCTTCGGTCGGCGTCGGCGTTTCCGTCGGAACTGGGGTCTCGCTCGGCACCGGAGTTTCTGTTGGAACCGGCTCTGTGGTCGGAATCGGTGTTGTACTTGGTTCCGGGCTGACGGTCGGCTCTGGAGTTACACTCGGTCCCGGCGTAACGCTCGGGGTCGGAGTTACACTTGGTGTCGGGGTAATCGTTCCTTCTTTTACCGCCACATTTGCAGTGCTGACTGCCATGGAAGTACCCTTGTCATTTTTCGCTGTCACTTCTACTATATAGATTCCGGCATCCTCTTTTGTGATGTTTTCTTTTGTGTAAGTATCCTTAAAATCTCCGTCGATTGTCTTTCCGTTGTGTTTCCAGACGTATGTGTAAGTGACATCCGTTTCGGTGTTTTCCGTGGAATCGTCTGCCTCACCGCTTCCATTTCCGGCTTCACCCGGCTGTGTCACATCGTCCTCGGACGGACTCTCGGTTCTATCATCCGTTTTATCGTCGGCTTTCTCATCCGGCTTCTCTTCGGTATCTTTCTTCTCATTGATTCCGATTTTCAGCTTCAGCTCGCCGCCCTCTGCCACCTCTGTGTTGGCAAGCGGCGTGGTGATTTTTATTTCCGGTGCATCCGCCGCTTCGGATTCTTTCAGACTCAGGACTGCTTCATACGAAGTCTCGTATGCTTTCGCAATCTTCGTTCCATCCTGCTCCCACACGGTTTCCAGCGCCTCTGCGGCTTTGTTTTCCTCATGAATCTCCAGGCGAAACCAGTATCCTTCGCTGTCCTCTTCTTTTTTCGTTCCCTTTTCATCCGCGTATCCTGCCATCTGATTCAGGAATCCGCCTGTCAGGACTGTTCCCGGTGCGCAGAGATAGGTGTATGGGTCTTCCTGCGTTCCTTCTCCTTTGTATGGTTTGGAACCAAATACAAGCTTATTCGTACTGCTGTACAGAACAGCATCCTCGTACGTCGGCTCCGGTTCTGGGGTCGGAATCGGTTCGTCCGGGAAATCCGGATCGATGGGTTCATCTGGAAAATCCGGGAAATCCGGCTCCACCGGATTCAGCGGCGTATCCGATACCGGTTTTGTCTTTTTCAGCTTTTCCAGTTCTTTTTCACTCTGCTGGATTTTCAGCTTTGTCTGTGCAAGCTGTAACTGCTGCGTTTCCAGATCCAGCTCGATCATGCTGGTATCGTATGTCATCAGCGTGTCTCCGGCATTTACCACATCGCCCTCTTTGACGAGAACCTGGGAAATGGTCTGGCTGTCTGAAAGATAGATGTTCTGGGAAGCCGTCGAGGTGATCTGGCCTTCCATGTTCATGCTGTCTCCCCAGTAACCACTCGTAAAGTCACTGACCGGATACACTTTTACGGTCGTCTTCTGCGCCTGGCGGATGCCGTAATAACCGCCGACACTGACACCGCCCACGGCAACTGCGGTCACAACTGCAATCGCGGCTTTCTTTGCTGCTTTTCCTTTTTTCATGTTTCGGCCACCTCCTTCGATTTCATCATTCCGTCGCGGATCTCCACGGTGCGCTGTGCCATCGATGCGATCTCCGCGTCATGCGTAATCATCAAGATGCTGACGCCCTCGTCGTTCAGGCTCTGGAACAGCTCCATGACCTGCTCGCCGGAATGGGAGTCGAGCGCTCCCGTCGGCTCATCAGCCAGCAGAATTTTCGGATGGTTGACAATCGCTCTTGCAATCGCCACACGCTGTTTCTGTCCGCCGGAGAGCTGGGTCGGTTTGAAACTCATACGGTCGCCGAGCCCCACCCGCTCGAGGGCAATCGCTGCCCGCTCTCTTCTCTCTTTTTTCGGCACGCCCGCGTACGTCAACGGCAGGCATACATTTTCCATTGCGCTCTGTCTTGCAAGGAGTTGGAAGTTCTGGAATACAAAGCCGATTTTCTGCAGGCGGATGTCCGACATCTGATTGTCACTGCATTTGCTGATATCCTGTCCGTCGAGGATCAGCCGTCCGCTCGTCGCCTGGTCGAGACAGCCGACAATATTCATCAGTGTTGTTTTTCCGGAACCGGAAGGACCCATGATCGCAACGTACTCGCCTTCTTCCATGGAGAAGTTGATGTTTTTCAGAACCGGAACCGGGATTTTGCCCTGCATATATTCTTTACAGATATTCTCTAATTCCAGAATCACGGCTGCACCTCCCCGTCATCTGCTGATCCGGCTTCCTGTGTTTCTGCCGGTTCTGCCTCACCATTGTCGGCGCCGCCGATCACGTTCGTTGTATCTTCCTCACCGCTGTACTCTGCGCCGTCCATGGTATTGTCGACCATGCCGTTTTCATCCTGCGTCATACCATCGTCGACCATTCCATCGTCGTTGTCAAGCATACCGTCATCCTCCATTCCGTCATCCTCGCCGCCGGCCGGATTGCTCTGTCCCAGCGAACCATCGGTACTAACAACGGTCTTCATGCCCTCTTCCAGTCCATCCTCCGGGAAGGTGATGGCATCCTCCTCTTTGAGACCATCAGTGATCTGATATTCCATCATATTTTCATCGTGTGTTCCCAGCGTTACGCTTCGTTTTTCCAGTTTGCCGTTTCCATCATCGGCCCAAACGTAAGGGTTGCTGTCGACATCGTTGATAAAGTAATCGGACAGCCAGATTCCTGTTTTGACTTCCTGCTGGCCGATATCCGGCTCTACGTAAACGTGCTGGCCGAGCATCAGGCCGTTCGTTCCGTCGAGCTGCACATAAAACGGATAGTTGCTTGACTGCGTCATACTGTCTCCTGAACTGCTGTAAACGTTATTGCTTCCTGTCCGTGCATTTTCCCGATCAATCTTTGTCACGGTTCCAGTCCAGGTCTGATTCTCATCTACACGAGAATGCACGATCACCTGGCTTCCTTCGGTAATCGAACCGTCGCTCATATTCTGTTCATTGATCTGGCCTTTTACACGGAAATTTCCCGTTGCAAGAACAGTCAGGAAGGAATTGTCGGAGCTGTCACCGGAGTAAGCGCCGGCGCTGCTGTCATCGTTGTTGATTGATTTTACGACACCGGCGATTTCACTGATCACGGTCGCATTGGTGATGTTATTGTTTAATTTATCAATCTCCGCCTGTTTTGATTTTCCTTCATATTCTTTTTTCTTTAAATCCAGCTCCGCTTCCTGAATTTCCAGTGTGATGCTTGCCTGCTGGTCTTTTGATGCCTGCTTTTTGTCTTTGTAAAGCTGGTCGATATTGGTATTCATACTTGAAAGTTCATTGTTTATGCGTTCCAGATCCAGCTGCGCCTGCTCGAGGTCACTCTGGAATTTCTCGGTATCGTAGGAGAACAGCGGTGTTCCGACCTGAACCTCCTGACCGACTTCCACATAAACTTCCTTTACCTTTTTCTCGCTGTTTTTCTCTACTTTCCAGGTATTTTCCGACTCCACAACACCGGCATAGCGGTTTTCCATTCCATTTCCGGTTCCCAGATTGGTCAGGGCTTTTACAGTATTGACATAGACGACGTTATCGTCCTCTTTTGTACTGTTTCCAAGAAAATGCCATGTCACTCCCCCTCCGGCTGCCGCCAGCACTGCGACTGCACACACAATCGCGATTACTTTTTTCTTCATACGCTTCCTCCCACTTTTCTATTTTTGCAAAGAATTTTTCAGTTTTCCCAAGTTAGCTCTATCGTATCACATTTTGTTTTTTGTTTTCTTACTTTTTCCTTACTCTTTTTTAAGTAAATACTGGATTTTTTCTGAAAATAGAATTTTGACTTTTCGCATAGCTCTGAAGAGCCCCATCTCGATTCCGCTGCGCTGCATCTCAATGTTGCTTCTCGCCATATGAAATTCCAAGAAAAACTGCTCATTCATGCAAGCATGATTCGCATTTTTTCTTAAAATTTCGCATAGCTCTGAAGAGTTAGCAAAAAAAAGAACAGACAACTCCGCACCTTCACGGAATTGTCTGTTCTGTAAATTTATCTAAGCTTTACTCTTCTGTTGTCTCTTCTTCTGCCTGCGGCTCAACCTCAAGACCAAGCTCTTCCAGCTGTGCTGCGTCAACCGGTGACGGAGCCTCGGTCATCAGACAGGAAGCATCTTTTACTTTCGGGAATGCGATGACGTCGCGGATGCTGTCCTCTTTTGCCATCAGCATAACGAGACGGTCCAGTCCGTAAGCCAGTCCGGCGTGAGGCGGAACTCCGTATTTGAATGCATCCAGAAGGAATCCGAAACGCTCATGTGCCTGTGCTTTTGTGAAGCCAAGCATCTCAAACATCTTCTCCTGCACATCGTTCTGGTGGATACGAACACTTCCTCCGCCGATCTCGGTACCGTTCAGGACGATATCGTAAGCTTTTGCACGAACTGCGCCCGGATCGGTGTCCAGAAGCGGCAGATCCTCGTCCATCGGCATGGTGAACGGGTGATGCATTGCGGTGAAACGGTTCTCCTCATCGGACCACTCCAGAAGCGGGAACTCGGTAATCCATACGAAACGGTACTCGTTCTTGTCGAGCAGTCCCATCTGCTCTGCCAGTTCCAGACGAAGTGCGCCAAGAACGTTCCAAACAATCTTGTTGCGGTCTGCTGCGAAGAGAAGAAGGTCTCCAGCCTGTCCGTCCATGGCTTTGATGAGGGCTTCCATCTGCTCCTCTGTCATAAATTTGGAGAAGGAAGATTTCCAGCTTCCATCCTCATGGATTGCAATGTATGCAAGACCTTTTGCACCGTAACCTTTCGCAAACTCAACGAGCTTGTCGATTTTCTTTCTCGGCATTGCGCCCTGTCCCTTTGCGTTAATACCGCGGACAGAACCGCCGTTTTCAAGTGCGCCCTTAAATACAACGAACTCGGTATCTTTTACGGTCTCGGAAACATCAACCAGTTCCATACCGAAACGCAGGTCCGGTTTGTCGGAACCGAAACGGTTCATAGCCTCTTTCCAGGTCATTCTCTGGATCGGGAGCTGTACCTCAACGCCGAGCACCTCTTTGAACAGGTGTGCCAGCAGTCTCTCATTGACATCGATAACATCATCTACATCAACGAAAGCAAGCTCCATATCGATCTGGGTGAACTCCGGCTGACGGTCGGCACGCAGGTCCTCGTCACGATAGCAGCGTGCCAGCTGGAAGTAGCGGTCATATCCAGAGCACATCAGAAGCTGTTTGAACAGCTGCGGAGACTGCGGCAGTGCGTAGAAGCTGCCTGGATGAACACGGCTCGGTACCAGGTAATCTCTGGCGCCTTCCGGTGTGGATTTCGTCAGCATCGGGGTTTCGATCTCAAGGAAACCTTCTTTTGACATGAACTCACGGGTGAGCATTGCCACCTTGCTTCTCATAATCAGGTTTCTCTGGATGTCCGGGCGGCGCAGATCCAGGTAACGGTATTTCAGACGGAGCTCTTCTCTCGTCTTGGAATCCTCCTCGATCGGGAACGGCGGGGTTTCTGCCTCGGAAAGAATGCGTAAGGACTCAGCCTTTACTTCGAGCTCTCCTGTTGCCAGATTTTCATTGACAGCACCGGAGCGGGCCATAACTTCACCTTCTACGGCGATGACGAACTCGCTGCGCAGTTTTGCTGCTTTCTCAAAACCTTCCTCACTGATCGGGCCGTTCTCAAAGATAATCTGCATAATACCGCTTCTGTCACGCAGATCGACGAAAATAATTCCGCCTTTATTACGGCTCTTCTGTACCCAGCCCATCAGGGTTACTTTTTTTCCGATATCTGCTTTTGTGACTTCCGCACAGCGGCAGGTTCTCTTCAGGCCTTTCATGGATTCAGCCATTTTCTTGTTCCTCCTATTTGGAACTGCGGACACAAAGAATCTGCATCCGCAGCACATCGTTTTTTCATGCGATTACTATTATTGGATATTCCTTACATTTTGTCAACAAAAAATTCTTCGATCTCAGTGTAGCCCTCGCTGGCAAGCTGCTCTTTCTGGAATTTCTTGTTCTTCTTCATCACGGCGATGTTGATGGCCGTGCCTTCACTTCTCTCTTTTGTCGCCTGCTGAATGATCTTCTGCATTCCCTCTGCCGGCATGTTTTTCTCGATCAGGTACGCTTTTTTCTTCTGTGCGCCCGGGATCTGGTAATCTCTCTCAAGCAGAAGCATAACGATACGCTCAAATCCGATGGAGAATCCGCATGCGCAGGTCTGGTTTCCGGTGAATTTTCCGATCATTTCATCGTAGCGTCCGCCGCCTCCGACAGATCCGCCGTACTCATCCATAGCGATCTCGAAGATCGGTCCGGTGTAGTAGGACATTCCGCGCACCAGAGTCGGATCGAAAGCGATCTTGAATTCTGCGGTCTTCACGGCATTGACACTGTCGATGATGGTCTTCAGGCCGTCTGCGTACTCTTTGTCAAGGAATCCCTCGAGTTTCTCACGGCAGTACTCTACGCCTGCGGTATCCGGGGTGATCTCCTCGAACATTTTCAGGTATTTCTCTACGGACTCTTTTGCAAAGCCGGCTTCCTCGAGCTCTTTGGCAACGCCCTCAAAACCGATTTTATCCATCTTATCGAGGATAATAAATACGGTGTCATAGGACTCCTCCGGGAATCCGCTGTAGGCTGCCATTGCTTTTAAGATGCGGCGGTCATTGATACGGATCGTAAAGTTCTTGAAGTCCAGTTTTCCAAGCAGTGTGGTGGTAGCAAGGATCAGCTCAATCTCTGCGAGGTTGGTCGGCTCGCCGAGGATATCGATATCGCACTGCATGAACTGGCGGTATCTTCCTCTCTGCGGACGGTCTGCACGCCATACATTTCCCATCTGAAGTGCTTTGAACGGGGACGGAAGCTCGTTTGCGTTGTTGGAATAGTAACGGCAGAGCGGAACGGTCAGGTCATAACGCAGGCCGCTGTCTACGAGATCGTTTTCTTTCTCAGCGTTCTCGAGTTTCAGCTTCTCTCCTCTTTTTAAGATCTTGAAAATCAGTTTCTCATTCTCGCCGCCCTGTTTGCTGTTCAGGTTTTCGATGTGCTCCACGCATGGGGTCTCCATGGAGGTAAAGCCGAAGGTTCCGTAAGTTTCCTTGATCAGACGGATCACGTAGTCACGGATTGCCATTTCTTTCGGTAAAATATCTTTCATTCCGGTAACCGGTTTCTTCTTTAATGCCATTTTCTGTTTTCTCCTTTATGATTTCCCGGATCAATTCATCAACATCAGAAAGCTCGATCGCTTTCCGGCTGCCGCTGTGGATCACTCTCTGAAATGCCAGGAACATTTTCAGATCGAAATTTTTGACTTCTTCTGTCATAAGCTCCATCGCCTGTTCCCGCGTAAACGCACTCCGGTACGGGCGGTCGGAGGTCAGCGCGCAGTACACATCACAGATGCGTAAGATACGCGCCCCAAACGGAATCTTTTCTCCCGCCAGATTGGCCGGATACCCGGTTCCGTCATAATTTTCATGGTGATACAGAATACTCTCCAGCACAAAATCGGAGTAGCCGCGTCCCTGCAGGAGTTCATAGCCCAGTGTGGAATGGGTCCGCACAAAGCG